>ENA-OPRS01000653-OPRS01000653.1-human-gut-metagenome-genome-assembly--contig:-NODE-653-length-19878-cov-3.908440_pt1 | contig 19878 bp, 15 predicted proteins | sample MGYA00241795_ERZ501881 | MGnify/ENA primary metagenome ERZ501881 (study PRJEB25962, sample SAMEA2042440) | human gut metagenome | biome: human gut; feature: human-associated habitat; material: faeces... | reverse complement strand
GGCTGCGGGCGGCCTGCTTCACCGAGACCTCGGCGAACGCCTCGGCCGTGAACAGTTCGGTCAGCTCCAGCTGCGCCCCTTCGGCCAGCGTCAGCGTCAGCGACGACACGTCGGGTGCGGTATGCAGCACGACGATCCGCGCCGAAGCGCCCGCCGCGGCCTCCACGCGCAGATGCCGGGGATCGACCGCCGCAAAGGGTTCGGCCTCGGCCCCGGCGATGCGGAGCACCTCGCCGTCCGCCGCGCGGAACCCGCGGATGATGTCGGGAATCGTCTCCATCACTTGTCGTATTCGTTGATCAGCCAGTCGTACCCCTCTTTTTCGAGCTTGAGGGCCAGCGACTTGTCGCCCGAATGGATGATGCGGCCCTTGTAGAGCACATGCACCACATCGGGCACGATGTAATCCAGCAGACGCTGGTAGTGGGTGATGACCACCGTGGCGTTGTCCGCCCGGTGGAGTTTGGTGACGCCCGTGGCGACGATGCGCAGGGCGTCGATGTCGAGCCCCGAGTCGGTCTCGTCCAGGATCGCCAGCTTCGGATCGAGCATCGCCATCTGGAAAATCTCGTTCTTCTTCTTCTCGCCGCCCGAGAAGCCTTCGTTCACGGCCCGCGAGGTGAGTTTCGACGAGAGTTCCACCACGGCGCTCTTCTCGCGCATGAGTTTCAGGAATTCGGCGGCCGAAAGCGGCTCCTCGCCGCGGAACTTGCGCTGCTCGTTGACGGCCAGCTTCATAAAATTAGCCATCGTGACGCCCGGGATCTCCACCGGATACTGGAAGCCCCGGAACAGCCCCAGCCGCGCCCGGTCCTCGATGGGCATCGACAGCAGGTCGCGGCCCAGAAACTCGGCCGACCCTTCGGTGACGGTGAATTTCTCATTGCCCGCCAGCACCGACGCCAGCGTCGACTTGCCCGAGCCGTTAGGCCCCATGATGGCATGCACCTCACCGGCCCTGACTTCGAGGTCGATGCCCCGGAGAATCTCCTTGCCGTCGACCGAGGCGTGCAGATTTTTTACCTTTAACATATCATCAACTTACTATTATTCTCGTTTCCTTTTTTCGCTCTCGCAGGTCGTTTCCACGGCGTTCCGCCGTGTTTGCAAGCCTGACCCCACCCTAAACCCCTCCCTCGGGAGGGGCTTATCGCATGCGACCGGATTGCAGACGCAAACAGCAAACTACCCTACGCTGCCTTCCAACTGGAGAGCCAGCAGTTTCTGGGCTTCTACCGCAAACTCCATCGGCAGTTTGGCCAGCACCTCGCGGGCATAGCCGTTGACGATCAGCCCCACGGCGTCTTCCGTCGAGAGTCCGCGCTGGTTGCAGTAGAACAGCTGGTCGTCGGAGATTTTCGAGGTCGTGGCCTCGTGTTCCACCACACCCGTCGGGTTACGCACGTCGATCACCGGGAAGGTATGCGCCCCGCACTTGTCGCCGATCAGCAGCGAATCGCACTGCGAGTAGTTGCGGGCGTTCTCCGCCCCCTTCGCCACGCGGACCATGCCGCGGTAGGAGTTCTCGCTCCGGCCCGCCGAAATGCCCTTCGAGACGATGCGGCTGCGGGTGTTGCGGCCGATGTGGATCATCTTCGTACCCGTGTCGGCCTGCTGGAAATTGTTGGTCATGGCCACCGAGTAGAACTCCCCGACGGAGTTGTCGCCCGCGAGGATGCAGCTCGGATATTTCCACGTGATCGCCGAACCCGTCTCGACCTGCGTCCACGACAGCCGGGCGTTCTCGCGGCAGATGCCGCGCTTGGTGACGAAGTTATAAATGCCGCCCCGGCCCTGCTTGTCGCCGGGATACCAGTTCTGAACGGTGGAATACTTCACCTCGGCGTCCCGCTCGACCACGATCTCGACCACGGCGGCGTGCAGCTGGTTCTCGTCGCGCTGCGGCGCGGTGCACCCTTCGAGGTAGCTCACGTAGGCGCCCTCGTCGGCCACGATCAGCGTGCGTTCGAACTGCCCCGTGCCAGCGGCGTTGATGCGGAAATAGGTCGACAGCTCCATCGGGCAGCGCACCCCCTTGGGGATGTAGCAGAACGAGCCGTCGGAGAAGACCGCGGCGTTCAGCGCAGCGTAGAAGTTGTCGGTATAGGGCACGACGCTCCCGAGGTATTTTTTCACCAGCTCGGGAAAGTCGCGCAGCGCCTCGGAGATCGAACAGAAGAGGATGCCCTTCTCGGCCAGCACCTCCCTGAAAGTGGTCTTGACCGACACGGAGTCCATCACGGCGTCGACCGCGACGCCCGCAAGAGCCATCTGCTCTTCGAGCGGGATACCCAGTTTGTCGAACGTGCGCTTCAGCTCGGGGTCGACCTCGTCCATCGAACCGAGCTGCTTTTTGGGCTTGGGAGCCGCGTAGTAGATAATGTCCTGAAAGTCGATCGGGGGGATCGTCAGGTGGGCCCAGGTCGGAGGCTCCAGCGTCAGCCAATGGCGGTAGGCCGCCACGCGCCGCTCGGTCATCCACTCCGGCTCGCCCTTTTTGGCGGAGATCAGCCGCACGACCTCCTCCGAAAGACCCTTGCCGATGGTTTCGGTTTCGATGTCCGTCGTGAAGCCGTACTTGTATTCCTGCTCTCCGATATTCTCCAGTATGTTTTTCTCGTTTTCTGCCATTACAAGCGAAATATCATGCAAAGATACAAAATTCCATTTACATTTTTACCATCTCCCCTGCAAATCCGGTTCCGCAACGGTCAAACGGCAAAAAAGAGGCGCGGAACGTTCCGCGCCTCTTTCATGCGAAGCCTTCCGGCTACCTGGCGGCCCCGGTATCGTCGGTCGCCGTCCACGTACTGTCGCCGGCAGCCCAGCTGGTCGGCAGGCCCGTGATGTTGGACGAGAGCACACCCGCCGTGACCGAGAGGGTCATCGCATAGCCGGTTCCCGCGTCGCCGTCGCCCGAGCCGCCGAAATCGGCGACGCTGACCGTATTCGAAGGAATCGCGGGCCGGGCGACCTGCGGCATCTCGAACGGAAGGTTGCAGGCCGGGGCGTGTGCGCGGCATCCTGCGGCGGCTGCCAGGAGCGCCGCGGCTGCGCAAATCGTCACTTGTCTGAAGTTCATAAGAGAGGTGGTTTTATTCGTATACGTAAAATTTTCGCAATTTCAGGTATACAAAAGTACACTGCCCCCGCTTATCGGACAGGGATTTTTTGACGCAAACGATGCACTTTTTCTCAAAACTGTCTGATCCGCGAAACGACGACCGGGGTCCGGGCCGCACCCACCGACTCCATCAGTCCCAGGACGCATTCGGTATCGCTGCGGTCCTTGAGCCATTCGCTCTTGCGCCAGATCATCTCGAACGCGTAGTCGATCCGTCCGCGGGCATCGGGCGTGAGCTGGAAGAGGTAGCTGGTCTTGTCGTCGGTCTGCGAGACGATCTGCCTCTGCGGCACGGCGACGGCCAGCCCGACGCTCTCGCGCTCCCACTTCACGGTGTCGTTTTCGGGGAAGTCGCGCCCGAAGGCGGCGATCACGTTATCGTTCTTACAGACCTCGCTTTCGGCCATCTTCATCACGCCAGTCGTGAAGACCAGTCCCCTGAAGTCGCCCTCGATGCGGTTTTCGACCTGCACGTCGCCGTGCCCGGCGTAAAGAATGTAGCGCGAGGTCATCGTGATCTCGCGCCCTCCGTAGCGCCACCCTTCGACCCGCATTTCGACCACCGTGCGGATGGGTCCGTCGGCCAGAATGCGCGCTTCGCGGCGTTTGAAATCGGTGATGTGGACCATCTTTCTCTTTTCGGCGTCCCAGCCCTTGAGCGTCCCCACGCCCACCGACCCGAAGACGCGCAGGTTGTCGTGGCCGTAGCCGCGGGAGAGCTGCTCGTCCGAAGGATACCACATCGTCTCGGCCAGCTCGAGCTGCGGACGCTTCTTGCCGTAGGTGTCGACGGTCTGCTTGTTGTCGAAATAGATGCGGTAGGCGGCGTACTCCGACTCGAAGGCCGGGCCGTGGTGGTGCAGTTTATGGTACATGTCGTTCTTCTCCGAGGAGGCGCAGCCGACGGCTCGCAGGGTCTTGTCGGGGTTCTTGAGCCACATCTGGGCATGTACGCGTTTTTTGAAAACGCGCTTGTCGGGGTCCGAGGAGTAGAGAACCTGGAAATTCTGGCTGCCGGAAATGCCGGAGACGAAGACCAGTTCGCCCAGTTCCCGGTCCAACTGGGAGGGAATCCGGTGAACGCCGCCGAGCGACACGACGGCGCTCTGCGCCCACTCGGGCACATCGCGGATCACGACCGGACATTCGGCGCGCTTGCCCGTGACCGTCACACGGTAGAGGCATTTCCGGGTTTTGGCATTCAGGCTGCAAACGGCCCCGAGGGCCAGCAAAAGCAAGAGAATCCGTTTCATGGCTATTCCAGTTTTCGATGATTCGTTCCGGTCGTGCACAGCTTGGGAGAGCCGCCGGGGGCAGTCCGCCCGGGAAAGCGCACGGCGCAGCTTCGGGCAGCACCTCGGCGAGCGGCCGCACGAGGCGGTTTTCCGGCGCAGGCTGCGCTGCGGCGGATACCGCGACAAAAGCAGCACACCATATGTAATATGCAACGGGTGCGTTTCAAACCGGGGTCGAGGATTTACGCAAAAATACAAATTTTGACCGCATTTCTTTGTATTTCCCTAAAAAGATTCTATATTTGCACACCCTTTCGGAGTTAACAGCCGGAAGGCGTGTCCGGAGAGGTGGGTGAGTGGCTGAAACCACCGGTTTGCTAAACCGACGTACGGGGCAACCTGTACCACGAGTTCGAATCTCGTCCTCTCCGCAAAAGCCGACACGCAAAGCGGCTATAAAACAGAAAACCCTGCAAGATCAACGACTTGCAGGGTTTTACTTTTCCGGTCTGCGATTGTTGTCGTCGTTGGAGACCGGGATTACGCGTGATCCGGAAACCGAACGGCTTCCGCCTCCGGACGATATGGCTCCGCCCGGAGGACGGAAGGTTTGGAACGGTTCTTGCCAGACTCAAGCCTGCAATACAAAGTTCCGAGCCTCAAGATGTTAAAGGAAGGGTTTCTGTTCACGTTCATATCCGCCTTCATGGCGCTGTTCCCGGTGGCCAACCCGGTGGGAGCCGGATTCCTGGTCAACGGACTGCTGTCGGGGCTGAACGACGAGGACCGCAGGTCGATCATCCGCAGAATCGTCACCGACTATCTGCTCGTCGGGCTGGGCAGCCTGGCCGTGGGGCATTTCGTGCTGTCGCTTTTCGGGCTTTCGCTCCCGGTCATCCAACTGGGCGGAGGACTGCTGATCTGCCGCACCGCCCTGCAATGGCTCGGCGATTCGGACTCCTCGGTGGGACGGACGCAGGGCAAGGACGTCAACCCCATTCACAAATCGGCCATCGAGTCGCAGATCTTCTACCCGATCACCTTTCCCATCAGCATCGGCCCGGGCAGCGTCTCGGTCATCCTGACGCTGATGGCGTCGGTCAGCATGAAGAACGGCTGGGCGCGGGGCCTGCTCTTCTACGCGATCATCGCGCTGGTCATCGTACTGATGTGCCTGATACTTTATCTGTTCCTGTCGCAGGGCGAACGGATCATCCGCAAAATCGGCAACAGCGGCAGCATCGTCATCAACAAGATGGTCGCCTTCTTCACCTTCTGCGTCGGCGTCCAGATCGTCGTGACGGGCATCGCCAAGCTGTTCAACCTGCATGTCTGACCGAAAACCGGCCTCCCCGTCCCGGCCGGTCACTCCATTTCAGTCAGATGCTTCCAGTAACGACGGGGCATCATACGGCGCTGCTGGCGTTCGTTGATGCGCCGGGGGATCGCCAGCGCCCGGAAATAGTTTTTCCACAGCAGCTGAAACTGCCGCTCGTCCTCGGCGAGCCATTCGTCGGCAAGTTTGTCGGCGATCATTCCCCGGTCGTCCTCCAGCGTGACGCACCGCGCCGTATGCCCGTCGTAATAGTAGCCGCAATCGCGCCGCCTGTCGTAGATCAGCCACCGCTGGTCGGCGAAACGGTCGGTGAAATAGTCCACCGCCAACGGCAGGGCGTCGTGCTCGGGCGTGACGGCGGCGAAATAGGTCCCGTCGGCGGCTTTCTGGAGGCGGACGAACTGTTTGAGACGTTCCCGCTCGTGGGAGACCTTGAGCGCCAACTGGAAAAGGGACTTCATGTCGGGATCGGCCTGGTCGGCCACGACGCCTCCGCCCTCGTCGAAAACACGGCGCAGACAGCGCAGCATCAGCAGGTCGCCCTGCGGCTGCTCCCCGTGCCAGGCATAGACGAACATCGAACGGGTGCGGGCGGTCAGCCGCCGTTCCAGTCCCCGCCACACACGGCCGGCATGCGCCTCGTCGGTCGCAACGTCGTGGACGCGCTCCGTAAAAAACGGTTCGGGTTCCCCGGGGCCGATCAGCGCCTCGGGAAACGCCCGCATCGAGTAGGCATCGAACAGAGCCGACAGCAGCCCGTCGAAGGATTTGTCGTATCGGAAAACCAGCATCGCGTCAGAAAAGGGTCAGTTGGCCTTCGTTATTACCCGTTTTCCGCCGCTGCGGAGCGGTCAGCAGGCGGCGCACCTGCTCGGGGCGCAGTTCGTTGACGCCCTGCCCCGCAGTAAGTTCCCGGCAGCTGATGAAATACTGCGCCTTCTTCATCACCACGCCGATCTGCCGCAGCGACTGCTGCGTCAGCGTCCGGTAGCGGCGCGAGGAGACGATCAGCCGGGCCGACTTGACCCCGATGCCCGGCACGCGCAGCAGAGCCTCGTAGTCCGCACGGTTGACATCGACGGGAAAAAACGCGGGATTCCGCAAAGCCCAGGCCAGCTTGGGGTCGATGTCGAGATCCAGCCGGGGCGTCTGCTCGTCGGCGATCTCCTCGGCGCGGAACCCATAGAAACGCATCAGCCAGTCGGCCTGGTAGAGCCGGTTCTCGCGCACGAGCGGCGCCTTGTCGAGCGCCGGAAGCCGCTTGTCGTAGGGATTGACGGGAATGAAGCCCGAGTAGTAGACCCGCTTCATCGTGGGCCGTCCGTAGAGGGCCGACGAGAGCAGCAGGATGTCGCGGTCGCTCTCGTCCGTGGCCCCGACGATCATCTGCGTGCTCTGCCCGGCAGGAGCGAAGCGGGGCGCATGGCGGAAGCGCGTACGCTCCTCGGCGCTCTGGAGCACCCCCTGCTGGATGTAGCTCATCGGGCGGTAGATGCTTTCGTAATTCTTGTCGGGAGCCAGCAATTGCAGGTTGCGTTCGGTCGGGATTTCGATGTTGACGCTCATGCGGTCGGCGTAGCGTCCGGCCTCGGCCACCAGTTCGCGGCTGGCACCGGGAATGCTCTTCAGATGGATGTACCCGTTGAAACGGTGCACCGTGCGCAGGTCGCGGGCCACGCGGACCATGCGCTCCATCGTATAGTCGGGATCGCGGACGACGCCCGACGAGAGGAAAAGCCCCTCGATGTAGTTGCGGCGATAGAACTCGATGGTCAGTTCGGCCAGTTCGCCCGGCGTGAAGGCGGCGCGCGGAATGTCGTTGCTGCGGCGGTTGATGCAGTAGGCGCAGTCGTAGATGCAGACGTTGGTGAGCATGATCTTCAGCAGCGAGACGCAGCGTCCGTCGGCCGTGAAGGAGTGGCAGATGCCCCGCGGCGCTGCCCACCCCGCCCGCACGATGCTTGCGCGTCACGCCGCTCGAAGCGCACGAAACGTCGTATTTGGCCGACTCGGCCAGCACCTTGAGTTTTTCGAGCACCGTCTCCTTCATGGCGGCAAGTTATCGCTTTTTTCGGGAAAAACAGAGGTCCCGCGGGTAATTTTTCGCTCTTTTTCCCGATGTCGCTGGGCGTGTGGAAAATAGGGAAAAACAAAAAACGGGGCGGTAAAAACCGCCCCGCTCCGTATGGTATGGGGAGAAACGCTCTCCCGGAGATCCGTTCTGAAATAAAATCCGGAATTAGTACCGGTTGCGACCGTAACCGCCGCCGTTGCCGCCGTAGCCTCCGCCACGGTTGCCGCCGTAACCGCCTCCGCGATTGCCGCCGTAGCCGCCCGAAGAGCGCTCCTCGCGGGGACGAGCCACGTTGACCGTGATCGTCTGACCCTCGAAGCTGGTTCCGTTGAGCTGGTCGATGGCCTTCTGACCCTCTTCCTCATTGGGCATCTCGACGAAGCCGAAACCGCGCGAACGGCCCGTCTCCCGGTCGGTAATAACGTTAGCCGACGCTACTTCGCCGAACTGCATGAATAAATTTCCTAAGCCCTCACTGCTCGTGCCCCAGCTCAGATGCGAAACATAAATGTTCATTCTCTTGATAAGTTAATTAAAAAAGTGTTATTTGTTACTGATAACTATTCGTACTGCATTCATTCCCCGCGTGCCGCGTTCGAGTTCGAACGTCACCCGGTCCCCTTCGGCAATGCCCGCCGGGGCGTTGGTGATGTGAAAAAAGTATTTCTCGGAACCGGCGGCATCCTTGATGAAGCCGTAGCCTTTGGATGCGGTGAAATATTCCACCCGGCCGCTCATCGGCTCCTCCTCCTCGATTTCCGACTGTCTCGGGACCGAAATTTCGATCTGCGAGGCGTCGATCTCCTCCTTGGGCTTCACATCCTGCGGGGTCGTGTGAAGGACGCCGTTTTCGTCGACATACGCCAGCATGTCCTCGAAACTGCGGCTCCCGCCGCTCAGACGCTCCTCCTTTTTCTTCTGCTTGTCCTGACGTTTGGTCTGCTTTAATTTCTCTCTTTCTCTCTTTCCCAATGTAATTCGTTTGGCCATTTATCAATTATTTTTTTGCAAATACCGAAGCGCACAAGGCGCACCGCTCCCAACAAAAGAGCAAGCTAATGAGGTCGATTTTGAGAATGGGGGAAACCGCGATGGACTGCGGGATCAAACACTTACAAAGAAAGATTCAAAACAAAACTCGATTGTTTGGCAACAAAGATACACATTTTATTCCAGAAATCCTATTTTTCCGGATTTTATCTCTTCCGCCGCATCTTTTTACCCGCCGAAAGCCCTCTGCCGCCCCTGTATTTCAAATTCGTTTCAGATTTACGCCCCAACTTTGCATCGCGGTTCCCCGGACTCTGCATATTTTTTGTACTTTTGTCCGACATGCAACCGAAAGAGAATTAACAGAAAGATACGATGAAAAAATTCCCGATCCTGCTCCTGCTGACCGCCTGCTGGTCGCTGGCCGCGGCACAGGAGAGGCCGCAGGTCCCTGCGGCGCAGAAACGCAACCTCCGCACCGAAATCATCGCGGCCGATTCGACCGGCGAACTGCTGGCACAGCTGCGCAACATGCCCAACATCGAAATCGGCAAGGGCATCACCTTCCGGCCCAAAAACGACTGGTTCGAACTGACGATGCGCTTCCGCATGCAGAACCTTCTGGCGCTGTCGTTCGACGACGACTTCACGCTCACCAAGACCGAGGCCCGCGTCAAACGGCTGCGGCTGCGCTTCGACGGTTACATCTATTCGCCCAAACTGGTCTACTCGGTCCAGCTGGGATTCACCTCCTACGACACAGAGCCGCTGCCCGGCGGCGACATGAACATCGTGCGCGACGCCATCGTCTACTACGTGCCCAACGCCACCTGGAACATCGGCTTCGGGCAAACCAAGATCAAGGCCAACCGCGCGCGGATCAACTCGTCGAGCGCCCTGCAATTCGTCGACCGGAGCATCGTCAACAGCGAATTCAACCTCGACCGCGACTTCGGGTTCTTCGGCGAATACAACATGCGCCACGGCGAGGGCTTCAACCTCTCGGCAAAGGGCTCCGTCACGCTGGGCGAAGGCCGCAACTGGGGCAGTTCGCCGACCGGAGGGCTGGCCTATACGGGGCGTCTGGAACTCTATCCGCTGGGACGCTTCAAGTCGAAGGGCGACGTCATCGAGGGCAACTACGAATTCGAGGAGCGGGTGAAGATTCTGCTCGCCGGAGCCTACTCCTACAACCACAAGGCCTCGCGGCTGAAGGGTCAGCGGGGAGCCGTGATGCCCGGCGACGCCACACGCAACCTGGGGTCCTATTTCGTCGATTTCATCCTCGAATACCGGGGCTTCGCCTTCTACACCGATTTCATGGGTCGTTCGTGCAGCGACCCGCTGTTCAGCCCCGAAACCGGAGCCTTCGTCTACAACGGGCAGGGTCTCAACGTGCAGACCAGCTACCTGTTCAACAAAAAATGGGAAATCGCCCTGCGCAACTCGACGCTGTTCCCGGACAGCGAAGTGCAGCCGCTGGCCGGATACCGCAACTGGAACCAGACCACGCTGGGCATCACGCGCTACATCATCGGCCACAGCCTCAAAGTGCAGGCCGACATGTCGTACAACACCCGGAGCAGGTCCATAGACCCCAATTACAACCGCTGGGAGATCCGCTTCCAGCTGGAGCTGGGGCTTTGACGGAGAGAAAAGGCCGTCCGAAAAGTCCCCCGAAAAAAATCACCCCTGCCGGAAGCTCTCCGGCAGGGGTGAAATCGTAAAAATCAGACTTCTCGGGCGACACCTATATATATTACAGGATTTTCAGGGCGATCTGCGCGCACGCCTCTGCATCGGCCTGCGCGTGGTGGTGGTTTTCGAGTTCGAAGCCGCAGGCGGCGGAGACGGTGTGCAGCTGATGGTTGGGCAGGCGGCTGCCGAAGGTGCGGCGCGAGGCCCGACAGGTGCAGTAGAAGGTATAACCGGGCCAGGGCATGCCGTACAGTTCGAAGACGGCCCGCAGGCAGCCTTCGTCGAAGGGCGAGTTGTGGGCCACGAGCGGCAGCCCCTCGATACGGGGTTCGATTTCGCGCCACACCGACGCGAAATCGGGGGCATCAGCCGTATCTTCATAGCGCAGACCGTGGATGGCCGTCGTGAAATGGCTGTAAAAATTGGGACGGGGACGGATCAGGCGGTAAAACGTATCGACCACCTCGCCGCCGCGCACGACGACGACGCCCACCGAGCAGACGCTCGTGCGCTTGCCGTTGGCCGTTTCGAAATCTATGGCTGCAAAATCTTTCATCGTATCGGTATATGCGTGCTGCAAATATACGCATTTCCGCGTCGGAGCGTACACCCCGAGCGAAAAAACTCCGTGTTTCGCCGACAAGAGGCCCCGTTCCGATCAGGTCCCGGAAAGCTCCGCGGCATCGTCCCCGAGACCGATGGACTGCACCCGCTGTTCGAAATCCCGCTCCGGAACGAGCGAACGCAACCGCATGCGCGAACGGTAGCTGTACACCGTATTGACCGAACAGTGCAGCAGTGCGGCGATGGTCGCCGTGTCGGTGATGCCCAGCCGGACCAGCGCGAAGATGCGCAGTTCGGTCGTGAGGCTTCCCGGACGACGGACCCCGATGCGCGCATCGTCGGCGAGCAGACGGTTGAACTCCCCGATGAACGAGGGGAAAAGCCCCAGGAAGGTGGTGTCGAAATTGTGGTAGAACTCTTTCAGTTCGTCGCTCCGGACATCGGTTCCGGCGTACTCGCGGCGCAGCTCGTCGGAACGGCCGTCGCGCAGCATCCGGCCGACATGACGGTAGGTGTCGGCCAGTTTGTAGATATATTCGGAGATCGTCTTCAGGAACCCGCCGATATAAACCTCCTTGATGCGGTTGGCGTCGGCGATGCGGATGTTCTGCCGGCTCAGGTCGGCATTGGTTTCGCGCAGGCTCGCAGCCAGCTCGGCCAGTTTTCCGTTCGACTCGCGCAGGGTCTGCTGCACGGCGTTGAGCCGCCGGTTCTGGCGCAGGACGAACAGCACGCCTCCGATTGCCGAGAGGGCGAAAAGAAAGGCCAGAAGGATCAGCGCGACGTACATCGCGCGCAGACGGGCATTGCGCTCGCTGTACGCCTGCTCGATCTGGGGCAGAATCGCCATGTCGCGCCACGAACGGATAGGCGAATTGTAGGCCTGCGTGTCGTTGATCGCAACGCGGATACACCGCATCGCCCGTGCGGCGTCGCCCCGGCGCAGCAGCTCTTCGGCCACGCCGCCCAAGGCGCCGTAGTCGCGGACCGCCCCCTGCACATCGGCCATGGCGGCGCGCACGAGCCATTCGAAACGAGCCGCTTCGTCGCCCCGGAACCTTTCGGTCTCCGAACGGTAGAACGCCGCCCGGGCATAGTCGTGCGACGCGGGCGGAGCGCATGCCAACGCACTGTCGCAGGCCGCGGCGGCACGGTCGTAATCCCCTTCGTCCACGGCGACGAGGTAGGCGAAATAGAAACGTTTCGAAATGTCGCCGGTGGTTTCCAGCGCACGGCGGGCGTAGTACTCCTCGCAGGCCCGAAACCGGTCGCGCTCCGCCCCCGGCTCGCTCTGGCTGCGGCACTCGCGGTTCTGGCGATGCTGCGCGGCATAATAGGCCGCCTGCGTCGCACGGCTCATATGCAGCGTGTCGGTCGCCCCGGCCAGCACCCGGTCGGCTTCGAGGAAGCGGCCGTTCATGCTGTAACACATCGCCATGACCGATTTGGCGCGGATCGTCAGGTCGGCATTCCCCGCCCTTTCGGCCAGCGCGACATTCCGGCGCAGGTAGGCGATCGTCGAGTCGCTCTGGTAGGCGAAATAACGCTCCGCGATCTCCGCCGTGACGGCATAACGCGCCCCGAACCCGAGGGTGTCGCCGCATAGCAGGGATTTGAGCGAGTCGAGGCGCGCTTCGTGACGGAGCAGGAACTCCTCGCGGCGGTCGAGCAGACCGTCCAGGCGGCGAAGCAGCGTATGTATGTCCGAAGGTTCCCCGGCACGCAGACCGGATGCGGAGACGACGAGAAAGGCCGCGAAAAGGAGAGGCAGTTTTTTCATTTCAGGCAACGGATTTGCACAAATATAAGGATAAAAAGCATGCAAAAGCAAATTATCAGGCCTGTTTTATTTGTATAATTCAACGCCATCTGAAGCATCAATCAACTGGTTTTCAGAAAACTGACAGTTCATATCATTTATATTTTTCCGAAGAGCCGTTCCGGCGGGCCGTTCATGCGCTAACTTTGCAGAAGACAGAAACGCAAACCAATTCAAAAAACGATGAAAACCTCCGTAAAACTTTTGCTCGCCTTCGCAACGGCAGCCGCGGCGATCGTAGCGTGGGACGAGGCCTACCGGCAGGCCGACGCCCGGATCGCACAGCTGACCCTCGACGAGAAGATCTCGTTCATGCGCGGCTACTCCTCGTTCTTCTTCTACGGCGTGCCCGAGAAAGGCATGCCCTACATCTATCTCTCCGACGCCACGCAGGGCGTGCACATGCGCGACAACCTGTCCGACCCGACGATGGTCCGCCAGCTGGAGCGTTCGACGGCCTTTCCGTGCCCGATCTCCCTCGCAGCGACCTTCAACCCGTCGCTGGCCTATCGTTATGCCGAAGCCGTAGGCGAAGAGTGCCGCGCCGGAGGCATCGAAGTCCTGCTGGGTCCGGGCATGAACATCTACCGCAACTCGCAGAACGGACGCAATTTCGAATACATGGGCGAAGATCCGCTGCTCGCCTCGGCGATGGTCGCCGAGTATGTGAAGGGCATGCAGTCGACGGGAACCGTGGCGTGTCTGAAACACTTCATCTGCAACGAGACGGAATTTTACCGCCGCCGCTCGAACTCGATCGTCGACGAACGGGCGCTGCACGAACTCTACCTGCCGCCGTTCAAGGCCGGCATCGACGCTGGCGTGGGTTACGTGATGACCTCCTACAACCGCCTCAACGGCGAGTGGGCCGGGCAGAACGCCGACCTGATCCGGCGCATCCTGCGCGGCGAGCTGGGATTCCGGGGCTGCGTGATGAGCGACTGGTCGTCGGTGAACGACACGGAGAAGGTGGTCAAGAGCGGCCAGAACGTCGAGATGCCGGGCCGCAAGGAGTTCTTCGGCGAGGTGCGCGCGCTGCTCAAGGAGGGCCGCATCACCGAAAAGGACATTGAGAAAATGATCCGCCCCAACATCGCCACGAGCATCGCCTTCGGACTTTACGACCGGGAGAAATACGTTCCCGCCCTGCTGGAGAAATTCCCGGCGCACAAGCAGACCGGCTACGACGTGGCCGCCGAGGGCATCGTACTGCTGCGCAACAACGGCATCCTGCCCCTCGCCGAAGGCCGCAAAATCCTGCTGACGGGACGCTTCACCGAGCAGATTCCCCGCACGGGAGGCAGCACGTCGTCCTCGGCCGAGGTGCTGGGCTACGACAACGTGACGCTGACCGCGGCGCTCCGCGAGGTCTACGGCGATGCGGTCCGCGTCGTCGAAAAACCCTCCCGCGAGGAGCTGGCCGCCGCCGACGTGGTGCTGCTCTCGACGGGCACGATCGACGTGGAGTCGTTCGAACGCCCCTTCGCGCTGCCCAAGGAGGAGGAGGCCTTCATCCGCACGGCCGTCGAGTCCAATCCCAACACCATCGTGCTGGTCAACTCGGGTTCGGGAATCCGCATGGGCGGCTGGAACGACAAAGCCGCAGCGGTGATCTACGGCTGGTATCCGGGCCAGAGCGGCTTCACGGCGCTGGCCGACATTCTTTCGGGCAAACTGTCGCCCTCGGGCAAACTGCCCATGACCATCGAGAAGGAGTTCAACGACTCCCCCGCCAAAGGCACGATGCCCGCCGGCGCGGAGTTCTACAACAAGGCGCCCCGCGCCTACAACGAACGCCTGATCCAGCTCTACGACATCGACTACAAGGAGTCGGTGCTGGTCGGCTACCGCTGGTACGAGACCAAGGGCATCGCACCGCTCTACCCCTTCGGATTCGGACTTTCGTACACCACGTTCGAGCTTTCGAAACCCCGCGCCCCGAAGGCGTTCCCCGCCGACAAGCCGCTGAAAGTGAGCGTCACGCTGACCAACACGGGCGATCGCGAGGGCGCGGAGGTCGTGCAGCTCTACGTCACGGAGAACGCCCCGACGGTCCTCCGGCCGAAAAAGGAGCTGAAAGGCTTCCGGAAAGTGACCCTGGCCCCCGGCAAAAGCGCCGTCGTGGAGTTCGAACTCGACCGGCAGGCGCTGGCGTTCTGGGACACGCAGTCGCGCGGCTGGAAGGTCAACCCGGGCGAATACACCCTTTCGCTGGGAACCTCGTCGGCCGACATCGCCGCCACGCTGCCCGTCTCGGTGAAATAACCCCGCAGCGGCAAGAAAGGACCGCATCCGCGGAGAGTTCACTATTGACTATCGTAAACGAGGTTTCGGTTTCCAGGCCGTCGCCTCGTTTACTTTTTTTGCCTTTCATTGCGCATCATGCTGAATTACAACATGCAGTCTCTCGCCTTCTCGCCCATTCCCGAACAGAATCCGATCGAAGCATACGGCAATATGCTGCATTCGGACGGATTCATCTCCGTTTCCGGCATAAATCGCCGAAAAATTTGCCGGTCCCGTATGGAGCGGGATTAAAATGATGTAACGACTTGATTTATCGGGTCGTTACATTTTTGTATAGGGATAATAGGTAACGAAAAGGCAACGGTTTATTTTCAGCGTCTTGCGCTCAAATACCGCATTTCAAATAACCGATTACAAAATACAAAAAAAATGCGGATTTGACAAATTTGCTAAAAGGGCAGCATTCTAACGCATGGATATTCCATTTTCTCAAGCATACAAGGTTCTTGTTGGAAGAAATAGAACAAGAAGTTATCATTAGTGTCAAAACACAAGATGCTTGAACAGTTTTATGTGTCAGTTATGATGAAGGAAATTCAACCGAATAATCATCGCAATAAAAACAATCATTCACTTATTTTCTTCCTCTCAAAGAAGGGTTCGGGCAATATGATTTTATCTCTATTGCAGCATTCTCGCTCTGTCAACAAACAATGAAATTGATCATTGAACGCTTGAATCGTACCCTTGTCGTGGCAACGTACAGTCATCGGGGCCTTTCGTCCGAAGATAAATTGAGGTTGTTCAGCATCAAAAAACCAAACACCTTCCCAGTTTACTACTGTTCTGAAATACAGCCTAAACCCCCTCTTCGCCTGATCTCATACATCATCATCGATTAGGAAAATATCTTCCACCGAATATAACTGGGAAAGAAAACATTGATTTCATCGAGTTGCAACAAGCTGAATCCGCTGACTGCTGCTATTCAGCATAAAATTATCGTAATTATCTTTGTCGAGCGGAGAAAGATAACCGTTTATTTTCGCAACAAGTCCCATCTGGTCGCGCCGGTAATAACAAGTGTCGGTACTATTGTGTTCTCTTAACCCGGAAGGGCATCCAGATCGACGAAAAAGCTATACTATTGATTTACAGCTAGCAGGAATCGGATAAATTAGTTCTTCGCCACTTGCGAGCGTGAAGGTGATTGTAGAGTTCAGAAGATGTCTAAAACTCGAATGCATGGGTCCAGACATCAAAGATAGGGGTATTCCTCAAGTTGAGCCGCTTGAAGATCAGGAGCTGCTGGCATATACTACGAGAAAAGAAGCAGAGTGAGATAATGCAAATACTCGGTCAAAGCACGGGTAACATTACCAGCCAGAGAACATATATACACAGGGAACTCGGGGCTGACAGCCTCCGACAACCTATACCTTTGTCTGCGGGAGTAGATGAAGCCCGAGGCAGAGCCTGAAGAGGCAGAAATGGAGGTGCTGAAACTGAAGTTAAAATCGAGAATTCGACGACGTTATGATTTCGAGTATCGAATAATATTTACGGGTTCAGACGCGACCGGATTATCTTTTCACCCGCACCTCGTACAGATCGCTGCGGCGATCCTTGAGGTTGCGGACGCTGCCGTAGGTGTGCAGCTCGTTCAACAGGTTCAGGTTAATGTCCGAAATAAGGATCATCTCCGTATTGGGCGTCGCCTCCGCACGCCGTCCGTCCGTCGGAAAAGCGAAATCGCAGGGCGTGAAGACTCCGGAGCGCGCATACTGAATGTCCATGTTGTGCACCTTGGGCAGGTTGCCCACACTGCCTGCGATCACCACGAAACATTCGTTCTCGATGGCGCGGGCATGGGCGCAGACTTGCACGCGCGAATAGGCATTCTGCGTATCCGTGAGGAACGGCACGAAGAGAATCTGCATCCCCTCGGAGGCCATAATGCGTGAAAGTTCCGGAAACTCAACGTCGTAGCAGATCAATACGCCGATCTTCGCGCAGTCCGTCTCGAACGTGCGGATCGTCTTGCCGCCACTCAATCCCCAGCACTTCATCTCGTCGGGCGTAACGTGCAATTTTTCATACATTTCGTAAGTTCCGTCACGGCGGCAGAGGAACCCCACGTTGTAAAGCTGCCCGTCGTCTTTGATCTGGGGCATGCTGCCCGTGATGATATTGATGTTGAACTTAATGGCCAATGCGATAAACCGGTCCCGGATTTCATCCGTATATTGCGCCAGCCCGCGAATGGCCTCCGATTCGCTGACATCGTTGAACCGCGCCATAAGCGGAGCGTTGAAATATTCGGGAAAAAGAACGAAATCGCTCTGATAGCCGCTCACGGAATCGACGAAAAACTCCACCTGTTCGAACAGGTCGTCAAGGGTCTTGTAGCTGCGCATTTGCCACTGTACGATGCCTACGCGCACCGTGGTTTTGGGCAGGATGTACTCCTCGGTCGGAGCCTGATAATAGATGTTGTCCCACTGAAGCAGGCAGGCGTAGTGGCGCGACTCCTCGTCGTTGGGCAGATAGTTGCGCATTACTTTACGGACATGGAAATCGTTCGAGAGCTGGAACAACAGCACAGGATCGACAATTTCACGTTGGCGCACTTTGTCTATATATTCCTTGGGGCGCATCTGTTCCGCATACTTATGGTAGTTGGGCAGACGGCCCCCGAACATGATGGCTTTCAAGTTGAGTTTTTCGCACAGTTCCTTGCGGTATTCGTACATGCGCCGCGCCAGACGCAGTCCCCGGTAGTCGGGATGGATGAAGACCTCGATGCCGTAGAGGATGTTACCCTTGCGGGTGTGGGTGTCGAATGTTTCATTCCCCGTAACCTGGGCGTAGGTGTGGTCGTTCTTCACGTCATCGTAATTCACAATGATCGAAAGCGCGCAGCCTACGATCTTGCCGTCCACGACTACGACGATCTGCCCCTCCGGGAAGATGCGAATCAGTTTGTCGATTTGCTTCGGCGTCCAAAAAACGTCGCTTCCATCGGCATAGACGCGGGTAAAGGAACTGGCCAGTTGGTCGTAATCCTCTTTCTGAAGATTGCGAATTTCTACTTTATTGATTTCTAACGTTTCCATAAACACATGGGTTGAAAAAACGTACAAAGATACTCTTTAACTTCCGAAAACGCCAGAGAGAGGAAAATATAAGAAGAGCGGCACTCGAAATTCACACCGCTCTCCTCTCTGCCGGTGCCGCAGACTTTATCACCCCGAATTAAGAATCGTAAGTTGCGGAAACGGGAACGAAATACCCTCCTCGTTGAAGGTGGCGTAAATTGTAAGTTTCTTCATGGTTAGTATATGGAATTCAGCAGGTCCGTTTTCCCGTCGTTTACGAGTTTGAGGATCAGCTCCCCGAAGAGGGTGTTCTGCCAGGCGAACCACGCGCGGGTGAAATCCGCGGCATCGTGGCGCGAAAAACTTTCGTGCATGAATCCCGTTCCGGCGTCGGTGGTGATCAGCTGGCAGATGCAGTCGCGGATCTCTTCGTCGTCGGTCGCCGTGAAGGCCCGCATCATAATGCTCATGGGCCAGATCATTTCGACGCCGATATGGGGTCCTCCGATGCCCTCTCCGGCAGCTCCGCGCCAGAAATAGGGATTTTCCGTGCTCCACACGAACCGGCGCGTGTTTTCGTAAATCGGGTCCGTGCGCTCCACGTCGCCCAGATAGGGCATGGCCAAGAGCGACGGCACATTGGCGTCGTCCATAAGCTGCGCGCTGCCGAAACCGTCGACCTCGAAGGCGTAGATTTTTCCGAACTCCGGATGCTCCACGACAGCGTATTGCTGCAATGCCCCGGCCACCTCGTCGGCCAGCGCCGTGCACTCGGCGGCAAGCTCCCGCTCGCCGTTCACCGCCGTCAGGATTTCGGCAGCCTTGCGCAGCGACGTGACGGCCATGAAGTTCGACGGCACGAGGAATCCGAAGGTCGTGGCGTCGTCCGAGGGGCGGAACGCCGAGACGATCAGCCCCACGGGTTTCACGGGGTTGCCGCGCCCCACATGGCAGCGGGTGTCCAGCTGACGGTCCGTCGTGCGCAGGAAGGTGTAATCGCCCGGACCCTCCTTCATCTGCTGTTCGCGCAGCGTCTTCACGATGTTGCGCATCGCCGAGGTCCACTCCCCGTCGAAGACCGACGTGTCGCCCGTGGTCTTCCAGTAGTGGTGCGCAAGGCGCAGAGGATAACAATGGGAGTCGATCTCCCACTTGCGCTCGAAGACCATCGGGTCGGCCTGCGGAAAATCCGTCTTGTTGTGCGCCCCCGTCGGCGCGACGTTGAAAGCGTTGGCATAAGGGTCGATGTTGATCAGCTTCAGCTGGCGGCGGATCACCCCCGCGATCATCTTCCGCAACGCCGGGTCCTCCTTACACAACTGCACGTAGGGCCACACCTGCGCCCCCGAGTCGCGCAGCCACATGGCCGGAATGTCGCCCGTGTAGACGTAGGTATCGGGATTGCCCGCCTCGTCCTCGCCGTAGTGTACGGTGGTGTCGAGCGTGTTGGGGAAGCAGTTGGCGAACATCCACCGCAGGCGTTCGTTGGTCAGAAGACCGCACACGCGGGCGATCTCCCCCTCTACCGCTTCCGACTTAAAAAGCCGCTGCTCCTCCGCGGGCCGCTGGTCGGCGTACGCCTCCGGTTCGTCGGGGCAGTACCACACCTTCTCTTCGGCCCCCATCTCGAAGCGCAGCTCCCCGCCCTTCATCACGTCGGCATGACCGATCCAAGGCTTTGTGTAGGGTTGAC
>ENA-OPRS01000638-OPRS01000638.1-human-gut-metagenome-genome-assembly--contig:-NODE-638-length-20224-cov-4.659180_pt1 | contig 20224 bp, 12 predicted proteins | sample MGYA00241795_ERZ501881 | MGnify/ENA primary metagenome ERZ501881 (study PRJEB25962, sample SAMEA2042440) | human gut metagenome | biome: human gut; feature: human-associated habitat; material: faeces... | reverse complement strand
GGCCGTACCGACCTTTGGGGTGGAAACCAGGAGGTATTGGTTGCCGCCATCCACGACAAACTCCTTTCACTTCCCGACGAGACAGTAATCTATCCGGGGCATGGAGCGGAAACAAGAGTCATCGATGAGAAGTTCAACAATCCCTATTTGTAATTGACAATTAAGAATTAATTCATAAATCATAAATCACAATATTATGGACACAAATAAATTTGTAAACCGCCACGTTGGTATCTCGGCAGAAGACATTCCTTCTATGCTGCAAGCCATCGGCGTCAAGTCGGTTGACGAACTGATCGATCAGACCATCCCGTCCGACATCCGTTTGAAAGAACCGCTTAACCTTCCCGAACCCATGACGGAACGTGAGTTCGCAGAACACATCTCGGAGTTGGCATCCAAAAACGAAGTCTTCACTTCTTATATCGGAATGGGTTGGTATGACACAGTATGTCCGGCTCCTATCCAACGTAACGTATTTGAAAATCCGGTTTGGTACACTTCCTACACTCCGTACCAGGCAGAAGTTTCACAAGGACGTCTGGAAGCTTTGTTGAATTTCCAGACTGTTATCGCTGAACTGACCGGCCTGCCGCTAGCCAACTGTTCCCTACTGGACGAAGCGACAGCAGCAGCCGAAGCGGCAACCATGTTCTACGGTAGCCGTAGCCGTGCACAGGTGAAAGCAGAAGCCAATACGTTGTTTGTCGACGAAAACGTATTCGCCTCTACACTGGCCGTTATCAACACTCGCATGATCCCGCAAGGCATCAAGGTCGTTGTGGGTGATTACAAAACATTTGAATTCACACCGGATGTATTCGGGGCTATCGTCCAGTATCCGAATGCCGACGGTTCGATCGAAGATTATAAAGAATTCATCGTATGTGCCAATGCCGGTGGAGCACGTGTCGCCGTTGCTGCCGACCTGATGAGTCTTGTCCTGCTGACTCCTCCGGGAGAATGGGGTGCAGATGTCGTGTTCGGAAGCAGCCAACGTTTCGGTATCCCGATGTTCTACGGTGGTCCGTCCGCTGCATTCTTCGCCACGAAAGACGAATACAAGCGTTCCATCCCCGGACGTATCATCGGCATTTCCAAAGATGCCTATGGACACACGGCTTACCGCTTGGCTTTGCAAACACGCGAACAGCATATCAAACGTGAAAAGGCGACCTCCAATATCTGTACCGCCCAAGCCTTGCTAGCCACGATGGCTGGTTTCTACGCCGTTTACCACGGTGCCGAAGGCTTGAAGAACATCGCAGGTCGTATCCACGCTTCTGCAGGTTTCCTAACAGGCGAGTTGGAAAAACTAGGCTACAAACAATTGAACAAAAACTATTTCGACACACTGAAAATCCAGTTGCCGGAACATGTATCCATCAATGCACTCCGCGAGATCGCATTGGAATGTAAGGTGAACTTGCGTTACTTCGATGCCGGACAGATCGGCATCAGCTTGGACGAAACGACCGGACCGACCGATATCGGCGTATTGCTGTATATCTTCGCAGGGGCAGCCGGAAAGGACTACATGCTGAAAGAAGCCGTTCCTGAGAAAACTTATTTCGATCCGAAATTCGCCCGTACTTCCGAATTCCTGCAAGAAGACGTATTCAAAAAATATCATACCGAAACGGAACTGATGCGTTATATCACCCGCCTGGGACGAAAGGATGTTTCATTGGCCCAATCCATGATCTCTTTAGGTTCTTGTACGATGAAACTGAATCCGGCATCGACCATGCTTCCACTCAGCCGTCCGGAATTCATGAATATACATCCGTATGCACCGGAAGACCAGGTCGAAGGCTACACGGAACTGATTGAAAACTTATCGGCTTACTTGTGTGAGATCACCGGATTCAAAGGCTGTACGCTGCAACCTAATTCCGGAGCAGCCGGCGAATATACAGGTCTGCGCGTAATCCGGGCTTATCTGGAAAGCATCGGGCAGGGACATCGCAACATCGTCCTGCTTCCTGCCTCTGCCCACGGTACGAACCCGGCAAGTGCGGTTCAATGCGGTTTTACGACCGTTACGGTGAAATGTGACGACAAAGGAAATATCGACTTGGAAGATTTCCGGGCTAAAGCCGAAGCCAACAAGGACAACTTAGCAGCCAGCATGATCACCTATCCGTCTACTCACGGTATCTTCGAGGTGGACATCAAGGAAATGTGCGACATTGTTCACGCTTGCGGTGGTCAGCTGTATATGGACGGCGCCAACATGAACGCCCAGGTAGGCCTCACGAACCCCGGCTACATCGGTGCGGACGTCTGCCACCTGAACCTGCACAAGACCTTCGCAATGCCTCACGGCGGCGGCGGCCCGGGCGTAGGTCCGATCTGCGTGGCGGAGCACCTCCGCAAGTTCCTCCCCTCGCATTCGATCGTCCCCACCGGCGGCGACGAAGGCATCACGGCCGTGGCATCGGCACCCTGGGGTTCGGCCATGCTCTTCCCGATCACCTACGGTTACATCAAGATGCTGGGCGGCGAAGGTCTGAAAGCGGCTACCGAGATGGCGATCGTGAACGCCAACTACATGTCGTCGGCCCTCAAGTCGGAGTACCGCACCTACTATTCGGGTGAAACGGGCCGCGTGGGTCACGAGATGATTCTCGACCTGACCCACTTCAAGAAAGACTACAACATCGACTGCGGCGACATCGCCCACCGTCTGATGGACTACGGCTTCCACGCCCCGACGCTATCCTTCCCGGTACACGAAACCCTGATGGTCGAGCCTACGGAATCGGAGCCGAAAGCCGAAATGGACCGCTTCATCGCCACGCTCATCCAAATCAAGCGCGAATGCGAGGAGGCCGCCGCTTCGGGCGAAGCGGACAACGTGGTGGTGAACGCTCCCCACACGGCTGCCGAAATCTGCGGCGAATGGTCGCATCCCTACACGCGCGAAAAGGCAGCGTTCCCGCTCGAATTCATCCGCGAGTCGAAATTCTTCCCCTACGTGTCGAAGATCGACAACGGCTACGGCGACCGCAATCTGGTCTGCCGCTGCACGGAATAAACCGGGACTCTGCATGAAAAAGGAGGGACGCGGACTGCGCCCCTCCTTTTTATTTCACCCCGAAGGATTCGAGCCTAAAAACTCAACCCGGCACGCAGGACGATACCTCCCAGACCGCTCGAAGTGTCGGGAGCAGTCTGCTGCTGCACCTGGAATCCGAAGTCGATGTTCAGTGCCAGGACACTCCCCAAACCGAATTTCACACCGACGGCCGGCGCAGCATAAATACCGCCGTGCTTGTGGATGCCGTAACCGATATCCACTTTCAGATAGGGGGAAATCCGCCGGTCGAGGAAATAAACCTTCATATCGGCGAAAATCGGGACGAACGAACGGCCTCCGTCGGTGTACTCCCTGAAACTATCGTCCGGCATATCTCCCCGGGCGGAATAGTAGTTCCAGGCCACACCCAGGCCGACGAACAGTCGCGGGCCGATGCGCACGCCGTGGACGGTTTCCAGGACGAAACGGTCGTAGGCGTTCGATCCTACTCCGAAAGCGGTCCCCACACCGACCTCTCCCTGATAACGAATCCCCTGCCCGCTCTGCGCGAATACTGCGGGGAAGCACCACAGCGCCATGATCCATGCGAAGAATAATTTTTTCATCGTTTTCGCGTTAATAATACAATGTATAAATCCGTTTATTTCATCCCGATTGCAAAATCCGGGCGAAAATCGTATCTTTGTCACAATTACACTCAAATAATTTTCTGAAAACAATGAAAGTAGAAAAAAACAAAATGGTAGCGGTCGATTACAAACTGACCGTTGACGGCGCAATCGCAGACCAGTCCCAGCCGGGCGCTCCCCTCGAGTTCATCTGCGGAACAGGCATGCTGCTCCCCAAATTCGAGGAGGCGATCCTGGGCAAAGAGCCGGGCGAGAAGGTTGCCTTCACGCTCTCTCCGAAGGACGGTTACGGCGAGGTGATCGCCGAAGCGATCGTCGATCTGCCTAAAAATACATTCATGGTGGACGGCAAACTGGCCGAAGATATCCTCTTCGCAGGTTCGCAGGTGCCGATGAGCGATGCACAGGGCAACCGCATGATCGGTACCATCAAGGAGGTAGGCGAAGAGACCGTGAAAATGGACTTCAACCATCCGATGGCCGGCAAGACCCTCAATTTCGAGGTAGAGGTCATCTCGGTACGCGACGTAACGCCCGAAGACCTGCAATCGGCAGGCGGCTGCAGCTGCGGTTGCGACGGCGGCTGCGGCGATCATGAGGGAGGTTGCAGCGACCACAAGGGAGGCTGCGGCGAGGGCTGCTGCCACTAATCCGACACCGGGAAAGCGTTCCCGTACGCTTTTCTTCAATCCTGCAAGTGGAGAGCCTTCGGTTTTCCACTTGTTTTTATCTTCCCTTCATCCTGTTATCCATGCTCCATTCGATCCGCCAATTCATCGAGGCTCTTCAAGATCCCTATGGGCTGACCCGCACGCTGGGAGAAATCGAAGTGTGCCGTTCTTCGGACGGCGACCCCCTGCGCTGGGTCGGCAACAGCGCGGTGGTTTTCAAAATCCGCTGCGGCGGCCGGTACAAAATGCTCAAATGCTACACACGGCCTATGGAGCATCTCGAAGCGATCTATCAAGAGAAACTCCTGCGGCAAGAGCTTTACGTTTGGCAGGCCGACGGGCAGGGCGAGTGGTGCGACGTGGTCATAGACGACTGGATCGAAGGGATCACGCTCTACGAAGCCGTTATGCGGGGCGCCGGCTCCGGCGACAAAGCGCACCTCAGCAACTTGGCCCGACAGTTCGACCGCCTGGCGCTGGAACTTCTCGAAAGCGACTGGGCGCACGGGGACCTGAAACCCGAAAATATTCTGCTGGACGAGAGCGGCACGCTCCGTCCGGTGGATTTCGATGCGATGTTTCTTCCCGTCTTCGCCGGAGAGAAAAGTCCCGAACTGGGCACGGCAGCCTACCAGCACCCCGGACGCACGGCGGAGGATTTCGACGCGTCGATCGACGACTACTCCATCGCCACGATCTCCACGACCCTGCACGCGCTGGCGCTCGAGCCCGGACTGCTCGCCCGCTACAACCGGGGAGAGGGACTGCTGCTCTCGCCCCGGAAAATCGTCCGGCACGGCTGTGCGGCCCACGCAGAATGCCTCGCACTGTTCGAAAAGGCGGGCGACGCCGTCCGCTATCGCATCGCCCGGTTGCTCGAATCCCCGCTGATGCGCCTGCCGAACTTGAAGCCGCTCGTCCGATACGCCGTTTGCGGGCCCGAAACTCCGGCCGACCGGGGCGAACTCTTCGTCCGGGACGGACTGTGGGGTTTCAAAATCGGAGAACGGGAATTGATCCCACCCATATACGACGCCGGTTTCGACTTCTCCGAAGGCTTGGCCGCCGTCCGCACGGGACGCTGCTGGCATTTCATAGACTCCACCGGGGCCGTAGCGATCGACTGTTCGGACTGCAACGCGGTAAAACCGTTCGCAAACGGCCGGGCGATCGTCGTCCGCGACGGACAACGTCTGGCCATCGGCCGCAAGGAACCCCGAACCACCTTGCATATTTGACGGCGAACAACCATCTTCATCCGAAGAATACCTGTTCCGACAGGGTCGTTTCGCGGCAATCCGAAAAATAAATTTTCGATTGCCCGTCGCTTTGACTATCTTTGCAAAAGATAGCAAGGCGACTCGGACAAGTTCGGACAACCGACGATCGAAGCGAGGCAGAGTTCACGAGTGCCCTCTGCCTCGCAAAAAAAAGAAACTAAAAGGGATGTTTGGCTTGCCGTCCACCTTTCGCTATCTTTGACATAGTTTTAGATAGGATGCGCCTCGGAAAACCGGGAATAAGTTCCCGTTTTCTCTCAGCTTTCGCTATCTTTGCAGAAGATCGGAGGCAATTCGGCAATCTTTGCGTGCAAGCCCGCACGATTGCCCTCACCTTTTACGATCTTTGTCTTCAATATTTCGAATCGCAACGACGACATGACGGAATACAGAAAACCGACACCGGCCGAAATCGAGGCGCTCACGACCGCCGGAAACAGCGCGGAAAATTGGGATGCCATCGAAGTCGCACAAGACTTCACCCCGGCCCATCTTTCGGGCTGTCGGCTCGAAGGACGCGTACAGATCGGGCGGGGAGCACGGCTGCGCCGCTGCACCATACGCAACTACCGCATCGGCGAAGAGGCGCTGATCGAAGGGGTTACGGCGCTCGAATGCCGCCGCGAATCCTCGTTCGGCAACGGAGTCCGGGTCGCCGCCATCAACGAGAACGGCGGACGTACCGTACGGATCTACGACCGACTCACCGCCCAGACCGCCTATATCCTGGCCGTCTATCGCTATCGCCCCGAGGCTGTCGAAGCCATCGAACGGATGATCGAACGCTACGCCTCAGAGCGCCGCGACACCCTCGGTACCGTCGGTCCGCACGCACGCATCACCGGCGCCCGTTTCATCCGGGAGGTCAATATCGGGGAAGGAGCGACGATCGACGGAGTATCCCTGTTGGAAAACGGCACGGTCTGCGCCGGAGCTTATGTCGGCATCGACGTCCAGGCCCGCGATTTCATCGCCGCAGAAGGAGCCCGCATCGACGGCGGCACGCTTCTCGAACGCTGCTTCGCCGGCGAATGCTGCACGCTGGACAAACACTTCACGGCCGTCGATTCGCTCTTTTTCGCCAACAGCCACTGCGAAAACGGAGAGGCCGTTTCGATCTTCGCGGGTCCCTACACCGTTTCGCACCACAAATCCTCGCTGCTGATCGCCGGAATGTTCTCGTTCTTCAACGCCGGCAGCGGCGCCAACCAGAGCAACCACCTCTTCAAGAGCGGCGCAGTGCACCAGTCCGTCCACCTGCGGGGCTGCAAATTCGGCAGCGGCACCTACATCATGGCTCCGGCCATCGAAGGACCCTTTACGCTGGTCCTGGGCCGCCATACGCAGCATCACGACACCTCGGCGTTTCCGTTCTCCTACCTGGTGGAACAGGACGGACGTTCGGCGCTGATGCCGGGCGCCAACCTCACCAGCTACGGCACCGTGCGCGACATCGGGAAATGGCCCGAACGCGACCGGCGCACCGTCAAACGCGACCGGATCAACTTCGAGGAGGACAACCCCTATCTGGCCGGAGGAATGATCGATGCGGTCAATACCCTCAACTCGCTGGCGGAAGCGCACCCCGACGCGGAGAGTTATGTCCACAACCACGCCCTGATCCGCTCCACGCAGCTGCAAAGAGGTCTGAAGCTCTACAATAAGGCGATCGTCGCCTCGCTCGGCGCGATGCTCCGAAACGGCGAACCGGGTCGTGCGGACGGCACGGGCCGCTGGAACGATGTGGCGGGGCAATACGCTCCCCGCCGGGAGGTGAAACGCATCCTCGACGCCATTGCGAACGGCGGCATCGATTCGCTGGAAGGCATCGACCGGGCATTCGACCGGATAGCCGCCGACTACGACCATTACGCCCGCAGTTGGGCGGAAGGGGTGCTCGCGCAACTGCTCGGGCACGCTCCCTCCCCAGAAGAGATCGCAGAAGCCGTGACAGCTGGAGAACGAACCCGCGAAACGCTCCGTAAATCCGCCGAAGACGACCGAGCCCGCGACTGCTCGCCCGCCATGGCCGTCGGATACGGCGTGGATGCCGATTCGGAGGAGGAGAAAATGCAGGACTACCACACCGTAAGAGGAATCCGATAATGTACACCCAAAGTATCACGCGGAGCCACCGCACAGCCTTCATCCTGGCCATCGACCAATCCGGTTCGATGGCGGAGAAACTCCTGTTCCGGGGACGGCAGGCCACCAAGGCCGAAGCCGTCGCCGAAGTCACCAACCGGCTGCTGTTCGAACTCATCGAACGGGCCCGGCGCAGCGACGAGGTGCGCGACTACTACGACATCGCGGTATTGGGCTATTCGGGCGACGGAATCGTATCGCTGCTGAACGATCCGGAGCCGCTGGTTCCGGTATCGCGGCTGGCCGCTCTGCCCGTCGATTTCGCAGAAACGGTCGTGGAGCGCCGCATGCCGGACGGCGAAGCCACCTTCCGCAAGATTTCGATGCCGGCCTGGATCGCTCCGAAAGCCGTCGGTCAGACACCCATGTACGAAGCGCTGCTGCAAATCCGCGACCTGACACAAGCGTGGTGCACGAATCCGGCCCACAGCGAAAGTTTTCCGCCCATCGTCTTCAACATCACCGACGGGGAAGCCTCGGACTGCGACCAACGCGAACAGCTCGCGATCTGCGAAAAGATCCGCACTATCGGAACCACCGACGGCAAGGTGCTCCTGATCAACATCCATATCGCCACCACGTCCGACTCACGTTCGCTGCTCTTTCCGACCGAAGAGGAGATTCCCACCGACAACCGCTACGCAAGACTGCTGCACGACTGTTCGAGTCCGATGCCCGAAGAGCTTTCGGAGGCGATTCGACAAGTGCGGGGCGATTTGGCCATGCCACCTTTCCGGGGAATGAGTTACAACACGTCGATCGCCGAACTCATCGCCATCCTCAACATCGGCTCGATCAGCATCAAAATACAGTAAAAAGATGACCGTTCCCACCCTTTATAACTTCACCGAAGCGCTCCAGGCTCCCGACCTGGCCTTTTCGACGCTCCGCGACTGCCGTCCCCGCCGGACGGCGACGGGAGGAGTAGCCCTGTCGCGCACCAGTCGCTTCGCCGAAGCGGAAATCGAATGGCAGAGCCGGAAATACCTGCTCTGCTTCCCGCTCTCGACAGCCTCGATCTTCGCCGTCGAACAGACAGCGGCCCGGCTTCGGTACCTCCGGACACCGTTGCTTACCGAATACACGATCCTGCGCGACGAAATGACCTACACGGACGACACCGGGACGACCCGCACCTGCGATGTGGTGCTGCATCGGCTGCCCGAAGGGCGCCCCCTTTCGGTCTGCGCCGCAGAGTTCGATGCCGAATCCCTGCGGTCGGCGCTCGATAAACTGGAGGCGGGACTGTCCGAGCTGGGCTTCAGCCACAACAATCTCAAACCCGGCAACCTCTACGTCACCTCCGACGGACGACTGATTCCCGTCCGGTACCATTTCGCCCGTTTCGGCGAAGGACACGACGCCGAAGGATTCGAACGTCTGCGTCAGTTCGTGCGCGAACAGGGCGGCAAGGGGCAAATGCTTTGCGACGCGGAACCGTCCCGCTACACCACGCTGCCCGAATTTCCGGGACATCTGTTCGTGGGCGAGATGTCCGATCAACTGGTTCGTGTGGAAGACGAAACCGGCTACGGGTTCGTCGATACCGAAAACCGACCGGTTATCGCGCCGCAATTCGTCTGGGCCGCCGACTTCCGCGAAGGACGCGCCGAAGTCCAGACCGCACAGGGCATGGGCCTGATCGACAAACGGGGACACTACGTGATCGAACCCCGCTACGAAATCGTCGATTACAACCCCTACACGGGCTGTTCTCGCATTCGGAGCGAAGGGCTCTGGGCGCTTGCCGACTACAACGGACGCATCGTCGGCGGATTCACACCGCGCTACATCGAAGAAAACGAATACGTCGAAGCTTAATAACTTAACAAAAAATACTCTATGGAAAACGTAAAATGTCTGATCATCGGCAGCGGCCCTTCGGGCTATACGGCTGCGATCTACACCTCCCGGGCGAACCTCTCGCCGGTACTCTACGAAGGGATCGAGCCGGGCGGACAGCTCACCACCACCACCGAAATCGAAAACTTCCCCGGTTTCACCGAAGGCATCGACGGCCCCAAACTCATGGATAACATGCGCCGGCAGGCCTTGCGCTTCGGGGCGGATATCCGCCCGGGCGTCATTACCAGCGTCGATCTCTCCTCGCGCCCGTTCCACGTCATCGTGAACGGAGAGAAGGAGATCCAAGCCGAAGCCCTGATCATTTCGACCGGCGCCGCAGCCAAATACCTGGGACTGCCCTCCGAAGAGAAATTCAAGGGCATGGGCGTCAGCGCCTGCGCCACCTGCGACGGATTCTTCTACCGCAAGAAGGACGTAGCGGTCGTCGGAGGCGGCGATACGGCATGCGAGGAGGCCACCTACCTGGCTTCGATCTGCCGCCAGGTATATCTGATCGTCCGCAAGCCCTACCTGCGGGCTTCGAAAGCCATGCAGGAGCGGGTAATGAACACCCCGAACATCAAAGTCCTCTTCGAGCACAACACGGCCGAAGTATTGGGCGATGAAACCGGCGTAACAGGCGCCCTGCTGCGCGACAACAAAGGCACGGAAACCAAAATCGACATCGCTGGCTTCTTCGTGGCGATCGGGCACCATCCCAACACGGAGATTTTCGCAGACCAACTGGAACTCGACGCCGAAGGTTATATCAAAACCGTAGCGGGCAGCTCCCGCACCAGCGTCGAAGGCGTTTTCGCCGCCGGTGACGTGCAGGATCCCCACTATCGCCAAGCGATTACGGCCGCCGGCTCGGGCTGTATGGCCGCTCTCGACTGCGAACGTTTCCTGCTGCAGTAATTTCTATTCAAGAAAGGGAACGAGTGCGCACAAGCCGTTCCCTTTCTTCATCCCCGACAGCCGGACGGTTTCCGACCGTTCGAAACCCGGTCTTACAAAACCGGCAGGCGGAGAACACGGAAACCCTCGAACTCCTTCCAATTCCTGCAGCATGGGTTTCGACGCGGCTGTCACCCTTTTCGGAAAGGACGAGGAAGAACGGAAGGTATCCATTCCCTGCAACCCTTTTTGATTTTAAGGGCACAGGTTTTGACAGGACGATGCGATGGCCGGATGGGCATACTTTTAAGTATTCCCCAGTCGGAAAGAGCGAAAAAGGGGCGAAAGAGTCCCCATATCCTGCCGCCCTTTTTTGATTTTAGGGGTGCAGATTTTGACATGACGACGGACGACACGGAAGGGACATACTTCAAGTATCTCCCTTTCGGGGAGGACGAGGAAGGGCGAAAGATGCCCTATAAAATCGAAAAAAGATGAGTTTCAGCGTAACCATATTAGGCTCGGCTTCGGCCAAACCTACGCCCGACCGACATCCGTCGGCGCAGATCGTCAAGGTACACGAACAGCACTACCTGGTCGATGCCGGCGAGGGCGCACAACAGCAAATGTTCCGCTACGGAATCAATCCGCTGAAACTGCGGGCGGTATTCATCTCCCATCTGCACGGCGACCATGTCTTCGGACTCTTTCCGCTGATCTCGACGCTGGGGCTCTACGGACGCCGCACGCCGCTCAAGATTTTCGGTCCCGCGCCGCTGGGCGAAATGCTCGGATGCCACCTGCGCTACTTCGACACGCAACTACCCTACGAAATCGAATGGGTGGAAGTCGATACGACCCGGCACGCCCTACTGTTCGAAAACCGCACGCTCGAGGTGTGGAGCGTTCCCCTGCGTCACCGCATCCCCACCTCCGGCTACCTGTTCCGGGAGAAACAGCCCCCGCTGAACGTCCGCAAGGAGAAAATCACGGAATACGGACTCTCGATCGCCCGGATCACGGCCGCCAAGCGAGGCGAAGATATTCTGCTCGACAACGGAGACACGCTCCCCAATGCGGAACTGACCTACCGACCTTACGCGCCACGTTCATATGCTTATCTCTCGGATACGAGCTGGTCGCCCAAAGCGGCAAAACTCGTCGAGGGGGCCGATCTGCTCTACCACGAAACGACCTACGCCCACGCCGAGCACAAGATCGCCCGCGAGCGGGGTCACTCCACTACGGTCGAAGCGGCCCGCATCGCCCTCAAAGCCGGCGCCGGACGGCTCGTAATCGGACACTACTCGTCCCGCTACAAGGAAGAGAGCGTTCTGGTCGAAGAGGCCCGCACGGTATTTCCCGATACCCACCCGGCCACCGAAGGCACAACATTCACGATCGAAAAACGGCAGCAACCATGACCAAAGCCGAAATACAACTCGTCCGCTCGCTGGCCGACAAACGCAGCCGCACCGAACACGGGCTGTTCGTAGCCGAAGGACACAAGTTCATCGGGGAGCTGTGCACCTCCGCCCTGCGCGTCCGCAAGATATTCGCCCTGGAAGGGCTTTTCGAGGGCGGCGAAGTCGAAACCGTGTCTTCGCGTGAAATGGAGCGGCTCTCGCTGCTGAAGACCCCGTCGGATTCGCTGGCGCTGGTCGAAATCCCGCATCATCCTTTCCGGCCCGATACGGCACAACGGGAGCTGGTGCTGGCGCTCGACCAGGTGCAGAACCCGGGCAACCTGGGCACAATCATCCGCTTGGCGGACTGGTTCGGCATCCCCGAGATCGTCTGTTCCCCAACGACCGCCGACTGCTACAACCCGAAGGTCGTGCAGGCGACCATGGGGGCCATCCTGCGGGTCAAAGTCCACTACACGGCCCTCGAACCGTACCTGGCACAGGCTCGGGAGCGGAATATTCCCGTTTACGGGACTTTCCTCGAGGGGGAAAACATCTACTCGACACCCCTTACGCCGGGCGGGATCGTCCTGATGGGCAACGAAGGCCAAGGGATCGCTCCGGCCGCCGCACGACACGTATCGCACAAACTGTTCATCCCGCCCTATCCCGCCGACCGCAACGGTTCGGAATCGCTCAACGTAGCGATCGCCACGGCCGTCGTCTGCGCCGAATTCCGCCGGCAGGCGAGCGCAAAGAGATAAGACAAGTCCGAAAGACGAGAGAGAACCGGACCGGAGAGTCGGCATTCAGCCGGCAAATCCCCGTCCGGTGCATTTTTTAGTTTAGCGACTTTTATCTCCTCGGCGAACGATTTCGGGAAAAACGGGAAGTAATTACGTCAAACACAGACGGTTCTACGGCATAAGCCCGACGCCGGGCGAACATATATCGGAAAACAGACAACTGACAGCCGAAAAAGAACGGCAGCGATACGGAGGACCGGAATATCTATCGGAATTCCCCCCCAAGCGCTCCGTTTCTTAACCGGGCGCAAATTTCCACCCGCACATTCCGCCATTCTTAAAAACGCCCCACACCGGCCAGCGACAGAATATACACTCCTGTTTCCAAACGACAAAAAAACCCTCTCCCGCAGGATCGGGAGAGGGTTCGGAACCAACGCGGACCAAAATCACTCCGCATACGGCGATGCCCAGAACCATTCGTCGTTGGTCGTCATGAAATGATACTCCTGGTCGCAATCATAGCCCTCCGGAACCAACGCGACATAATAGACCGGGTGCTTGCCTTCGTACCAGGTTTCGGTGTCGAACTCGCTCCGGTCGGAGCATACCAGGTAATAGAGGTTCTTGGCCATGTAGGTATCGAGATAATGTTTCTGCGTCTGGGGCGACTCGTTGTTCCAGTTGGCATCCTCGTTCAGGAAATAGGGACGCCCGTCGCGCATCCGCTCCCGAACCTCCTGGATCGAAAGCATCACCCCGTTCTCATCGACCACGTAGGCATCGAACGTGGGATCGACCCAAACCCACTTGTCGAGCGTCGCGGAATAGACGACATTAATAACGTGACAGTCATTGACCATCTTCCGGGGCATGCAGGTCACGAAGCGCGACTTGAAACCCATCGCCAGATAGCACTCGTTGAGCACCTGAGCCATCATACGGCAGTTGATTCCCCGGTTCTCCTTGCGGCACACCTCGATCAGATCGATCGCGTTGCGAGAGGTCGGATTGCGGGAACTGCCGTCGTGACGTACCGCATTGTGCACCCAGTGCATCAGGTTCCGGATCTTCGACAGTTCGTCGCCGCTGCCGGCAATACTGTCCAAGTTGAAATACTCCCGCACCCGCACCAGATCGCGGTCGTTGGGATCGGCATAGCGGAACCGGGGAAGAGAATCCGTCGGCGCAGAGGAATCGTAAGGCCCCGCCTGCCGCAAGATCCACATGAAATCGCCCTGCTCACGAGCTTTTTCTACAGTCTCCGCATATCCCCTCTCGGAGCGGATATTGTCCAGATCGGGATCTTCGATCATCCAGGAGTAATCGCAGTTCCCGCAATCGACATAGGCCGCAAGGCTCGCCACAGCCGCCCTGCGTTTGTTCAGTCGGGACTGTGCACAAGCCAGGTTGTAATATTCGCCTCTCAAATAGCCGCCGTAATTCCACTCGTCGAGCTGCGTCCGGACACTATCGGGCAATGTCTCGAAAAGGCGGATCGCCTCCCGGTACTCACGCTCCGCTTCCGCATACCTCTTCGCTTCCATCGCCCGATTCCCACGCTCGCAACAGGAATGGACCGGAGCTAACAACTCTTCAAAACTCTGGGCCGGCGAAGCGGTTATGCAGAATGCCGCAACCACCGATAAAAGCAACTTTTTCATACACTTCCAATTTAATGGGTTCAAAACTTTCCGAAAGATAGAAAAAATTCCCCCCCCATAATTTTCGGCAAAAAAATTTACATCCGGTCATAATTTCGGCGCAAAATCCGCGAACTCCGAAAAAATATCCTATATTTGTAGATTGAAACAGAGCGTTTTCGCCCGGCAAACAGCGAAAAGACGGATTCTATCGTCGGATCGCGTGCGCGAAAACGGAACAAAGAATTTTATTTATGTCGGAAAACAGACTCAAAATAGGCATCACGCAGGGTGATCCGAACGGCATCGGCTGGGAAGTCATTCTCAAGACTTTCGCCGATCCGCGTATGACGGAACTCTGCACGCCCGTCATCTACGGATCCCTGAAAGCGGCGGAATTTTACCAGAAAACCATCGCCGATCTGGAACCCGTCCCCTTCCATATCGCCTCTTCGATACACGAGATACGCCGGGGCAAGATCAACCTGATTCTCTGCGGCGACGAAACGAAGATCGAGCCGGGTACGGCCTCGCCGGAGGCGGGCCGGGCGGCAGCCGAGGCGCTCCACGCCGCCGTGCGCGACCTGCGGGACGAACAGCTCGATGCACTGGTCACGGCTCCGATCGACAAGGAGTCGATCCAGTCGGACGACTTCCGCTATACGGGACACACCGAATTTCTGGCGGCCGAGCTGGGCGGCGAACCCCTGATGATGATGTGCAGCGACCTGCTCCGCATGGGATTGGTCACGATCCACATCCCGGTCACCGAGATCAGCCACGACCTGACCCGGCAGAAGATCGTCACACGGCTCGAACAGCTGCGTTCGTCGCTCAAGGCGGATTTCGGCATCGTCGAACCCCGTATCGCGGTGCTGGCACTCAATCCTCACGCGGGCGACGGCGGTCTGCTCGGTTCGGAAGAGGAACACATCATCCGACCGGCAGTCAATGAGGCTTACGAAAAAGGCATACTCGCTTTCGGCCCCTTCGCTGCCGACGGATTCTTCGCCAGCGGCCACTACCGGGATTACGACGCAGTACTAGCCATGTATCACGATCAGGGACTCACGCCGTTCAAGACCCTCTCGCCCGACGGGGTGAATTTCACGGCCTGCCTGGGCAGCGTACGGACATCGCCCGATCACGGCGTGGCGTTCGACATCGCCGGACAGGACAAGGCCGACCCGCAATCGATGCGCAACGCCATCTACCTGGCCACGGACATCGTGAACAACCGCCGCGCCTGGGCCGAATGGACGAGCAACCCGCTGCCGCACGCCGAGCGCGAACGGGGCGGAAGGGACTTGTCCGTGAAGGACCTGCCCGATACGGAGAAAGAGAGTTAAACCGGCTGAACGCGGCTCCGAAAACCGAACGGATAGTCGGCTCCGTAAATCGGACGGCACGCACTCTCCCGACGGTCCCGGCCGATTCAAGGCATAGTGTCATACGGCAACGGAGCCGATCCGGACAAGAAACCGCTTCCCGGCACGTTCCTTGTCACAAGCATAAGCGACAATCCGGCCCTATCCGCCTGCGCGGACAAGCCCGCCGGAAAGCCGCAGGCAAAACAGTAAAACCGGGCGAACCGGAGGTGTATTCCGTCTCGTAATTGTGGAAGCGCCGAAGGCCCCAAAACAATAATTTACAAATGATTAAAATCACCTTTCCGGACGGCAACGTCAAAGAGTTCGCCAAAGGGACTACGGCTTATCAGATCGCCGAGAGTATCAGCCCTCGTTTAGCTGCCGACTCCCTGGCCGCATCGGTAAACGGCGCGACCGTCGATCTCAACCGCGCCATCGAAGAGGACGCTTCGATCAAATTCTACAAGTGGGACGACCCCGAAGGCAAGCACGCTTTCTGGCACACCTCGTCGCACCTGCTGGCCGAGGCGCTCGAAGCCCTCTATCCGGGCATCAAGTTCGGCATCGGCCCGGCGATCGAGAACGGATTCTACTACGACGTGGACTCACCCGTGCCCATCACCGAAGCCGATCTGGAAACCATCGAGAAGAAGATGATCGAACTTTCGCGCAACAAGGAGCAACTCATCCGCACGGAAGTATCGAAAGCCGACGCGCTGAAGAATTTCACCGAAAAGGGCGATCCTTACAAAGTGGAGCTGATCCGCGACCTGGAAGACGGCACGATCTCGTTCTACACCAACGGCGCATTCACCGACCTCTGCCGGGGACCGCACCTGCCCAACACGGGGTTGATCAAGGCCATCAAGCTCACCTCGGTCGCCGGAGCCTACTGGCGCGGCAACGAGAAGAACAAGATGCTCACCCGCATTTACGGCATCTCCTTCCCCAAGAAGTCGATGCTCGACGAGTATCTGGCGATGATGGAGGAGGCCAAGAAACGCGACCACCGCAAGCTGGGCAAGGAGCTGGAGCTTTTCTGCTTCTCGCAACGCGTAGGCCAGGGGCTACCCCTGTGGCTTCCCAAAGGCGCTGCCCTGCGCGACCGCCTGGAACAGTTCCTGCGCGGCGTACAGAAGGAGTACGGCTACCAGCAGGTCATCACGCCCCACATCGGCAATAAGGAACTGTACGTGACCTCCGGCCACTACGCCAAATACGGCAAGGACTCGTTCCAGCCGATCCACACCCCGATCGAGGGCGAGGAGTACCTGCTCAAACCGATGAACTGCCCGCACCACTGCGAGATCTACCGCTCGAAACCCCGTTCGTACAAGGAGCTGCCCGTGCGTCTGGCGGAGTTCGGAACGGTCTACCGCTACGAACAGTCGGGCGAGCTGCACGGACTGACGCGCGTGCGCGGCTTCACGCAGGACGACGCGCACCTGTTCGTACGGCCGGACCAGCTGCTCGAGGAGTTCGAGCGGGTGATCGACATCGTGCTCTATATCTTCAAGACGCTGAAGTTCGACAACTACACCGCCCAGATTTCGCTGCGCGACCCGAACAACAAGGAGAAATACATCGGTTCGGACGAGAACTGGGAGAAGGCCGAGTCGGCCATCATGCAGGCCGCCAAGGAGAAAGGCCTCACAACGGTCGTGGAGCTGGGCGAAGCGGCCTTCTACGGCCCGAAGCTCGACTTCATGGTGCGCGACGCCATCGGCCGCAAGTGGCAGTTGGGAACCATCCCGGTGGACTACAACCTGCCCGGCGAGTTCGCCTTCCGCGAAGCCGTGGTGGATTTGACCCAATTCGACGATTTTGAGGAGGTCGCGAGCCAGTTCTACGAATCGAGCCTCGTGCCCTACACCTACCGCGGCGGCGTGTACGCCCTGCCGGAGACGATGGACTTCACCGTCATGATTTACCGGCAGGACGTGATGCGCGAGCTGGGCATCGACCTGCCCGAAACGTGGACGGATTTGTACCAGCGCGTGCTGCCCCGGCTGTACGAGAACAACATGAGCTTCTCCCTGCCGGTGGATACGTCGGTATCTTCCAACTCGCCCGGTGCGCTGCGCGGCTTCACGATGCTGCTGCTGCAAATGGGCGGCGAATACTACAACGGCGACGGCGAATCCTCCGCGCTGGACACGCCTGAAGCCTACAAGGCGTTCAAATTCTGGACGGACATGTACGCCAACTACGGCATTGATGCGGAAAGCAACTTCTTCACCCGCATCCGCACGGGCACGATGCCCATCGGCATCAGCAACTACACGGGCTACTTGCAGCTGCTCACGAGCGCGCCGGAGCTCTACGGCCGCTGGTCGATTGCACCCGTCCCCGGCACGGTGCAGGCGGACGGCACAGTCAGCCACGCGGTGGGCACAACGGCATCCACGGCGGGGGTCATCCTCAGCCAGTCGGACAAGCAGGAGGCGGCGTGGACATTCCTGAAGTGGTGGATGAGCGCGGAAACGCAGACGCGCTACGGGCGTGAATTGGAAGCAATCCTCGGCACGGGCGCGCGCTGGAACACCGCGAACGTTGAATCCTTCTTCTCGCTCCCGTGGGATGCCCGCCATGCGCAGATTATCAAGGCGCAGATGGAGAGCGCCCGCGAGCAGATGATTGTGCCTGGCGGCTACTTCACGGGCCGGCACATCATCAACGCATGGAACAGCGTGGTGGTGAACAACAAGGATGCCCGCGACATGCTGGAGAAGGCGGTCAAGGACATCAACAAGGAACTGAACAACAAGCGCAAGGAATTTGGATTGGATAATTAAGGAGGATAGCCCGTGACTGCCATCTGCCAGAAGAAAAACAAAGGGATGCGTGCGTGGCTACGCAAAAATGCGGTCGGCTACGCCTTCCTGATGCCGTTCCTCGTTCTGTTTGCGATTTTCGTCATCGTGCCGGTCGGCGTGGCGATGTACTACTCGCTGACGAACTACAACATGATTCAAGCGCCCAAGTTCGTGGGCTTAAGCAACTACGCACAGCTGATTCTGGACGACGACGTGTTCCTGATTTCGCTCAAGAACACGCTGCTGCTGGCGGTCGTCACCGGGCCGCTGGGGTACTTCGCCTCCTTCCTCATGGCGTGGATTATCACGCTGGTGAAGAAGGGGCGCGGCTTCTTCTCGATGGCGTTCTACGCGCCGTCGCTCACCTCCGGCGTGGCAATGTCCACCATTTGGCTGATTCTCTTCTCCGGCGACCGCTACGGCTACATCAACAACCTGCTCCTGCGCTTCGGCATCATCATGGAGCCGATTCTGTGGACGAAGGATGCGGATTACGTCCTGCCGGTCATCATGATTATCACCATTTGGATGAGCATGGGCAACGGCTTCCTGTCCTTCCTCGCGGGCTTCCAGAACATTGACCCGTCGATGTACGAGGCGGGGCGCGTGGACGGCATCAAGAACAAGTTTCAGGAGCTGCGGCTGATTACTATTCCGCTGATGAAGCCGCAGATGCTCTTCGGTGCCATCAACTCCATCGTGGGCGCGTTCGCCGTGTTTGACGTGGCGACGGCGGTGGCGGGTATGCCCAGCCCAAACTACGCCGCGCACACCATCGTCGCCCACCTGTACGATTACGCCTTCACCCGCTTCAACATGGGCTATGCATCCTCCGTGGCAATGGTGCTGTTCCTCATCACCTTCTTCCTCGGTCGGCTGTGCATGCGCCTGTTCCACGACGAAACGTAAGAAAGGAGGGCTGGCAACATGTCGACGGTATCCCTCAAAATCAGCAGAAAGCGCATTCGGATGCATCGGCCTTCCTTCTCGCGGGTGATGCTGTACATCTTCCTCTGCCTGATGGTGGTGGTCTGCGCGCTGCCGCTGTTCGCAATGGTCTGCCGCGCGCTGATGCCGCTGGATGAACTCTACCTCTATCCGCCGCGCCTCATCGTGCAGAAGCCGACGCTGCGCAATTTCTCGGATTTGCTGACTTCGCTTTCCTCCTCCACCGTGCCGTTTACGCGCTACATCTTCAACAGCCTGTTCACCACTGTCGCGACGGTGCTCGCGTCGATTCTGGTGTGCTGTCTGGGTGCATACGGGCTGGTGAAGCACCGTCCGGCGGGGTCGAACATCATCTTCGGCATCGTGGTGGCGGCGCTGTCCTTCTCCACCCACGTCACGACGATTCCCAACTACTTGGTCGTCAACAAACTGGGGCTCGTGAACACCTGCTGGGCGCTGATTATCCCCAAAATCGCCGTGGCGTACAACTTCTTTCTGGTCAAGCAGTTCTGCGAGCAGCTGCCGGACTCCATTCTGGAAGCGGCGCGCATCGACGGTTCCGGCGAATTCCACACGTTTAACCACGTGGTGCTGCCGATCATGAAACCGGCGCTGGCCGTGCAGGCGATTTTCACCTTTGTCGCCTCGTGGAACAACTACTTCGTTCCGGCCCTGATTCTGACCAGCAACAAGAAAAAGACCCTCCCGATTTTGATCGCTCAGCTCCGCAGCGCGGACTTCCTTAAATTCGATATGGGTCAGGTCTACATGCTGATCGCCATCGC
>ENA-OPRS01000631-OPRS01000631.1-human-gut-metagenome-genome-assembly--contig:-NODE-631-length-20329-cov-6.147578_pt1 | contig 20329 bp, 13 predicted proteins | sample MGYA00241795_ERZ501881 | MGnify/ENA primary metagenome ERZ501881 (study PRJEB25962, sample SAMEA2042440) | human gut metagenome | biome: human gut; feature: human-associated habitat; material: faeces... | reverse complement strand
CGCCGCCGATGCCGAGCGCGACATCCGGGGCTTCGCCATGAAATTCTACACCGACACGGGCAACTGGGACCTGGTAGGCAACAACACGCCGGTCTTCTTCCTGCGCGATCCGCTGAAATTCCCCGACCTGAACCACGCCATCAAACGCGATCCGCGCACCGGCATGCGAAGTGCCAACAACAACTGGGATTTTTGGACGCTCCTCCCGGAAGCGCTCCACCAGGTGACGATCACGATGAGTCCGCGCGGCATTCCGGCCTCGTTCCGCCATATGCACGGCTTCGGCAGCCACACCTTCAGCTTCTACGACAAGGACAACAAGCGCACATGGGTCAAATTCCATTTCCGCACCCTGCAAGGCATCAAGAACCTCACGGACGCCGAAGCCGAGGCGGTCATCGCCAAAGACCGGGAGTCGAACCAGCGCGACCTGTTCGAAGCGATCGAACGGGGCGATTATCCCCGCTGGCTGATGCAGGTGCAGCTGATGACCGAAGAGGAGGCCCGAAACTACAAAATCAATCCCTTCGACCTGACCAAAGTGTGGTATCACGGCGATTTCCCGCTGCATGACGTGGGTATTCTCGAACTGAACCGCAACCCGGACAACTTCTTCGCCGAAATCGAACAGGCGGCGTTCAACCCTGCGAACGTCATCGAAGGCATCGGCTTCTCGCCCGACAAGATGTTGCAGGGGCGGCTCTTCTCCTACGGCGACGCACAGCGCTACCGGCTGGGCGTGAACAACAACCTGATTCCCGTGAATAAACCCCGCTGTCCGTTCCACGACTACCACCGCGACGGACAGATGCGCACGGACGGCAATTACGGAGCGACGATCCCCTACCAGCCGAACAGCTACGGCGAATGGCAGGACAGCCCGAACCTGAAAGAACCGCCTTTGGAGGTGAACGGTGCCATCTACAATTACGACGAACGGGAACTCGACAGCGACTATTTCACCCAACCGGGCAAGCTCTGGCGGCTGATGTCGGCCGAAGACCAACGGGCGACGTGCGAGAACACGGCCCGCGCGATGGGCGACAGCGCCCTCTTCATCAAACAGCGGCACGTGCGCAACTGCTCCTACGCCGATCCCGAATACGGCAAAGGCGTGGCGAAGGCATTGGGTATCGACTATGAGGAAGCCCTGAAAGCGGAGGACCCGGCACACCCGACGTGGGATCCCCGCAACAAAAAGTGATTCGCAGCAGACGCACCGAAAGGAGGTTCCTCCATTTCGTTAAGATCGCTACAAAATCCCGGATGAATATGTATTCATCCGGGATTTTACGCAATACGTCCTCTTCACCCTGTCCGAACGCCCCGCAAAACAAGGCCCGTCCGGCACGAACGGCCCGACGCGAAAAGCCTCATACGATGGGATCGATGACGCCTCCGCCTCCGCCACTCTTTCCGGCTCCGCAGGCTTTCTCCCCTCGACAACGATACTTCGAAAAATGCCAGCCGACACCTTGCTCCCGGCGACAACATCGACAGGCCGGTCCGCACAAGCGGATCGGTTTCCTTGCAAGAGGCAATCAAGGACGGTATTCCAGCATCGTTCCGGGACATTGGACATACCTTTACGGGGTCTTGGCCGGCTCCGTAAAATACAATGCCGGACTGCGATCCCGCACTTTCGGGAGCCGCAATCCGGCGCTGCGAATTTCAAAAGGCACTATGCCTGCGGCGTATCGTCGCCGCCTTTATTGCGATTACGGTTGCGATTTCGGTTACGACGACGCCCCCGGTCCCGGCTGCCGCGATTACCCTCGCCACGACCTTCTCCGTGGCGGGACTCCACATTCGCAGCCGCGACGACACCTTCTGCAGGTACCGGACCGGCACTCTTCGCACCGTCGCGTCCACGGCTCCGACCACGTCCCCCGCTGCGTCCGTTTCCGCCACGGCCCGACCCACTGCGTCCCCGGCGGCCGCCATGACCGGAAAAAGCGGCGGGGTTATATTCAGGGCCTGCACCTACGGCTTCCGGCAAGGACAATTTCGGAATCTCCCGCTCGATAAACTCCTCGATACGGTGGAATTTACCCTGCTCCTCCTCGTTCACGAACGTAACGGCCCGCCCCGTAGCGCTGGCCCGCGCCGTGCGGCCGATGCGATGGATATAATCTTCGGGATCGTGCGGCACGTCATAATTGATGACCATGCCGATATCCTCGATGTCGATACCGCGTGCGACGATGTCCGTCGCTACGAGAATCCTCACTTTATTATTCTTAAAATCGAGCATCACCTGCTCGCGTTTCTCCTGATCCAGGTCGGAGTGCATGGGAGCCACGTCGAGCTTCATACGCTTGAGCGTATGGGCCAACTCCTTGACCTTCTGCTTGGAAGAGGAGAAAATGATCGTCTTGGACTCCGAAGGCCGGGAGAACATCTCGCGGACGATCCCCAGCTTCTGGCCCTCGTAACAGATATAAGCGCCCTGTTCGATCGCTTCGTTGGGCTTCGAAATGGCGATATTGACCTCGGCCGGATCGTTCAGAATCTGCTTGGCCATCTGCCGGATCTTGGGCGGCAGCGTCGCGGAGAACATCAGCGTCTGCCGCGATTTGGGCATATAGGAGACGATCTGCATAATGTCGTCGTAAAAACCCATGTCGAGCATACGGTCCGCCTCGTCCAGAATCAGATAATCCACGTGCAAGAGATCGACGCGGCTGTTCATAAGGTGCGAAATCAAGCGCCCCGGCGTGGCGATCACCACATCGGCACCCATTTGCAGACCGCGCTTCTGCTGGTCCCAGCCGCGGCCGTCGCCGCCGCCGTAGATCACGGCGGTAGAGACGGGCATATAGTAGGAAAAGCCCTGGAACTGCATGTCGATCTGCTGGGCCAGTTCGCGCGTGGGCACGATGATGACCGACTTCACGACGTTCTTCTCATTGCCTTCGAGCAGCAGCCGGTTCAGCAGCGGCAGCGTATATGGAAGTCGTTACCAAGTATGAAATCCCGGTATTCGAAGATAACCCGTACCGGTCTGAGCGCAGGCGATAATATCGCGCCCCTCCAGGATGATCGGAATGGTCTGCTCCTGCACGGGCGTCATCTCCTGAAAATTCATGGCATCGATGCCGTCCAGCACCTCGTCTTCCAGATCGAGTTCGTCAAATCTCATACTATGCGTTTCTTTTTCAATTATTACACTTCAAACGGGCGGGTTCTTTCGATCAACTCTCCCTGCAACGTCGCCGACGAAGAAGCGGTCACCCGCACCCGCACGTAATCCCCGATCCGGCACTCGCCGCGATCGAAGACCACCACCTTATTCTGCGACGTGCGCCCGAAAAGCTGCCGGTCGCTGCGCTTGGAAGTACCTTCCACCAGAATTTCGAACTCTTTGCCGACATCGCGGGCGTTGCTTTCGGCCGAAAGCGTATTCTGCAAGGCGATGATTTCGTTCAGACGAGCCGTCTTGACCGAATCCGGCACATCGTCGGGCATATGGCGCTGTGCGAACGTATCGGGCCGCTCGGAATACTTGAACATATAAGCGAATTCATACCCCACCTCCCGCATCAGCGAAAGCGTCTGCCGATGATCCTCGTCCGTTTCGCTGCAGAATCCGGCGATCAGGTCGGTCGTAATCGCGCAATCGGGCATATAGCGGCGGATAGCGGCGATGCGGTCGAGGTACCATTCGCGTGTATATTTGCGGTTCATCTTCTCGAGCATCCGCGACGATCCCGACTGGGCGGGCAGGTGGATGCAGCGGCAGATGTTGGGTTTCGACGCCATCACCTCGAGCAGACGGTCGCTCATGTCCTTGGGATGCGACGTTGCGAACCGCACGCGCAACAGTGGCGAAATTTCGGCCACAAGGCGCATCAACTCCGGAAAATCGACCGCTCCATAGCGATACGAATTGACATTCTGCCCTAACAGCGTTACCTCCCGGTAGCCATTCTCGAACAGGCTGCGAGCTTCGTTCAGAATGGTCTGCGGATCGCGGCTGCGCTCCACGCCCCGCGTATAAGGCACCACGCAGTAAGAACAATAGTTGTTGCACCCGCGCATGATGGCGATATAACCGCTCACGCCGTTGCGGTCGAGCCGCACGGGAGCGATTTCGGCGTAGGTCTCTTCGCGGGAAAGCAGGACATTGACGCCCCGGCCACCTTCGCCCGCTTCGCGCACCAGGCGAGGCAGGTCGCGGTAGGCATCCGGCCCCGCCACGATGTCAACGGGAGTATCCCCTTCGAGCAGCCGTTCCCGCAAACGTTCGGCCATACAACCGATAATACCGACGAGCACTCCCGGCCGGCGACGGCGCAGATGAGCCATCTCCCGCAAACGGCCCCAAATACGCTGCTCGGCATTATCACGGATCGAACAGGTATTGATCAGAATGATATCCGCTTCCTCGATCTTATCGGTATAGACATACCCCTCCTGCTGCATGATCGCTACGACGATCTCGGTATCGCCGACATTCATCTGACAACCGTAGGTTTCTACAAAAAGTTTACGACCCGCCCCCTGCAACGGACGCAAGGTATTTATCTTTTTTTCGTCATTCATATTCACAGCCCGGAACTACCCGGTAAAATTAGGACCGAAAAACGGGAATCGACGATCGCGGTTCCCGTTTCCCCGGTATTTCTGAAAATTACTGTGCCTGAATCGCACCCGCTTCCGGGAAAGGCTTGAAGCCCTCTCCGTAGGTATCGTAGGCATCCGTAACCACGAAGAATGCTTTCGGGTCGATCTCCTGTACCTTACGCTGTACCGCATGCACCTCCTTGCGATCGACCACCAGGAAAATCATATCCTTTTCCTCCTCGGAGTACATACCCCGTGCCTTGATAAAAGTAGCGCTGCGTTCCAGATCCTCCAGAATGAATGTCCGGAGTTTTTCGTTTTCATCGCTGATGATGAACAGCAACTTGTCGTACGACGCACCGTCGATCACCCGGGCTACGACCCGCGAACAGATGAAGATCGTAATGAGCGAATAGAGTGTCAGCACCCAGCCCGAACCCGAACTATCGCCCGTACCAAGACCGAAACCGATCACCACCAAGCCAGAAAGGATCACCACGCAATCCGCCAGGAAGATACCCGTGGAGAACTTGATGCCCGCATACTTCTGAAGCAACATGGCGATAATGTCCGTACCGCCCGTGGTAGCCTGTGTCCGCACGACCATACCCTGCCCCACGCCGATAACGACCGCACCGATGATACAGGTCAGCAACAGATCGTTCGACAAGTTGAGCGAACCGCCCAGCAACAGCGCCGGATCGAGATTGATACCGTCGGCCGTAAATGCCGCATCGGAATAGACCAACCGCGTCAGGATATTCATAAAACCGGGCGTGAACAGCGCAGCCACCACCGTCCGGGCGCCGAACTGTCCGCCGAAAACCAATACGGCGGTAATCATCAGCGGCACGTCGAACATATAGCCGAAAGTACCGACCTGGATCGACGGGAAAATATTATGCAATACGATGCCGGCGCCATAGACTCCGCCCGGAACGAAATTGTAAGGATTGATAAAAAAAACGAAACCGGATCCCATGATCGCACAACCGACAAACAACTGAATCCAGGAACGCCACCAGGCCCAAGACCCCATCGGCTCCAATAAAGCTTTCGTATTGATCATAAAATTAACTATTTTAGAGCGGTTAATAATTGATTTAATTTTGCAAATATACGAAAAACTCCCGGATTTCCCGTTCGCTTCGGACTATTTTCCCCAAAAGCCGCAGTATTTAAATTTTTTTCGTTTATATTTGCATATACAATCCTGACAAATAAAGGGCATGATACTGACTTACTATTGCATTATCACGATGATAATCATCGCCTACCTGCTCGGCTCGATCCCCAGCGCCGTATGGATAGGCAAAAAATATTACGGCATCGACATCCGGGAACACGGCAGCAAAAACGCCGGTACGACCAACATGCTGCGGGTACTGGGACGCCGAGCAGCCCTGCCGGTCTTTCTGCTGGATTTCCTCAAGGGATTCGTCGCGGTCACATTGACCGAGATCCTCAAATACGACGCCTACATCAACGATATGTGGCTGATAAATATCAAGATCATCGCCGTATTCGCCGCCGTGCTCGGACACATCTTCCCCATTTTCGCGGGATTCCGGGGCGGCAAGGGCGTGGCGACCCTGGTAGGGGCGATTACGGGTATTTATCCGCCGGTAGTACTGCTCTGCTTCGCCGTATGGGTCGTGATCCTGATGATGACGCACTACGTTTCACTCGCCTCGATCGTGGCCGGCTGCTGCTTTCCGGTCTTCACGATCGCTTCGCCCAAAGTGAACCAATCGGTGCCTTTCATCGTCTTCTCGTTCGTCACGGCCGTTCTGCTGCTCTACACCCACCGCAAAAATATCGTTCGGCTGAAAAACGGCACGGAATCCAAAATATACATCTGGAAGCCCCATCGAAAAGCGGACAAATAGCACGGTAAAAACGATTCGCTTGTTTGGCGAATCGTTTTTTATCGAATAAGGTCCGAAACCGGAACCATATCCGAATAAGCACAAAAAAATCCGACTGCTCCATCTCCTGCCCCAACGGTCATTCGGATCGCTTCATCCGCCCGTTTCAGATCGGACATTCAATCCACGGTGAGTAGCGAGTCGGAAATCGCCATTATTCAACACGCTTGTATTGTCCGATTTCGATCTATTTGTGTCTGTTTCCGCTGCGATCCGATCTGTCGAAACCGGCTGAAACGGCCTTGTAAAATAAAAACGAAGGCATCCCCGGATTCTTCCGACAAAAAACGGGTATTTTACCGATTGGATAGATTTTCATATATTTGCTCGCAACAAATACCGATTTGTACGAACTGTCAAAAAGCGAAACACACGAAATTTGCTTTGTTCCCGGCATATATTATCTTTGCCGGAAGAGGTTAGGAAGGATAACCCGAATCCGGCCGGACACCAATCCCCCCCCGGGGACAGGCGTTTCGCCCTAAAAATTGAATTATCCACTACTTGATACCGAAAATTCTATGTTACGCGAAAACCTGATTAATATTTACGAAACCAGCTTCCGGGAGAACTATGCACTGCCGGCATTGACCGACTATTTCAAGCAGGAGAACTTCACCTACCTGGAAATGGGCGCCGAAATCGCCAAACTGCATCTGCTCTTCGACGAAGCGGGCATCCGGCAGGGCGACCGAATTGCGCTGATCGGCCGCAACAATCCCCGCTGGTGCATCACCTACATCGCCACGATCACTTACGGCGCGGTCATCGTGCCCATTCTGCAGGATTTCCATGCCAACGACGTGATCCACATCATCAACCATTCGGAAAGCCGACTGCTTTTCCTGGGCGACACGTTCTGGGACGCGATCGAAGCCGACCAGATCCGGAAAGTCGAAGCCGTCTTCTCGCTCACGGACCTGAACGCGATCTACGAGCGCCGGGATCCGAAGAAGCTGACGGATTTCCAGAAGAACCGCGAAAATCACTTCCGCAAAGCCTATCCGAAAGGGTTCGGACCGGAGCATATCCGCTTTCACAAGATTCCCAACGACCGGATGATCCTGCTCAACTACACCTCGGGAACGACCGGATATTCGAAAGGCGTCATGCTCTCGGTCAATAACCTGACGGGCAACGTGCTCTTCGCCCGAGGAGCCATAAACACCCAAACCGGCACGAACTATTTCCAGCGCGGCGGACGCACGCTCTCGTTCCTGCCTCTGGCACACGCCTACGGCTGCGCATTCGACTTTCTCGCGCCGCTGGCCGTCGGAGGCCACATCACCCTGCTGGGCAAAATTCCCACTCCGAAAATCCTGATCGAAGCCATGCAGGTCGTGCGCCCCACGATCATCTGCTGCGTACCCCTGATTCTCGAGAAAGTCTATCGCAAACAAGTACTGCCGCTGCTCGAAAAGGGTCCGATGAGCATCGCTATGAAGATTCCGCTGCTGAATACCGCCTTGCGCTCGGTAATCCGCAAGAAGATGATGGAATCGTTCGGCGGAGAGGTGAACATCTTCATCGTGGGCGGTGCACCGATGAACATGGAAACCGAGGCTTTTCTGATGAGCATCAAATTCCCGATTACCATTGGATACGGCATGACCGAATGCGCCCCGCTCATCAGCTTCACTCCCGACAACGAATTCAAGGCCGGTTCCTGCGGGCGTTTCCTTTCGGAATTCCTTCAGGTGAAGATCGACTCGCCCGATCCCGAACACGTCGCGGGCGAAATCCTGGTGCACGGCGAGCACGTCATGATGGGTTACTACAAGAACGAGGAGGAAACCCGGAAGGTTCTGGACGAAAAAGGGTGGCTCCATACGGGCGACATCGCCACGATGGACCCGGACGGCACGCTTTACATCCGCGGCCGATCGAAAACCATGATACTCACGGGGAGCGGACAGAACATTTATCCCGAAGAGATCGAAGACAAACTCAACAACATGTACATGGTCCAGGAATCGCTGGTTCTGGAGCACAACGGTCGTTTGACGGCACTGGTCGTACCCGACTTCGAACAGGCGGAGCTCGAAGGGATCGATAAAGAGGAACTGCCCCGAATCATGGAAAACAACCTCAAGGAGCTCAACAAACTGTTGGCATCCTACGAACAGGTCGCAAGCATCACGGTCTATCCCACCGAATTTGAAAAGACGCCCAAACGCAGCATCAAGCGTTACCTATACAATACGGCTCTGCTGGAGAAATAGGCCGATTCGATGACGCACGAAAAATCGCTATCGAAGGGTTTTCCGCCGACAATCCGACAAGTTTCCCTTCGAAACAGCTTGCCGCCTTTTCAGGCGGCAAGCTGTTTCGAAGGCTCCTCGGAAATCTTCGCAATAGTCCGTACGATTGTCCTTACCTTTCACTATCTTTGCAGAAAACAGGATGCGCCTCGGAAAACGATGAACAAGTTCCCGTTTTCTTCTCGGCTTTCACTATCTTTGTATTTGTAGAAGATAGGATGCGGTTCGGCAATCTTTGCGTGCAAGCCTGCACGATTGACCTCACCTTTCACTATCTCTGACACCGAACATTTCGCCTCGACAAAATGCAAATAAATTTGCGTTTGCCTCCGGCTTATCGCTATCTTTGCCAATATGAAATTCAGCAGCAAACAAATGATCGGAGAAAACCTCCTGTACCTGATGGTATGGATGGTGATTATCCTAGTACCGGTCCTCAACTCGAAAATGCTCGAAGAGGTACACGTCAGTCTGGAGAACATCCTGATCGCCTGGCTAAAAATCGCACCTTATCTGCTGATCTTCATCATCCACAACAGCCTGATCGCTCCCAGGCTGTTGTTGCGAAAACATCGTTACGTATGGTATCTGATCGTTAACCTGCTGACCATTACAGCGGTCTTTTCGCTGGTGGCCATCTATGAAAAATACGTTCCGTACGACTCCGAGCCTTACATTCTGAATGGCAAAGCGTCGTTCACCGATCTGGCGATCTACTGGAACATCCTGCTGGGATTCTTCATGACGGGTCTGAACATGGGTATCAAACTGCTGTACCGCTCCCTGCGCGACGAACAACAGATGGAGGAGCTCAAACGTCAGAACCTGCAGGCGGAAATGGATTATCTGCGATACCAGATCAATCCCCATTTCTTCATGAATACGCTCAACAATATTCACGCCCTGATCGACATAGATACCGAATATGCGAAAAGCGCTGTTATCGAACTGTCCAAGATGATGCGGTACGTTCTCTACGAATCGGGCAGCGAAACCATATCGCTCAAAAAAGACATCCAATTCATCGAGAACTACATCGAGTTGATGCGCATCCGCTACGACAGCAGCATCGACATCCGTTTCGACTATCCGGACTCGATCCCGAATAAAGTGGCCATCCCGCCCCTGCTGCTGATCGTATTCGTCGAAAACGCGTTCAAGCACGGAGTAAGTTATAACCACGCCTCGTTCATCCAGATCCGAATCGGCTACCGGGATGATGCGGTAACGGCCGTCATCAGCAACAGCCGTCACGAAAAATCCCGGTCGGGTACTACGGGCATCGGACTCGAAAACGTCAAAAAACGGCTGGCATTGATTTACCAGGACAACTATACGCTCGCTATCGACGATTCCGATCCGGCCGTTTATACCGTCAAACTCATAATCCCCATCATGCCATGCTGAAATGTATCGCCATAGACGACGAGCCGCTGGCACTGCGGCAATTACAGGGTTATATCGCCAAAATCAATTTTCTGAAGCTCGAAAAAGCGTTCACCAACGCCATCGAAGCCCAGCAATATCTGGCCGGAAATCCGATCGACCTGATTTTCGTGGATATCAACATGCCCGATTTGAGCGGCGTAGAGTTCGTACGGTCGCTCGTCAGCCGCCCGATGATTATCTTCACGACGGCATATTCGGAATACGCCGTCGAGGGATTCAAACTCGATGCGATCGACTACCTGCTCAAACCGTTCAGCTTCGCCGATTTCAACCGTTCGGTAACCAAAGCGCAATCGCTGTATGAACTGTTGGCCTATCGGAAGACACAGGGGGACGTCCCGGCCCCGGAAGCCACCCCGCGCGACCGGGAGTATATCTCGATCAAAGCCGATTATAAAACGACGCTGGTACGCATCAGCGACATCGTTTATCTGGAAAGCGAAGGCGAATACGTACGGCTCCATCTGGACGACCGATCGACCATCACGACTCTTTTCCGGCTCAAGAACATGGAAGCGGCCCTGCCGTCGGAAATGTTCATGCGGGTCCACCGTTCCTACATCGTCAACCTGCAACGTATCAGGAGCTACGTGAAAGGTCGGGTTTTTATAAGTGACAGCGAATACGTTCCGATCGGCGAAAATTACCGGGAGGCGTTCCAACGATACATCGAAGCTCATTACCAGAATCTATAACGGAGAATCGCCTCCGAAGTCGATATCTTCAGGAGAAATCGCACCGTCCCGAACGGACATTCGACCGCCCGGCAACAAATAACAAAACGCGATTATATGTTTTCGGGGAGCTATTGGAAGCCGACACGCCCTTCCCCTCTTTGGAGAGGAAGGGCGTGTCGGCATTACAGAAGCGGCACAGACCGCAAATAAGCTCGATGCCGCGATCGTTGGCCAAGGGTACATCGGAAAGACATGACCCCCAAATATAAACTCTGCATTCCCAGAGCGCAGGCACGCTTGCCACCAACCCCGACTATGAGGGGCGAATCTTATTTGCGATCGGCCAGGCAGCTCTGAATATCCAGACTGACCGGCTCACCGTTGAGAGAAAAAGAGAGTGTGCAATCCTCGAAAGCGGTAAGTTTCTCGAACTGCAAAATAACGGTGGAATTATCGCCCCAAATTGCATCGACACTCTTTGCCTGGAAGGTTTTACCACTGTTATAAAGCACCACATCTTCGATTGAAAGTCCGTTGGTTTCATCACGGTCGGATGCAGGGATTTCAATTTTGATAGTTGTTTTGCCGTGTTTGTTGTTCAAACTCAAAAATTTGGGAGTTGCATGGGCGCTTCCTATCGCCAGCAGAGCGGCAGCGCACGAAAGAATAATTTTTTTCATAGCAAATGAATTTGAAGTGATGTAAAAGAGTTGATTTCCAATCGTTACGAAATAATATCCAAGATACGAAATAATGTCTTTTACTATATGCAGAAGATTCCGATATTTTTACAATAAATTATTGCGGGGGGGGGCTTTTACTCTTTTCGGTACAAAACTAATATAAAAATCCCCCCCCCAAATATTTTGATTAAATTAACCAAAATATATCCGAATGCAAAAGTATCGGGAAAAATCCATGCGCATCAGGCCCGCATAAAGCCTATGACTTACAAGCGGGGAAAACGGTCCATACGGGTATATCGCCCCTCGGCATACTCGTAACAATAGTGCACCAGGCCGTTGGTCAGGACCACGTAACGGGCCCCCAGCACCGAATTGTACCGGACGGCCTGCGCCAGCACCTGACGGTCTATTCCGATCCCGGCAGCCTTGCACTCGACGAGCATCAGCGGACAGGCCCGATCGTCCACGACCACCACATCGGCACGCTGCGGAGATCCGTTCATCGCTACGGCATACTCCTGAACGATCCGCATGGGCTGTGCTCCGCAATGGGAAATCAGAAACCCGATCAAATGACGGCGCACCCACTCCTCGGGAGTCAGCACCAGGTAGATTCCCCGAAGCGGGTCCCAGACGGTCGTCTGCTCCCCGCGCTGCGAAATCCGCAATTTGACGGCAGGAAAATTGAGCCGGGGATAGTCGGGAGTCATATTCGGAAAAAATTAGTAACTTTACAGGGACAAATATACGAAAAGGCGACGGAATCCGTATCGCCCCGCGTACAAAGAGCGCCAAGCCGCAGAGCACAGCGCAAAGCGGGAGCGAACGTACGGGTTCGCAGACAAAGAGTGCCGATCGTATCTTATTACTTAACTAAACAGCGAAAGGCGGACGGCGGGTCCAACTCGTCCGCATCCGCCCGAGCCGCATAAAAAATTTATCGCCTTATGAAGAGTCTTTTGACCTTGCTCCTTCTCTCTTCCGCATGGATGGCCTGCGCCCAGGATTACGCTTCGCCGGAGCCGGTCGAGATAGGCAAGGAGCTTTCCCGCACCACCTTCGTCGTCTATCCGACGGCAGAAGAAGCCGCCGCCGGATCGCGCGAAGCCTCCAAATACTTCACCCCGCTGGCAGAGTGGGAAAAGACGACGACCGAAGCCGGCACGGAGTTTTCCACGAAATTCACGGTGCCTTTCGCCTGGGTAAACCGCCAGGTGCTCCTGCATGTGGAGTGGGCTTCGTCGGCCTACGAAATTCGCCTGAACGGGAAGGTCGCGGGGTATTGCCAGAACGGGAGCAATCCGGCGGATTACAACTTCACCAAACAGATCCGGGAAGGGGTCAATAATCTGACGATCAAGGTGCTGTCCAATCCAGCAAGCGCCGTACTCGAGAGTTGGACGCATCCCTCCGAACCGGCGTTAGGCAGTTGCTACGTATTTTCCCAGCCGACCATCCGCATCCGCGACCTGTTCACCAAAACGTACCGAAACGGCAGCGTCTTCAACGGCGAGGTCGGCATCGTGGTGAAAACCGACGCGCTGAATCCCAAGAAAGCGAAAATCCACTACGAACTGCTGACGCCGCAGGACGAAGTCGTGACATACGGCAGCCAGGAGATCGAACTCGACATGCGCAGGGAAGACACCCTGCGTCTGGTCGCCCAGATTCCCGATACGATGGTATGGAGCGCCCGCAACCCGACACTCTACACCCTGCGGCTCAAGACACAGACTGAAGGCCGTTATACGGAGTACGTATCGCTCAAGGTCGGCTTCCGCACCGTCGGCAACACCCGGGGGCAGTTGGCGATCAACGGGTATCCGGTAGCACTCAAGGCCGTACCCGACCTGGGTACGACCGTATCGCCGAGCCAACTGCTCGAATGGAAGGAACAGGGGTACAACCTGATTCTGCTTCCGGCAGGCGGCGTATCCGGTGCGCTGTACGACCTTTGCGACCGATATGGCTTCTATGTCGTCGAACAGGCTCCGATCAACACCAGCCGCAGCGGTATGTCCCGCCGCAAGGGAGGGAATCCCAGCAACGATCCCGCATGGCAGGCGGCCTATATCGCCCGTATCGAGGAGAGCTACCACACCACGAAACTGCATCCGTGTGTCGTAGCATTCTCGCTCGCCGAAGATTCCGCCAACGGAATCAACCTCTACGAAGGTTATCTCCACCTCAAGGGCCTCGAAAAGGAGCGCCCGGTTCTCTACCCCGATGCCGGCGGAGAGTGGAACAGCGACAAACTCCGGCTGTCGGCCGAACAATAATCCGCTCGCCGCTCAAAAATAAAAAGGGCTGTCTGCTACATATAGACAGCCTTTTTTCATTCGTACTACACTCCAAGAACATCTTAAAACACCTCGCTTCCGACAAGTTTTGTCGGATCGTTTCGTTTTACGATCGAACACGCACGACAGAAACCTCCCTCGGACGACGAGTGCTGACAGCAGGCAACAGGTCAAAAGACAGGCAACGGCAAGCGAGTGACAGGCGCAAATGGCGAGTAACGAAAGACAGGCAGCGAACAACAAGCGACGGGAGCAGAGAGCAAGCGACGAAGAGTTGGTAGCACGTGACGAGCGGCAACTACAGATAACAACCGACCGGGAAAAGCTGGTAGCAGGCAATCGGGCGATGAGTCAGGGGACAGAAGGCCGGCAGCGTACAACCGGGCAAATGGCGAGCAACGGCAAGCGACGGATAGCTGAAACAGTCAGCAGGTGACGAAGGTAAATAACAGGGACACAAGTAACGGGCAACAGATAATAGATGCAGATGACAGGAGAAGTAACAAGCGACAAGTGACGGAGCATCCGCTATCGAAGGGTTCCTTCCAATATCTCTGAAAACCGTCCTTGCCCTGGTTTTGAAACTCCCACCCTGTCGCACCCGATTCGACACCATTATACGGAATACAAAACCCTACTCAGCATTCCGCCGATATTTGCAGGCCGGTTTTTCTATTTACCACTATATAGATAGCTATAGAAAGACGGCAATGCCCATTACTTTTTACTTTCCGTTCGGGAGCGACGAAAAAAATACCGAAGAATAGGGACACCAGCACCAATCACTCCGCCCAAGGATGAAATACCCGGACAAACACCAATCCGACTCTGTCATTTCCTGCCCCAAGCAGCCGTTATCAATAATCGGACTCTTAGCACCGACAACCTTCCTATAAAAAACGATTCGAACACTCCAAAGAGAGGGGGGGGGCACTGACGATCTTCCCTGCAAAACAGAAACCTCGCTCCCAATCAATCCCATAAAACAAAAGACAATCACATTATCAGTCCCCGTAAAACAGGCGCAAATGCCGCCGGACTTTCCCCGACATACAAACGAATGTCAAGGGACTTTCCCCAAGTCTATCTCTTCCAAAGATCCTTATACACAAAAAAGAGGGGAAGAGATCGCTCTCTTCCCCTCCGGGATTCCGTTACTCGTCGAAATTCGACGAATAACCGTTTTGTTTCGGATTATTTAACGATTTCAGAAGCAGCCTTGAGCTGTGCTCTTACATCAAAATCCAATTTATCCGATACCTCCTTTTTAGAAGCTGCATTGAGGATCGAAGACTTGCCATGGTCTGCACGCTCGCGCTCGATCTGCATGAACGAAGCCTGGCTGAAACGAATCGGAGCAGAAAGATCCACCTTCGATACGGTCGATACAGCCGATACCTCGCCGCGCTTATCATCGAAACCATCGGTCGGAGCAGTATCGATATCACCCTGGTGGTCAGGATCGTTCAGCAAGATTTCTTCATACATCAACTCACCCCAAGCACCGGTTGCATCCTGACCTGCATAGTAGAAGCCCCAAGGACCTACTCCCGGCGGAGTACAACGACCGTGCTTAGCATCCTTATAGATGGCTACAAACGGATAATTCTCGAAATAATCGAAGATCAACATATCCGGCAGAGGCAGCGTACCACCACGAGGTGCATGGATCAAGACCCACGTATGAGCAGTTTCCTCACTAGTCGGCTCCGCTTGGTAAACGCATACATACTGATTACCAGCATAGTTCCCCCAAGCTGCAGGATAACGAGCTGCAAGTTCATCACCGTTGTAAACCTGCCATGTTCCAGATACAGTTGCTTTCATATTACGCGGCAACGGTTTCGATTCTACGCGGGCAGAACTCAAATCGGACTGAGCCTGGCCATCCGCATAAGCAAAACCATAAGCCACATACTCGGTACCCGGCGTACACGAAGATGTCAGAACCTCTTCACCGACATACTGTGCCAATGTACCGCCACCGTCTGCATGAATCACTGCATCGATGAACTGACGCCAATCCTTATACTGATCGAAGTTGTTTGCAGAAGTCAGACCTACATGGTACCAAACGTCGTCCTGAGACGGAGTAACGGTACAAGTAAAGCTACGCATTTCGATCTTCGAGAACTCGAATTCCAACTTAAAATCTGTAGGAGCGACATATTCCGGAGTCGTGAATTCGGTCACCGAAACATCGGTAGTACGATGTCCGTATTTGTCGAAACCGAAAATAAAGATTTCGTAAGTGCTCTCCGGCTCGATACGCCACTCCTGATCGGCCCCCATCTTGGTCGTCATTTCGCCTTTCTGCACCCATTCGTTGGTCTGCCAGTTGGGAGGGGTGCCATCACCCAGGCCCGAACCGGAATCATACATATCCAGACGCTGGAGCAGACGCTCGACACAAACGCTTTTACCGTATTTCTCGGCACTGCCGCCGGGATACATACCGATGAAATATTTCGTCTCCAGATTCGAGGGCGTAATCTTGATCTCGCAATCCTGAGCTGTCACATTCAACTTCTCGACCGTGAACGTGCAATTATCGGTTACAGGAATCTCTCCGGTCGTAACCGTGAAATATTCCTCGGCATTTTCGCTGTTGATATTGTAGTTGTCATCCATGCCGAAGCACCAGAAATAGTAGTCGTTACCGCCCCATACACGGTTTTTTAAAGACGTGTTCAACATGAACTTCTGCTCGCCCTGATAAAGAGTCGGACGCTGCTTACGCGCACTGGACTGCAACTCCTGCAAATACTCTTTGCTGGTCCACTCGTCAACCTTGTAAACATAACTGTTCATCGTCGAGAACATCCACTTCGCATCCGGATTGCTCGGAGTGATCGTTACCTCTACGTTGTAAGGATTGTTGTCGGGATAAGGGTCGGCATTGACCTGCTTGGAAGTAACCGTGAACGTAAGGTCGGTCATCTCGACATTCTGGGTCGTGAACTCCGCCTTGAAAAGGTCCGTAGTAGGCACGCCCTCGGACGTACAACCGTACACATACCCATAATATGCCGTATTGGCAAGCGACAAGTCATCCACGGTATTGGTCTTCGAACCTTTCATGAGTAAGATGTTCAACCATTCAGACAACTTCATCCCCCGACTTTCGGCCTGTTCTTTCACCGCCTCCAAGTCGGCCTGAATGAAAGCCTCGTCGGACTCGAACGAATCGACGTATTCTTTAGTCATAAAAGCGCACAGATAGGTCTCGCTCTCGTTCGAAGGAACGATCTGCATTGCACAGCCGTTTGCCGTAATCGACTTCGGATCGATCGTAAGTTCGAACGTCATGGTACCACCCTGATTTACGGTAACGACTACATCGGCTGCCCCCGTATAAGAAAGGGTGATCTGCCCCGAACGAGACTCGACACCCTCGTCGAGTGCAGTGTAATCAAACTGGACGTATCCCGGCTCCGCATAGTTGAAATTCTTGATCCAATCCACGTTCGTCGTTGCCTCGACAATAGACGATTTATCGGCCCCTTGAATTTCATACGCCAAACGACCCGTTCCAGCGTTTTTCGATAAGGAAAGCGTAGTTTTAGCTACGATGGTGACGCTGTAATCCACGCCATCGTCGCTTCAGCCACTGCTTGCACTCACCATTGCGAGCATCGCCACAAGCGCCATCGCAAAAGAAAAATACTTTTTCATAGAAAAAAATAACAAGTAGTTTAGTGAAAGAGCTACCGGATCGAAATCCGGACACCCTTTCGGGTTAATAAAAATTAAAAGTTAGGTATTAAAAACATCATAAAAAAGCGAAAATCCACCATGCAAGTATCGTAGAATAATCCTAATACACAATATAACCAACAAAATTCAATTCTTTTGTCCCGTCCGTTCCCCAGCGTATTCCTGCGATAAAGCAACTGCACCGAACGGAATCAATATTCTCGCCTTCATTCGGAATCGAATTCTTAATCCGAAATTTTCTCAAAGGTAGGAAATTAATCTAACTTAAACAACTTTTTAAGACAGTTTTTTCAATAAAAAAGCAAATCAAAAATCACAATATATTGAATATCTTACATTTAAAATTCAAATATTCGTACCTACAAAAAATCCCCCCCCAAAAAAAATGATTTTTAGCCCACAGGCGGCGTTTTTTCCATCACCTGGACGGATGTACCGAAATAATAAATCTTGAAACATAATAATTCGGTAACCAGTCGATGCACCTATATAACTTAAATAATATTTTATTTAGTATATACACAAGATAAAAAAAAGCAAAATTCCGTTTCGAAGCCCTCCTCTGCATTTTTTACGAAGAAAAAATATTTTTTTCTTGCAGAAATAAAAAAAACATCCTACATTTGCACCTGCAAACGCCTCTTTAGCTCAGTTGGTAGAGCACGACACTCTTAATGTTGGGGTCCAGGGTTCGAGCCCCTGAGGGGGTACAAAGCAAAAGACTGATAATCAATGATTATCGGTCTTTTTGTTTTTGTGCGTCTGCCCTATCATCAGGCATTTTCGGGCGGGAAAGAGGGTGTTTTCGGGGAAATGTTTAACACTTTGTTTAACACTAAATCGGTTGGTTAAACTTGTTTGCGCAACAATGCAAACAAATGAATATCAGCATTAACGCCGTCTTTCGCAAAGACAGACTGAACAGCCAAAACGCCGCGCCCGTTCACCTGCGTTTAACACAAAACCGAAAACTTAAACACATCAGCACGGGTGTAACACTCAACATTAATGAATGGGATTTTGAAAATCAACGTGTTATGGGCCAAACTCCCGAATTGCAGGCGTTACAACTCCGCATCGACACCAAAATCGACGAACTCCGCCGCAAAATCAAACGCTTGGAAGCATTAGAGGTAGAGGTTACTCTCGATAATCTTTTAGAAACCAACGGACGGAAAATCAACTGCACGGTCGGCGAATATTTGAAACAGACCATTGAACGGCTGGAAACACTCGGCAAATACGGCTCGGCATCCAAACACCGCTCTTTGTTATCCCGCCTTTCGCAATTTCGATCGCTGAATATCCGATTTGACGAAATAGACCTTGCATATCTTCACGATTTTGAACTGTTCCTGCGTAAAGAGGGCAACACAAACAACAGCATAGCCACCAAATACGCTATCTTTAAGGCCGCCTATAACAAGGCACTCGCCGAGGGTTTATTCGTGCCTAAAACTACCCCATTCACCAAATACAAGGTTGGGAGCCTATGGACACGGACGAGAAAGCGAGCCATCACGAAAGAAGATATACAGAAACTCGTTGCATTGGAGATAGCCCCTAATTATAGAACGGACTATGCCGAGTTTGCACGAGACATCTTTCTGTTCTCCTACTACACGGCAGGCATTAATTTTACGGATATGGCGACCTTGCGTTACTGCGATATTGTGGACGGCAGGATTTACTACTCCCGCCACAAGACACAGAAATTGCTGTGCTTTCAGCTCGGCCCGAACGCCATCCAGATTATCGAGAAATACAGCAAGGCCAACCACGCACAGGAAGATTATATCTTCCCTATTCTCGACCGCTCGGAACACAAAACAGCACAACAGATTTTCAACCGCACACACAAGGTTCTGCGGAAAGTCAATCGGGAATTAAAGACGCTGGGAGAGCAGATAGGATTGGAAATGCCATTGACTACCTATGTCGCTCGGCACACGTTCGCAACGGTTTTGAAGCGGTCGGGAGTGAATATTGCAATCATTTCCGAATCGCTGGGGCACTCCGACTTATCCACGACACAGATTTACTTGGATTCGTTTGAAAACAGCCAAATCGACGCGGCAATGCAGAATCTATTGTGAACGAAAAAGGGCACTCCGACGAATATACGGAGTGTCCTTTTTTTCAACGACAGCAGGCTGAAATTAGGCAACAGTCGCGTGTTCGGGAAGACGCTTTATATCTTCCGACAGAAATCTGTCCGCATCTTCGGGCGAGAAGCGTTTCCCGTAAAGTTGCACATCAGCCCCTAATGTGCGGGATACACCGTCTTTCAGCACCTTTTTCATCGTGGCACTACCGAGGAACACAATATGTTCCGCTACATATTCAGGCTTCAAGCCCAAGATTTCGCACTCGCGGCAATACCTGCGGCTGTCAAGCAGGATATTTACCTGCTCCATGAAATCAGCCCAGAATTTGTTCGCATCCGAGTAAGCCGCATTCATAAATTTGTCGATGCAGGCCAATTTAATTTCGTTATCCTTTTTCAGTTGGACATCGAAAACGGGCCGTGCCTGCGTCATTACACGCCACATCGGGGGCGTAGTCGAACGGCGGCGGCGCGAGGTCTGCGCAGTCTGCTGTTCTTTCTGTTCGGCAACGGGAGCAGGCGTAGCGGTTGCGGCGTTTGCCGTGGTCTGCTCGTTTACGTTGTTTTTTCCAATAATAGTGTTCATAATCTTAAATACTCCTTTTACAGAGGGGCTTAAATTATGCTGCATCCCTTGC
>ENA-OPRS01000626-OPRS01000626.1-human-gut-metagenome-genome-assembly--contig:-NODE-626-length-20425-cov-2.983407_pt1 | contig 20425 bp, 16 predicted proteins | sample MGYA00241795_ERZ501881 | MGnify/ENA primary metagenome ERZ501881 (study PRJEB25962, sample SAMEA2042440) | human gut metagenome | biome: human gut; feature: human-associated habitat; material: faeces... | reverse complement strand
TCATGATCCAAAAGATCAGGAAAATATAAAAGGAAACAAGGAGAACAAAGAAATGACAACAATCACAGTAAACGTAACAGGAATGATGTGTGGACATTGTGAAGCACATGTGACAAAGGCAGTAAAAGAGGCATTTGGAGTGGAAGATGTAGTTTCCTCCCATGAAAAAGGAACCACGGTGATCCATGCTCCGGAGAAACTGGACGAGGATAAGATCCGCGAAGTGATCAAAGAAGCCGGCTATGAAGTAACCGGTATCACACAGGAATAAAAAACAAAAAGGGGATTTTATGGAAAACCAGAACCAGACACCACATAAAAGACGTGTCCGTTATAAAGGAAAATATCCGAAGAAATTCGAGGAAAAATACAAAGAGCTTCAGCCGGAAAAATATCAGGAGACCGTGGAGCATGTGATACGTAAGGGAAATACTCCTGCCGGGATGCATATTTCAATTATGGTAAAGGAAATACTGGATTTCCTGGATATTCAGCCGGGACAGACCGGATTTGATGCAACATTAGGATATGGCGGGCATACAAAAGCCATGCTGGAATGTTTGAAAGGACAGGGGCATATCTATGCTACAGATGTAGACCCGGAGGAATCGGCAAAGACGAAGAAACGACTGGAAGAGCAGGGATTCGGAGAGGAAATCCTGACGGTCTGCCTTCAGAATTTCTGCACGATTGATGAAATTGCAGAGAAAGTGGGTGGATTCGATTTTATTTTGGCAGATCTTGGCGTATCGTCCATGCAGATTGACAATCCCAAAAGAGGATTTTCATTTAAAGCCGATGGGCCTCTGGATTTGCGGCTGAATCAGGAAAAGGGAATCAGTGCAGCAGAGCGTCTGGATACCATCTCAAGAGAAGAACTTGCGGGAATGTTATATGAAAATTCTGATGAACCATATTGTGAAGAACTGGCAAAAGCGATCACGGATGAGATTCGCAGAGGAAACCGGATTGATACAACGACAAAGCTCAGGAACGTGATCGAGAAGACACTTTCTTTTCTTCCAGACAATAAAGAGAAAAAGGATATCGTAAAGAAAACCTGTCAGAGAACATTTCAGGCTCTGCGAATCGATGTGAATAATGAGTTTGAAGTTTTGTATGAGTTTATGGAGAAATTGCCGGATGCACTGCGTCCGGGCGGAAGAGTTGCAATCCTGACGTTTCATTCCGGTGAGGACAAGCTGGTAAAGAAAGCATTAAAAGCAGGTTATAAAGCAGGCATCTATTCTGATTATGCGAAGGATGTGATCCGCCCGTCCGCACAGGAATGTGCAAAGAATGGGCGTGCAAGATCGACGAAGATGCGTTGGGCGGTCAAGGCGTAACGTTGACTTTCCTATGGCATCATGCTATAGTAGCGAAGAACAAAGTAAATAAAGCGTTCGGTGCTGTTCTATATAGGAAGATATAGCAACAGGTAAAAGGGAAGCAGGTGCAATTCCTGCACGAACTCGTCACTGTAAGCAAATGTGACCGGCAGGCGTGAAGACGCAGCCACTGGGAGACCGGGAAGGCGTTCGGGCATAAGATTTGTAAGTCAGGAAACCTGCCGGTCGCTGGTGCGGGGAATGTACATTCCAGATCACGAGTAATTGATTGTACCGAAAAGTAATGGATCCGGGAGCTTTTCTTAAAAGAAATTCTTTTCTGACTCAGACAGCTCAAAGAAACCGGTTTATTTTCATTGTCTTTCTGACGTTTCTTACTTACTTTTAGATAAGTTCAGCTTATTTCCCGTATTATTCAAGACAGGAGGAAAAATGAAGAACAAAAAGGTTAAATATCTTGCCATGTTGCTTGCGTTTTCTATGGCAGTTTCACCGATGTCTTATACGAAAGCATACGCAGAAAATGCGGAGACCGCACAGGCGGCAGGAGCGGTGAATGCAGGAGAAAATTTGGCAGACGGAGCAGGCATTCAGGAAGGAACAGATACTTCCGGTGGAACAGATACCTCTGGTGGAACCAATACATCCGATGGATCGCAGTCCGCTGATGCAGATCATACCGGAAACGGATCAAAAGAAAATGGTTCTGAGAATGCAGGTTCAGAAAATACAGGTTCACAGGATCAGAATACACCGTCACAGGATTCCGGCAGTACCGGTGAAAATTCGGGAGAAGATCAGAATACTTCTGATGAGACGGGAGAAGGAAAAGATTCTGAAAAAATGAATGAAAAATCAGATGATCCGTCTGACAAAGCTGATGCGGAGAAAAAGGATGCAGAAGAGAAATCTTCGGAAGAAACTGCAAAGCAGGCCGATGAGACAACTGCAAAAGAGACACTTGTAACACCGACGAAAGAGATCACAGGGGTTGAAGTTCTGAAAAATGATGGAACTTCTTATGGAATGTTCCCGATCACAGATGCAACGTGTACCGTAAAAGGGGATAAGATCGAGATTTCCTTTAGTACCGGTACAAAGACTGTGTTTGACCGTCTGTATCTCGGTGCAGCGACAGACGAGGATAAGAGCAATTATGTTCAGGGTACGAATACCGGAAGTACCTGCCAGTTTACGATCCAGGTTCCGATTTCCGCAAAGAACAGTTGGATTCCGGTTTCGGTAGGACGTTCAGATAAAGGAACATGGTCTGAAAATCTGCTGTGGATGAGTATCCCGGATGTGCAGACATCAGGAGAAAAAGAAGATTATCAGGCAAATGACGGAGTTACGGCAATTTATGGTTCTGATGATGCAAAGAAGCCGGGACAGGCTTACAGTATGATCAAGATCGCTGCATCTAAAGTGGTTGTAAAAGGCGGGGCATTGCAGGTTTCGGTCTGGATACAGCCGGCAAGCAGTGGCAGTTTTACTTATGATGCAATCTATATCGGAAATAGAAATGATGAGACAAAAGAACCGATCATTTTAGGTGAAGTCGATACAGAAAAAAATCTTGAAAAATTTACCTTTACCGTGCCACTTGAAAAAGCAGGCGGAGAAGTCTCTTTTGTACCAAGAAATGGAAGAACGCAGAAGTGGAGCACTTCAAGTTCACTGGCATTCAAGCTTCCTGCAATGGACGATTTTGTGAAACCGTCAGAGATCAACATCACAACGCAGCCGAAGCAGGAGACTGAGGCAGGCAGCGGAAGTTCTGTGGCACTGTCGGTGGAGGCATCCGGTGAAGAAGGAATCAATCTGAATTATCAGTGGCAGTTCAGTGCCGATGGTGCAACGTGGGCAGACTGTACCGGAGTTACTGCAAAGACTGCAACATATACATTTACCATGTCTCTGGAGACAGCAGGAAAGTATCGTTGTATCGTTTCTGATGCGACAGGAACGAGTGTCACTTCTTCCGAAGCAGTAGTGAAGCTGCCGGAGGCTCCGGTTGTTACGGGGAATCAGGTAAAAGTAGTAAAGTCCAACGGAGCTGACTTTGCAATGTTCAAGACCAGTGAATCAAAAGTGGTACAGGATGGAGAGGAACTGGAGATCACTCTGTCAACAAAGAATGTCTCCTTTGACAAGATCTATTTTGGCTATAAAGATGATGAACTGAAAGAATCTGTAGCAAATGGCACAGAAGCAAATGGAGAATGGAGCTTCACATTCCATCTGCCGGCTTCTGCAAAGGGAACGACAATCCCAGTAACACTTGGAAAGCCGGATGGAAGCTGGTACTCGAACCAGTATCTGTGGATGTATATCCCGGATGAGGGAATCACAGAACTTCCGAGTGCGGCAGATGCAGTAAAAGTGATCGCCGGGGGAACGGGTGCAGCGTACAATGATTTCAATATTGTTTCTTCAAAGGCGGTATTAAAGGGAAAAAATGTAATCCTGACTTTGAATGTGAAAGGTCAGAAATGGACCCGCCTGTATCAGGGAGTTCAGGCAGATGCAGATAAGACATCTGCAGTAAATGGAGTTTATCGTGCAGAGGATGATACAACGACATTTACACTGACAGTTCCTGCAGAAAAGCAGGGAATGAACATTGCAGTTACACCGGGAACGGCTTCTGCGTGGATGTCCTGGGCGAGAGATTTATATATCAATGTGCCGAATCTGGAAGGAAAAGCAAATGTAACAGAAAATGGAGTTTATGATCTGTACGGCTCAGCATATCCGACCAGCAGCTATGCAAGCCTGAATTTTGAACGGGGCAGCAGTATTTCTATCAATGGGGATACAGCAACCGTGACTATGGTTACGCAGGCATCTGCTTATGATAAATTATATCTTGGAACAGTGTCAGATGCGGATAGTGTGAAAGATGCCGGTGCCATCAGTGCGGAAGATAAGTCCGAGATCGCCAGTGGTTATAAGACATTTACATTTACGATTCCAACAAAGGATCTTGGAAAAGAGATCAATTATGTAGTCCACATTCAGAAATCAAATAAATGGGCAGAAAAGCAGAGTACTTTCTATATTAATGGAATCCTGCCAAAGACAGGAGAACTTCCGACACCGGATCCTGATCCGACACCAGATCCGGAACCTGGCACAAAAGTTCCGGCAGATGGAATTTACAGTATCCAGGTGGATTCCAGTGCGTCTATGTTCCGTGTCATTGGATGCGAACTGACTGTAAAAAATGGAAAGATGAAGGCGGTTCTGACGCTGAGTGGTACGGGATACGGTTATCTGTATGTCGGAACAAAAGAACAGGCGGCGGCAGCAGACAAATCAAGCTGGATTCCATTCCAGACAAAGATGACAGAGAACGGAGAAAAGTATACTTATGAAATTCCGGTGGAGTCATTAGATAAGAAAATTGCAGTTGCAGCTTATTCGATCAAAAATAAGATCTGGTATGACAGAATGCTGACATTTAAATCTGATACGCTTGTAAAGACCGGTGATATCGGAAAAGATGATCAGGGAAATGATTCAAAACCGTCCAACCCGACAAAACCAACGACACCGTCAACGAAACCATCCAATGGTTCTAATGGAAAGAATGACGGCAAGGCTGATCATGAGTCAAAATATGAGGCAGATACCAGTGGTTCTACAGGACGCGTAGACAGCACAACGGCCTTAAAAGACGGAGTATATACACCGGATCGCTTTACCTGGTCCGGCGGTACAGGAAAAGTAAGGATTACCTGTAATAAAGTAACAATCAAAAATGGACAGGCTTATGCAACACTGGTATTCAGCAGTGACCATTACCAGTATGTAAAAGCCAACGGAAATACATATTATACGACAAAGAGCGGAGGAACAGCGACCGTAGTTATCCCGATCGCATTGAATAAAAATAATAAGATCCTTGGAATGACAGATAAGATGTCTGTGGCACATGAGATCGAGTACAGTATTTTCGTCTATCTTGCCGCAGCAGGAAATGGCACAACTGTCGGGGAGAACAGTAATAAGACACTGGACGAAAAAGCACCGGAGATCATGGGACTTGAATATCAGTCAGAAACAGAACTGGAATATGCAGAATATTTCAAGATCTACCATTACGATCAGGGAATCGTTCTGTTGGAAGTAGACATGACAAAAGATACGGCAAGAGATCCTGAAAAGACATCCAAAGAAACTTCTGAGGATACAGAGAAAGAGGTTTCCAAGTCCGATAAGAAAGACAGCACAGAAAATAAGAGCAGTAAGAGTGACGCTGCGGAAGAGGAAAGCGGAGATTCCACGTCGGATCAGAATGGAGTCAGTGAAGAAGAACTGGCAGCAGAACTGTATAAAGGCAATGTTGTAAAATATCTGCTTGTGCCGGAAGACGTAGAAGTACCGGTCGGTCTGGATCAGGATATGATCATTGTGAAAATGCCGGCAGATAAAACCTATGTGGCATCAGATGAGATCCTTGAACAGATGAAAGAACTGGATCTCCTTGACTCTGTGGCAGCAGTAGGAATGGAGCAGAAAGCTTGTACTGTTCCTGAGATTGCAGAAAAAATGCAGGTAAATGAGGATGAAGATGAAGCGGATGCTGAAGTTATTTACGGGGGAAGCTTTGAAAAACCGGAATTAAAAGCACTTGTGAAGAAAGAAGTATCTCTTGCATTGCTTCCGGGAGAACTTCTGCCGAGAGATGCAGAAGATGCAGAAAAAAATGACGATGCAAAGACAGACAGCACGAAAAAGGACAGTGCAAAGACAGAGGATAAGAAGACAAAAGAGCAGTCAACCGGTGATTCTGATGAACTGACCGTAGAAGAACAGACAGAAAGATTGGAAGAAATCACCGAAAAATTTGCATTGCTTGGTATTCCGGTGATCATTGACCGGAGTGCAGATGAAAAGACGGAACTTGCACAGTACGAGTGGATCAAGGTATATGGAGTACTTTTCGGATGTGAAGAGAAAATGGACAAGATGTTTGAAAAGGCAGTAGATGAAGCAGGAGTACAGGAGAATCAGTAAATGAAAAAGAAGCTTTGTAGAATAACTGCATTGCTGTTGGCAGCGGTCCTCTCACTGGGGGGCTGCGGTCAGCCGGGGGCTGGTAAAAAAAGAACAGACAGTACACAGCAGACAGAAGAGACAAAAAATAAAAAAGAAGATCAGTCAAAAAGTGATAAAAAAGGGCCGGAGATTGACGGCCTTACCTATGAGTCGACAATGGATCTGACCTATGCGACAGAATTTGACGTATATGATTATAAAGACGGATACAAGCTGTTGGATGTACATGAAGACAGACAGTACCTTGTTGTGCCGGAAGGGAAAGAAGCTCCGGAAGGATTGTCGGAGGATATTGTAGTCCTGCAGCAGCCGTTGGATCATATCTATATGGCAGCAACAGCAATCATGTCGCTGTTGGATGCAGTGGATGCCATTGACCAGGTGAAATTTTCCGGTCTTAATGCATCCGGCTGGTATGTAGAAGATGCAAAGAAAGCGATGGAGTCCGGTGACATGATCTACGCAGGAAAATACAGTGAGCCGGATTATGAGACTCTGGTGAACGGAGAGTGTGATCTTGCCGTAGAATCAACCATGATCCTTCATACTCCGAAAGTACAGGAGATGATCGAAGATCTGGATATACCGGTCTTTGTGGACTATTCCAGTTATGAATCTCACCCATTGGGCAGAACCGAGTGGATCAAACTGTACGGTGCAATGCTGAATAAAGAAGATGCAGCCGACAGCTTTTTTGAAAAGCAGGCCCAGGTGATCGAAAAGCTGAAAGGCTTTGAAAATACAGAAAAGACGGTGGCATATTTTTATGTGAATACAGACGGTTCTATCGTAGTAAGAAAATCAGAAGATTATATCCCTTCCATGATTGAGATTGCAGGCGGACGTTATGCATTCAAGAACCTGAAAAATGTGGACAGCAATGCTCCGTCAGTCAAACTGACTATGGAAGAATTTTATGCAACAGCAGTGGATGCAGATTATCTGATCTATAACGGAACAATCGACGGGCAGGTGAAGAGTATCAGCGACCTGGAAGCGAAGAGCAATTTGTTTTCCGAATTTAAAGCAGTAAAAGAAGGAAATGTATGGTATACAGGAAAGAACCTGTATCAGGCAACAGATACGGTTGGAGAACTGATCATGGATATGCATCTGATGCTGACGGATGGGGATCCGAAAGAAATGACCTTCCTTGAGAAGATGAAATAATGGAGAAACTATGAAAGATACAAGTTTTCACGGAGAAAATCTCAGACGGAGAGCTAGATACATAGCTGTATTTTCAGGGCTTGTGATTGCATTTGCAGTGACAGTGGTACTCAATATCAATACAGGAAATGTGCATATTTCCGTTCCTAAGATCCTCAGGATTCTTTTTCTGCGTGATGGGGCGGCAACGGAATACAGTATTATCTGGAGAATCCGCCTTCCGAGAATCCTGATGGCAGCGATGCTGGGAGGAGCCTTATCTTTGTCCGGTTTCCTTTTGCAGACATTTTTTGCCAATCCCATTGCAGGACCGTTTGTCCTTGGAATTTCTTCCGGGGCAAAAATGGTCGTAGCACTGACGATGATCATTTTTTTAAAATATATTGGTCATTTTTCATCGTATACACTGATCGTGGCAGCGTTTATCGGATCGCTGATCTCGACGGGGTTCATTCTTCTGATGTCAAAAAAAGTACATCATATGGCGGCACTGCTGGTCGGGGGAATCATGATCGGTTATATCTGTTCTGCTATCACAGATTTTGTTGTCACATTTGCAGATGATTCAGACATTGTCAATCTGCATGGCTGGTCGCAGGGAAGTTTTTCAGGAATGAGCTGGAGCAATGTGCAGGTGGCGGCAGTGGTAGTCGGGATCGCATTTGTATGCACGTTCCTGTTGTCGAAACCGGTCAGTGCCTACCAGCTTGGTGAAGCATATGCACAGAGTATGGGTGTGAATATTCAAGTTTTCCGGGTGGTACTGATCCTGCTTTCCAGTGTGCTGTCCGCAAGTGTAACTGCATTTGCAGGACCGATCTCCTTTGTGGGAATCGCAGTTCCGTTTCTGACAAGAAAAGCGTTCGGAACATCAAAGCCGATCGTGATTATTCCGGGAACATTCTTTGCGGGGGCGGTTTTCTGTATGATCTGTGACCTGATCGCAAGAATGGCACTTGCACCGGTGGAACTGAATATCAGTACGGTAACATCCATTTTAGGTGCACCGATCGTCATTTATATGATGGTGAAACGGGAGAAGGGAAGGTAGTGTATGGCGGATTTTTATTTTCAGTTAAAAGACCTGGCAGTCGGGTATCATGGAAATCCGTTGATCCGGGATATCAATATTGGGATAGACAAAGGCGAGATTGTGACGCTGATCGGGCCAAACGGCTCTGGAAAATCTACGATTTTAAAAAGTATTACAAGACAGTTGAAGCTGATCGGTGGAACGGTATTTTTTGATGATACATCCCTGATGGAACTGTCGTATAAAGAGTTATCTTCCAAAATGGCTGTGGTTCTTACCGAGCGGATCAAGACAGAACTGATGAACTGTCATGATATTGTGGCAACCGGGCGGTATCCGTATACCGGCAGACTTGGAATCCTGACAAAGCGGGATGAAGAACTGGTAGAAGAAGCAATGGAGGCAGTCCATGCACAGGAACTGGGCAACCAGGATTTCAATGCGATCAGCGATGGACAGCGGCAGAGAGTTTTACTGGCGAGGGCAATCTGTCAGGAGCCGGAAATCCTGATCCTGGATGAGCCGACTTCCTTTTTGGATGTGAAGCATAAGCTGGAGCTTCTGGCAATCCTGGAAAAAATGGCAAGAGAGAAAAAAATGACGGTGATCATGTCTTTGCATGAAATCGACCTTGCACAGAAAGTATCAGACAAGATCGTATGCGTGCAAGGAGAAAATATCTCCCATTTCGGAAAGCCGGAAGAGGTATTTCAGGAAGAGATCATCCGTGACTTATATGGGATAACGAACGGGTCCTTTGATCCCAGGTTTGGAAGTATTGAACTGCCGGGAATAAAGGGAGAGCCGGAAGTGCTGGTCATTTCTTCAGGCGGCAGCGGAATCCCGGTATACAGGAAACTGAGAAAAGAGAGGATTCCTTTTGCAGCCGGCATTTTGTATGAAAATGATATTGACTGCGAGCTGGCAAGGCAGCTTGCAGTTGAAGTGATCACAGAAAAAGCTTTTGAGGAAATTTCGGATGAAACCTTTGCAAGTGCAGAGAAAATGATAGAACGATGTGGAAGAGTGATCGATGCCGGGGTGCAGATCGGAACGTATAACCGCAGGATTGGGGAACTTCTGGAGCAGGCAGAGAGACTTGGAAAGTTAGAAAGAGCAGGTACACTAAAATAGTGTGCCGCTTTTTTATGTGTGCCGAGCATGGCACTAATCAAAGCTTAAATGGTAAACGTAAACCGATTCTAGCACCAAAAATATCATTCAAGAAAAACAATGAGGAAGTTGCCAACGTTTACTTGACACAAACAGCCGGACGTAAAAGATTGACATTTTCAGGAAAGTCTTTTATACTGAATCTTGCTGAGGATATTTTATTGAAAATAAATAGAGATACTGATTTAGAGTGGACAGAAGTTCATGAAGGGGTACACCACCGCGGGTGTAGTTCTTTGTGGACTTCTTTTTTTGTTGTCGGGCATATGGCAAAAGATCCGGTAGATTGTTTCCTATACCAGGATGAGTGTCTCCATGATATATAAGAACGCTCAGCGGGACGCACAAGATGAGGTGCAGGAAAGAGCAGAAGGAGGAGAAAATGATTACAGTAAATGGAAAAGAAGTAAAAGGTCAGGAAGAGCAGACGGTTGCGGATTATCTTGAAGAAAATGGTTATCGGATGAACCGGATCGCTGTGGAGTTAAATGGAGAGATTCTTCCAAAATACAAATACTCAGAGACCCGTCTGAAAGATGGTGACAGTATGGAAATCGTGACATTTGTTGGAGGAGGCTGAAAAATGATATTAACAAAAGAAGAAATTATAGAAGCGTTGAATGAGCGTCATTCACCGGAAAAGCAGAAGCTTTTATCAGAAGGTCATGTAGCAGTCGCAGGTCTGGGAGGTCTTGGATCAAATGTGGCATATGCACTGGCAAGGATCGGAGTAGGGCATCTGCATCTGATCGATTTTGACGTGGTGGATATCACAAATCTGAACCGGCAACAGTATTTTATCGATCAGATCGGAATGTATAAAACCGATGCACTGAAATCTCTGCTGGAGCGAATCAATCCATATTTAGACATCCGAACAGATACAGTGAAGGTGACGGAAGAAAATTTACAGGAACTTTTTGCTGATGCACCGATCGTCTGTGAGGCCTTCGACAGACCGGAGGCAAAGGCAATGCTGGTCAACGGGGTACTGGAACATTTCCCGGAAAAGAAATTAGTTTCTGCAACCGGAATGGCAGGTTATGGAAGCAGTAATACGATCCGAACGCAGAGGCTGATGAAAAATTTTTACCTTTGTGGTGACAGGGTGAGTGAGCCGGAATATGGCAAGGGACTGATGGCAGCGAGAGTTGCGGTCTGTGCCGCCCATGAGGCAAATATGATCACGAGACTGATTCTTGGGGAAGAAGAGGCTTAAAGAGAAAATAAAAAAGAAGGAGAAATTAAAAAATGAAGACAGCACAAGACAAATTAATTTTGGGAGGTCATGAATTTACTTCCCGGTTTATTTTAGGATCAGGAAAATTTTCACTGGAACTGGTGAAAGCCTGTATTGAAAAAGCAGATGCACAGATCATCACACTGGCTCTCCGCCGGGCGAATGAGGGCGGACTTGCCAACATCCTGGATTATATCCCGGAAAATGTCACACTTCTGCCGAATACATCGGGAGCAAGAAATGCAGAGGAGGCAGTGCGGATCGCAAGACTTTCAAGAGAAGTAGGATGCGGAGATTTTGTTAAGATCGAGGTGGTTCATGATTCAAAATATTTACTGCCGGATAATTATGAAACGATAAAAGCAACGGAAATACTGGCAAAAGAAGGATTTGTTGTCATGCCCTATATGTATCCTGACCTGAATGTGGCAAGAGCTTTGGCGGATGCAGGTGCGGCATGCGTAATGCCACTGGGAGCACCGATCGGTTCCAATAAAGGACTGAGTACGAAAGAGTTTATTCAGATCCTGATCGATGAAATTGAGATTCCGGTGATTGTGGATGCAGGGATCGGGCGGCCATCTCAGGCATGTGAAGCAATGGAGATGGGAGCAGATGCCGTGATGGCAAATACAGCGATCGCAACGGCCGGAGATGTGCCGATGATGGCAGAAGCTTTCAAAAAAGCGATTGAGGCCGGAAGAAATGCGTATCTTTCAGGACTAGGAAGAACCATGGAGCGAGGCGGCAGTGCGTCCTCACCACTGACTGGATTTCTTCAGGATTAGGAGGCAGCAGAATGGAACATACAAATACAATGGAAGATACACATACACAGGAAAGCACACAGACCAGGGAAGATAGACATACCCATGAGATGCATATCAATGAGAGCATTCTGAGTAAGGAAATTCTGGAGGATCAGAAGAAAAACCGGATCGACCATATGACATACCTTCCGGGAATGGAGGACATTGGATCGGAAATACTGGATCAGGTTGTGGAAAAAATGAATGCGTATGATTATGACCAGTATACGGCAGCAGATGTAAAAAGGGCATTGGCACATTCACAGCGTACACCGGAGGATTTTCAGGCACTTCTGTCCCCGGCAGCCCTTCCGTATCTGGAGGAAATCGCACAGGCGGCACAGGTGGAGACAAGAAAGCATTTTGGGAACAGCGTCTATATGTTCACTCCGATCTACATTGCGAATTACTGTGAAAATTATTGTATTTACTGTGGATTTAACTGCCATAACAAGATCAACAGAGCAAGGCTGAATGCAGAAGAAATCGAAAAAGAGATGCAGGCGATCGCAGCGACAGGACTGCAGGAAATTCTGATCCTGACAGGTGAGAGCCGGAGCAAATCGGACGTAGAATATATTGGAGAAGCATGTAAGATCGCAAGAAAATATTTCAAAGTAATCGGGCTTGAGATCTATCCGGTCAATTCAGATGAGTATGCTTATCTACATGAGTGTGGAGCAGATTATGTGACAGTATTTCAGGAAACTTATAATTCAGATAAATATGAGACATTGCATCTGGCAGGGCATAAAAGAATCTATCCGTATCGTGTCAATGCACAGGAGCGTGCATTAATGGGCGGAATGCGTGGTGTAGGGTTCGGTGCTTTGCTGGGACTGGATGATTTCAGAAAAGATGCATTTGCGACAGGATATCATGCATATCTTCTTCAAAGAAAATATCCCCATGCTGAGATTGCATTTTCCTGTCCGCGACTTCGTCCGATCATCAATAATGACCGGATCAATCCGATGGATGTGCATGAACGACAGCTTCTGCAGGTTGTCTGTGCATACCGGTTATTTATGCCATTTGCCAGCATTACGGTTTCGACAAGGGAATGCGAACGGGTAAGAGATCATCTTGTTCAGATTGCAGCGACGAAAATTTCTGCCGGGGTCAGTACAGGAATTGGAGGTCACGTGGAAGAAATTGAAGAGAAAGGCGATGACCAGTTTGAGATTTCCGATGGACGGTCAGTGAAGGAAGTTTATGATGCACTGCTGACAAATCATCTTCAGCCGGTTATGAGCGATTATATCTATGTATAAGGAAAATCAGGAGTACTGCGAAAATGTGATCGCAGTCAGCAACCGGCATTTGTGCAAAAGACCGTTCCTTGAGCAGATCAAAATAGTATGCGAATGGCATCCCAAAGCACTGATTTTAAGGGAAAAGGATCTGACAGAAGCGGAGTATGAACAACTGGCCGGACAGGTAATGAAAATTTGTGAAACGTATAAAGTTCCATGTATTCTTCACAATTTCTGGCAGATTGCGGTAAAATTAAACTGTAACCAGATTCATCTCCCACTTCCTGTGCTGCGGCAGTTGGTGAATCAGGCTGTGATACAGGAGAAAAATCAGGGCAGCGGAACATTTTATCAGATAGGGACTTCGGTTCACTCGGTGGAAGAAGCGGTTGAAGCGGAAAAGCTGGGGGCATCTTATCTGGTGGCAGGGCATATTTATGCGACTGATTGTAAGAAAGGAGTTCCTCCAAGGGGAATCGGATTTTTGAAAGAAGTCTGTGATGCAGTGAGGCTGCCGGTCTATGGGATCGGTGGAATCCATTTTGAGCCGGAGCAGTGGAGAGAACTTGTAAAAGCCGGAGCAAAGGGTGGCTGCATTATGTCAGGAATGATGACGCTGGCAGAAGAGGAAGGAAAAGCAGAATGAAAATTGTAACAGCGATAGATTCGTTTAAAGGAAGTATGACTTCCATGGACGCCGGAAAGGCTGTGGCAGAAGGAATCTACAGGACGGATTCTGAGGCAGAAGTACTCGTAAGACCGCTGGCAGATGGTGGCGAGGGAACGGTGGAGGCACTGACATCGGGAATGAGCGGCAGCAGACAGCAGATACAGGTAACAGGGCCACTGGGAACACCGGTCATATGCGAATATGGAATTATTGAAGCTTCCGGGACAGCCGTGATTGAGATGGCAGGTGCGGCCGGGATCACACTCGTTCCAGATGAAAAAAGAAATCCGCTCTATACGACAACATATGGTGTCGGTGAAGTGATCCGGGATGCCATCAAAAAAGGCTGCAGGCGATTCATTATCGGCATTGGTGGAAGTGCAACCAATGACGGTGGAACAGGGATGCTGCAGGCACTTGGATACGGATTCCTTGATAAAAATGGAAATCAGATTCCATTCGGAGCGAGAGGACTGAAAGTTTTAGAAACGATCACGGAGGCTCATGTTCTGCCCGAATTAAAGGAGTGCAGATTCCGTATAGCGTGTGATGTGACGAACAGTCTGTGTGGTGAACAGGGGTGCAGTGCTGTATTTGGTCCGCAGAAAGGGGCAACTCCGTCCATGGTTGTGGAGATGGATCAATGGCTGGGAAATTATGCGGCACTGGCAGGGGGAAAATTTCCGAAAGCAGATCCGAAGAAGGCAGGAACCGGGGCAGCCGGAGGGCTGGGATTTGCATTTCTGACATTTACTGATGCAGTTTTAGAGTCAGGGATCAAGATTGTTTTAGAAGAAACCCGGCTGGAAGAGTACATCAGAGAAGCAGACTTGGTGATTACCGGAGAAGGACAGATGGACGGACAGACCGCCATGGGGAAAGCACCGATAGGAGTAGCCGGACTTGCAAAGAAATACGGAAAGACTGTAATCGCATTTACCGGGGCAGCCGGAGTGGATGCAGAAAAATGCAATGAACATGGAATCGATGCATTTTTTCCGATTCTGCGAAATGTGGTTACACTGGAAGAAGCCATGAAAAATGAAAATGCAAAGAGAAACCTGGCAGATACGGCAGAGCAGGTGTACCGGTTGTGGCGGGCAGGTACAGGCAGCGTGTCGGTATTTTGACTTGTGAAATGGATTCCCAAAGTATGGTTGCTGGGAAGTCATAGATAAGAAAATATAATGAAAGTTTTCTAAACTATATTGACATAATAGACAATGCGTTGTATAGTCTGATACGAAAGTAAAATACTAATTTAATAAAGAAACTTTCTCTTATTCAGAGCAGTGGAGGTACAAAGGACCTGTGAAGCTGCGGCAACCCCCGGAAGGGAAGGTGCCAATTCCAACAGGGATTCCCTGGCAGATGAAAAGCGAGCTCAGTCATCGAAAACACCATCTGCCCAGCAGGTGGTGTTTTTCTTTGGGTGCTTTCGGGAAGGCGAAAAGGAGAGATGTTCATGAAACTGAAGAAATGGATTGCAGCAGCGGTATCCGTCCTGGCCCTGGCCAGCCTGGTCAGCGGCTGCGGCAGCGACAAAAAGGCGGCCGCCCCGGCGGAAAAGAAGACCATCACTGTAGGGATCACCCCTGGGTATTCCGAACAGGTCATGGAAGTGGTAAAGAAGGAAGCGGAAAAACAGGGGCTGAAGGTGGAAATCAAGACCTTCTCCGACTATGTGACTCCGGACCAGGCCCTGGCCCAGAAGGACATCGACCTGAACTCCTTCCAGCATGAACCCTTCCTGCTGGCCTTCAACAAAAAGAACGGCACCAAACTGGTGAGCATCGGCAAGACCTACCTGGCTCCCCTGCGGCTGTATTCCACCAAGATCAAGAACGTGGCGGACATCAAGGACGGGGACAAGATCGCCATCCCCAACGATCCTTCCAACGGAGGACGGGCCATCCTGATGCTGAGCAAACTGGGCCTCCTGAAAGTGAACCCGGATGTGAAGCCCACGGAACTGACCGTCAACGACATCACCGAAAACCCGAAACACCTGCAGATTGTGGAACTGGAAGCTGCCCAGCTGCCCCGGAGCCTGGATGACACCGCCGCTTCCATCATCAACGCCGGGTATGCCAACTCCGCCGGTCTGTCCACGGACCTGGCCATTGCCAAGGAAGACAACACCAGCCCCTATGTGAACATCATCGCCGCCCGGGAAGAAGACAAGGACAACCCCACCTACAAGAAATTCGTCCAGATCTTCCAGAGCCAGCCGGTGAAGGACTACATCCTGGAAAACTGCAAAGGCAACCTGGAACCGGCCTGGTAATTGAGAAAGAAGGGAACGGCAATGAAGCTTACGGAAGAAGAACAGAAATACGCCGCCCATCTCCAGCGGTTCATCCAGTGCGCCACCGTGTCCAACGCCAATGTGGACAAGGTGGACTGGAGCCAGTTTGAAAAACTCCATGAGGCCTTCCGGGAATTCTATCCCCACATCTATCGCCTGATGGAGCTGGATGAAGTGGGCCAGGCAGGCCTCCAGTTCCACCTGAAGGGCACTGGCAGCGCAAAGAAGCCCCTTCTGCTCATGGCCCATCAGGACGTGGTGGAAGTAGGGGACCGGGGCCAGTGGAAATTCGATCCCTTCGGAGGCGAAATCATCGACGGCTGCATCTGCGGCCGGGGCACTACCGACTGCAAGCACCAGCTGCTGGCGGAAATGGAAGCGGTGGAAGCCCTGCTGGCAGAAGGCTGGCGGCCGTCTTACGACCTGTACCTGTCTCTGGGCTACAGTGAGGAAGTATACCTGGAAAACGATGTGGACGGAGCGGAAAAGCTCACCCGGCACCTGGAAGAGAAGGGGGTCCGGCTGGGCACCGTAGTGGACGAAGGGGGCGGCCTGTTCCCGGTGGGGGACAAGCTGGAAGCCAAGATCGGAGTGGCGGAAAAATCCCCGGTGAACTTCGAGATCTACGCCACCTCTCCCGGAGGCCATTCCAGCCGTCCCGGGAAGGGGACAGCCCTGGGGACCCTGGCCAAAGCCATTGTGGCCATCGAATCCCATCCTTTCCCATACCGGTTCACTCCCCTGACTCTGGCCCATCTCCAGAAAAGCGCCAAACTCCAGGATGCCAGCCGCCGGGCCATCTATGAAGATCCGGAAGGCCACTGGCAGGAACTGTGCCAGTTGGCCCAGGAAGATCCGGCCCTGGATGCCCTGCTCCACACCACCATCGCCTTTACCATGGCCGAAGCCAGCAAACAGCCCAACGTGCTGCCCAGCCGGGCGGCGGCCCAGATGAGCGTCCGGGTGCTCCAGGGGGATACGGTGGAATCCTGCGAAAATTACTTCCGCCAGTTCCTGCCGGAAGGGGTGGAAATCCGCCATGTGTCCGGGAAAGACCCGCTGCCCGCTTCCGATCCCCAGAGTTACGGGATCCAGGTGGCGGAAAAGGTGCTGAAGGACCAGTACGGGGAAAAAGTGGACGTGGTGCCCTTCCTGATGCTGGGAGGCACCGACAGCCACTATTACAAGCGGATCGCCGACAATGTGATGCTGTTCTCCGGGTATCTCCGGGACAGCCGCTGGGGCGCCGCCCACCAGGTGAACGAAAAGATCCCCGCTGATGCCCTGAAGGCCAGTGTGGACTTCTTCAAGGGATTTTTGCGGTCTTACTGATATGGAACTGACGTATCAGGTGGATCGGGACCATGCCGGATGCTGCGTCCGCCAGGCAGCCCGGGGTCCCATGCACCTTTCGGAAAAACTCTGGCGGAAAATCAAATGGAACGGCACCATTACCGTGAACGGATCCCCGGTTTCCAGTCCTTCTCACAGGCTGGAGGCCGGGGACCGGCTTGTTTTCCAATGGGAAGAAACGGCGGCGGTGATCCCGGTCCATCTGCCTCTTGCCATTTTGTACGAGGATGAGGACCTGCTGGCGGTGGACAAGCCGGCCGGCATGCTGATCCACCCCACTTGGTCCGGGGCCCGGGATACCCTGGCCCAGGCGGTGGGAGGGTATTTCCGCCAGTCGGGGCAGAAATGCGGCATCCATCCCCTGTACCGGCTGGACCGGGACACCACGGGCCTTCTGCTGGTGGCCAAATCCGCTTTTGCCAAACACGCCCTCACCCGCAGCCACCAGGAAATCTACCGGGAATACCTGGCGGTGTGTGAAGGGGATCTGGCAGAACCCCGGGGCCGGATCCACCTTCCCATCGGCCGGGTGGCAGAAGGGGTGGACCGGTGGATGGTCCGGGAAGACGGACGGCCGGCAGTGACCGATTATGAGATCCTGGCTGACAGAGGGGACCATACGGTGCTGAAGATCCATCTCCTTACCGGAAGGACCCATCAGATCCGGGTCCACATGACCTATATCGGCCACCCTCTGGTAGGGGATCCCAAATACGCCCCCCAGAAGACCTGCTTTTCCATCAGCGGACAGGCCCTCCATTCGGAGCAGCTGACCTTCCGCCATCCCCGGACCGGAGAGTGGATGACCTTCACTGCCCCGGTGCCGGCTGATATGCAGACCATCCTGACCCGTCTCCGGAACGGGCAGTTCCATTGACAAGGAGGAAGTAACATGAGCGTTTCTGTGAAGAAAAAAACCATTATGGATGCCGATGCCATGCGCCGGGCCCTGGTCCGGATCTCCCACGAGATCGTGGAACGGAACAAAGGGGTGGACAATGTGGCCCTGGTGGGAATCCGCACCCGGGGAGTGCCTCTGGCCAACCGGCTGGGGCAGGAAATCGAAGCCATCGAGGGCGTGAAGCTGCCGGTGGGCTCCTTGGACATCACCCTGTACCGGGACGATCTGTCCACCCTGGGGTACAACCCGGTGATCAGTGAAACGGACATCGATTTCGACCTGAACGGAAAGACGGTGATCCTGGTGGACGATGTGCTGTTCACCGGCCGGACCATCCGCAGCGCCCTGGACGCCCTTATCGACATGGGCCGGCCCAAGGCCATCCAGCTGGCGGTGATGGTGGACCGGGGCCACAAGGAACTGCCCATCCGGGCGGACTATGTGGGGAAGAACGTGCCCACCAGCAACAGTGAGACCGTGGATGTGTCCCTGACGGAAATCGACGGCAGCGACGAAGTGGCCCTGTCCGACATCCAGGGATAAGAAGGGACTGCCGTGCGTTTAAAAAGTTTCTCAGCCCATGGGTTCAAATCCTTTGCAGACAAAGTAAATATCGAATTCGAGCCGGGGATCACCGCCATTGTGGGCCCCAACGGCAGCGGCAAAAGCAACATTTCAGACGCCATCCGGTGGGTCATGGGGGAACAGAGCGTAAAGTACCTCCGGGGCACCAAAATGGAGGACGTGATCTTCGCCGGCAGCAGCGGCCGACGTCCCATGGGCATGGCGGAAGTGGACCTGGTGTTCGACAACACGGACCACACCCTGCCGGTGGAATTCGACGAGGTGAGCCTCCAGCGCCGGGTGTTCCGGAGCGGGGACAGCGAATATTCCATCAACGGGAAGAACTGCCGGCTGAAGGACGTGGTGTCCCTTCTGGCGGATACCGGGCTGGGACGGGGGTCCCTGTCCATCATCGGCCAGAACAAGATCGACGAGATCCTCAACAGCCGTCCGGAAGACCGGCGGGCCATTTTCGAGGAAGCGGCGGGGATCGCCAAGTACCGGATCCGGAAGAAGGAAGCCCTCCGGAAACTGGACGACACGGCAGCCAACCTGCTGCGGATCCACGATATCCAGAGCGAGATCGAAAACCAGCTGGTGCCCCTGGAAGCAGCAGCGGAAAAAGCCCGGCAGTATGAAGCCATCAGCGCCCGGCTCCGGCAGGTGAAGGTGACCCGGCTGCTGGGCCAGCTGGCTTCTCTGGAAAAAGAAAAGGCCCGGCTCACGGAAAAACTCACTCTGCTGGAAAACCAGCTGAAGGAACTGGCGGAACTGTCCGGGGCCCTGGGCAAACAGCAGGAAGCCCTGGAACAGCAGCTCCAGGAACGGGAAAACGCCTACAGCGCCTACCAGGAACAGATCCTGGCCCGGGAAAAGGAAGCCGCCGGGTACCGGAGCCAGAAGGCGGTCCAGGAGGAACGGATCCAGCAGAGCCGGAACCGGATGGACCAATTGGCCAAAAACCGGTCCGCCCTGGAAGAGGAACTGGCCCGGAACCAGGAGAACCTGGACCTGGTGACGGAGGAATACGACCGGCTGGAAGAAACCCAGTACCGGGCCAAAAAGCTCCTGGAAAGCGCCGCCGCTGAAAAGGAGACCCTGACGGAAACCGTCCGGCAGGGGGAAGAAAAACTGAAGGCCTGGCAGGAACAGGCCTTTGACAGCATGCGGACCCTGGTGATGACCCGGAACAAACTGGCAGGGGTCCGCCAGGAACAGGACCGGATCCACCGGCAGCAGGAAAGCCTGAAGGAAAAGGTCCGGGAGGCGGAAGAGGCTCTCCAGGAAGTGACCGCCGCCCTCCAGGGGGAAAAGGACAGTCTGGAAACCCTGGAAGACCGGAAACAGCAGCTGGAAGAAACCGCCCGGCAGCTGAACGGGGCCCTGGAACAGAGCATCCGGGCCTACCGGGAACAGGAAGGGGCCCTGGAACAGAACCGGCGGACCCTGAACCAGAAAAAGGCACGGCTCCAGGTGCTGGCCGCCATGGAGCGGATGGGCCTGGAGCAGATGCTGGTGTCCGACCCGGACAGCAT
>ENA-OPRS01000604-OPRS01000604.1-human-gut-metagenome-genome-assembly--contig:-NODE-604-length-21008-cov-3.013936_pt1 | contig 21008 bp, 18 predicted proteins | sample MGYA00241795_ERZ501881 | MGnify/ENA primary metagenome ERZ501881 (study PRJEB25962, sample SAMEA2042440) | human gut metagenome | biome: human gut; feature: human-associated habitat; material: faeces... | reverse complement strand
CGCAGGCACAAAGGGCGGTCAAAAACGCCCGGCTGGCCCCTGCCCGAGGCGGATCTAGAAACACCACGTCCCATTTTTCCCCCTGAAGGGCGGCCTCTTCCAACAACTCCCCTGCATCCCCGCAGGTAAAGTAAGCGTTTTTCACCCCGTTTTCCCGGGCGTTTTGGATGGCATCCTTCACTGCGTCCGGGTTTACCTCCACACCCAACACCTGGCCGGCGCCCTGTTTGGCAGCCACCAGGCCGATGGTACCAATGCCGCAGTAGGCGTCCAGCACCTTTTCCTTGCCGGATAACCCGGCAAATTCCATGGCCTTGTTGTAGAGGACCTCCGTCTGAAGGGGGTTAATCTGATAGAAAGACTTGGCGGAGATCCGGAATTTGCACCCGCACAGCACGTCGGTGATGGTTCCCGGACCGTAGAGGACCTTCTCCCGTTCCCCCAACACCATGGAGGTGTACCGGTTGTTCACGTTCTGCAAAATGGTGGTGATCTCCGGATGGAGCTCCAGCAAAGCCTTCACAAAGTGTTTCTTGGCAGTGAACACGGGGGTTCCCGTCACCAGCACCACCATCACTTCCCCGGTGGCAAAGCCCCGTTTCACCAGCACATGGCGCAAAAAGCCCCGGCCTGTGACTTCATCGTAGGCGGTGAGCTTAAAGTCCTTTAACAGTTTCCGGATGGATACAATAATCCGGTCGGCGGTTTCGTCCTCGGTCTGGCAGGCGTCGATGGGAACGATCCGGTGGGTACTGGACTGGTACACCCCGGAGATGAGCCTGCCCCTCCGTTTGTCGTAGGCAAAAGCCGCCTGGACCTTGTTCCGGTAGTGGTAGGGGGTGTCCATTCCCAGAATGGGCTCCACCTTTCCGAATTTTCCCAACAACTTCTGGCACCGGTCCTGCTTCCACACAAGCTGCCGGGAATAGGTGAGATTTTGCAGCTGGCAGCCTCCGCATTTCCGGTAAACCGGACAGGGGCTTCCCGTCCCTTTCCCACCGGGACAGGATGCCTGACTGGGCGTTTTAATGTGTTCCATGGATGTCCTCCTGAAGGTATTCTGTCACAAAAAGCCCGCCGCAAGGAAAAAGGGCTTGCAGCGGGCTTTCTTTGCTCTTCACAGGCCGCCGTGGGACGGCTGTTCTTTAAAATTTCCGGAACCGCTGATAACGGGCCTGGAGCAGCTCCTCCACCGGCAGACCCATCAATTCCGGCAAGGTCTGTTCCAGTTCTTTACGGATGCGCTGGTAGGTCAGGGAGAAATCCTTCTCCTCGGGGAACACCTGCTCCACCACCCCCAGTTCCGCCATGTCCTGGGCGGTGAGCCGCAGGCAGTCAGCGGCGTCCTTCACCTTTTTGGAATCCTTCCACAGGATGCTGGCGCAGCCCTCCGGGGAAATGACGGAATACACGGCGTTTTCCAGGATCCACACCCGGTCCGCCACCGCCAGGGCCAACGCTCCGCCGCTGCCTCCTTCCCCGATGAGCACCGAGATCACCGGGGTCTTCAGGCCGGCCATTTCCACCAGGTTCTCCGCGATGGCCTGACCCTGGCCGCGCTCTTCGGCTCCCATACCGCAAAAGGCTCCGGCCGTGTCCACAAAGCACACCACCGGCCGGTGGAACTTCTCCGCCTGACCCATGAGCCGCAGGGCTTTCCGATAACCTTCCGGGTTGGAGGAACCGAAATTCCGCTTCACCCGCTCCCGCATATCCTTGCCCTTTTCCATGGCGATCACGGTGACAGGCCGGCCGTTCAAGGTGGCGATGCCCCCTACAATGGCCGGGTCATCGGCGAACCGCCGGTCTCCGTGAAGCTCCACAAAATCTTCGAAGATGTTCTGGATATAGGAGAGCCCCGTGGGGCGGTCCTTGGCTCGGGCCAGCAATACTTTCTCGTAGGCGCTCACAGGTCTGCCCCCTTTCGGTGAAGTCTCAAAAGCTTCGCAATGGTTTCCTTCTGCTCCGTACGGGGCACAATCAGGTCCACAAACCCGTGTTCCAGCAGGAATTCAGCCGTCTGGAACCCCTGGGGCAGCTTTTTCCGGATGGTCTGCTCGATCACCCGGGCTCCGGCAAATCCGATGGTGGCTCCCGGTTCCGCCATGATGATGTCTCCGTCCATGGCGAAGCTGGCGGTAACCCCTCCCGTGGTGGGATTGGTGAGCACCGTCAGGTAGAAGTTCCCCCCGTCGCTGTGACGTCCCAGAGCGGCGCTTGTCTTGGCCATCTGCATCAGGGAGAGAATTCCCTCCTGCATCCGGGCCCCGCCGGACACGGTAAAGCCCACCACCGGCAGGCTGTGCTCCGTGGCATACTCAAACAGCCGGGTGATTTTTTCTCCCACCACGGTGCCCATGCTGCCCATCATGAAATTGGGATCCATAAAGAACAGGGCGCAGGGTTCCCCCTGGATTGTGGCCGTGCCACAGATGACCCCTTCCTTCTCCCGGGAGGCCAGCTTGGCGTTTCTCAGCTTCTGGTCATACCCGGGGAAGCCCAGCAGGTCCCGGCTCATCATGTCCCCGTAAAGCTCCTGAAAGCTGTCCTCATCCGCCAGGTACACAATCCGGTCCCTGGGTCCCATGCGGAAATGATACCCGCAGGCCGTACACACCTGGAGGTTATCCTGCAAATCGTTCAAGGGCAGCTGCACCCCACAATGGGGGCAGCTGGTGCGGATGCCAGCATCCTCTTCCGGAACCGGCTTCCCGCCTTTTTCCAGCTCATTCTGCGGCGAGCGGAACAGGCCCATCAAATTCATACCTTGCCATCACCCTTCTTTTTCTCCGGTGGGAGGCTCACTCCCCCGTCTTGTGGAAATGCTTCATGAAATCCGTGTAATAGTCGCCCTTCTTAAAGCGCTCGTCCCGGATGATCTCGATCTGGTCCTCAATGTTGTTCTTGGTGCCGCCCACCACCAACTCGCACAGGGCGGACTGCATCTTCCGGATGGCCTCCTCCCGGGTGGAGGAGTAGACGATCATCTTTCCCAGCATGGAATCGTAATAGGGAGGGATGTCGTAGCCCTGATACAGGAAGGTGTCAAAGCGCACCCAGGGACCTCCGGGAATGTGGAAGAAGTCCACCTTGCCCGGGCCCAGGGCGTTGATCCGGCACTCAATGGCCGCCCCCTGAACATGGATGTCCTCCTGGGTAAAGTCCAGGGGCACCCCTGCGGCAATGCGGATCTGCCACTTGACGATGTCCACCCCGGTGACCAGCTCGCTGACGGGATGCTCTACCTGCAGCCGGGTATTCATCTCCATAAAGTAGAAGTTCCGGTCCTTGTCCATGAGGAATTCCACTGTGCCCGCGTTCACATAGTGGGAAGCCTTGGCCGCCCGGGCGGCGGTTTCCATAAGCTTCTGGCGGATCTCGGGGGTCACCGCCGGGGAGGGAGATTCCTCAATGAGCTTCTGGTTGTTCCGCTGAATGGAGCATTCCCGCTCCCCCAGGCACACCACGCGGCCTTCCTGGTCCGCCAAAAGCTGCACCTCGATGTGCTTGACCGGGTTCAGGTATTTTTCCATGTACATCCGGCCGTCTCCAAAGGCCTTCTCCGCCTCGTTGGAAGCGGTTTGGAACGCCCGTTCCATATCCTCTTCCCGCTCCACCAGGCGGATCCCCTTGCCGCCGCCGCCGGCGCTGGCCTTGATCAGCACGGGATAGCCGATCTGACGGGCCGCCTGCTTGGCTTCCTCCACATTTTTAAGGATGTCCGTGCCGGGGGTGGTGGGCACGTTGTTTTCCTGCATCAGCCGGCGGGCAGCGTCCTTGTCTCCCATTTTGGAGATCACATCCCCGGAGGGCCCGATGAACACCACCCCGTGCTCCTTGCACAGGTCCGCAAACTGGGCGTTTTCCGCCAGGAACCCGTACCCCGGATGGATGGCCTGGGCATGGGTGGCCAGGGCCGCGCTGACAATCCGTTCGGCGTTTAAGTAGCTTTCCTCGGCCCGGGCCCCGCCAATGCAGATGGCCTGGTCCGCCAGGGCCACATGGAGGGATTCCCGGTCAGCCTCGGAATATACCGCCACCGTGGAGATGCCCATTTCCTTGCAGGCCCGGATAATCCGGATGGCGATTTCTCCCCGGTTGGCGATCAGAATTTTTGTGAACACATCATTTCATCCTTTCCGTAAAAGACGCGCTGGGGCAACTGGGTCCGGCGCGGCTTATTCGGATTTCACCAGCGCAAAGGAAAACTCCGCGCTGACACACAGTTTCCCGTTGACCATGCCCTTGCCCTTGGCAAAGTAGAAATTCCCCCGCTGCCGGGTGATTTCGCATTCGGTCTCCAGGGTATCCCCGGGCTTGACCTGGCCCCGGAACTTCACCTTGTCCAGGGAGGTGAACAGGGGCGTGCACCCCTCAGAGGCCCCCTGAGCCAGCAGCACACAGGCGGACTGGGCCATCATCTCGCACTGGATGACGCCGGGCACAACCGGGTTCCCCGGAAAATGGCCCTGCAAAAAGAACTCGTCGCCCTTAATGTGGCATTTGCCGTGGGCCACGCCGTCGATCAATTCCACCTCGTCCACCAGCAGCATGGGCTCCCGGTGGGGCAGAATCTTTTTGATTTCTTCTTTATTCATTGGGATTCCCCCTAAGTTAAAAAGTTGCGAGCCAAAAAGTTTTCGGTCTACAACAGCCGCCAGGCGAGAAGATCAAAAACTTTTACGCGCTTCGCGTTTTTTACACAATCCGGAACAGGGGCTGGTTATACTCCACCACCTGGCCGTTGCCCACGCAGATTTCCGCAATGGTGCCGTCCACCTCGGCAGGAATCTCGTTCATCAGCTTCATGGCCTCGATGATGCACAGGGTGTCACCCTTCTTCACCTTGTCGCCCACTTCCACAAAGGCACGGCTGTCCGGGGAGGGAGCGGAATAGAACACACCCACCGTGGGGGAAAGCACCAAGGTGCCCTCTTCCACCGGCTTGGGAGCTTCCGCTGTTACGCCTACGCCCAGAGCCGCTGCGGGATTGGACACGGCAGCTGCCGCCACCGGCGCCGCCACAACCTCCTGCTTGCGCTCCAGCTTCAGCACGGTTTCCCCTTCCGAAAGTTCCAGGGCCGTGAGCCCCGTCTCCTGCATCAGCCTTGCCAAACTCTCAATGGCCTTTACATCCATGTTTCTTCCTCCTTCTGCCGCCCGGCCCCAGGGGCCAAGCGGGATCAAGACATTTTCCCGGGACCTTTTCCGGGGCCCTTATTCCACCGGACGGAACGCCAGGTAGGCGTTGTGGCCGCCAAAGCCCAAAGACGCGGAAAGGGCCAGATCGATCTGGGCTTTCCGGGCGGTGTTGGGCACATAGTCCAGGTCGCACTCCGGATCCGGCTCCTGATAGCCGATGGTGGGAGGCACAATACCCTCTTTCACCGCCAGGGTGCTGGCAATGGCTTCCACGGCTCCTGCCGCGCCCAGCATATGGCCGGTCATGGACTTGGTGGAGCTGATCATGCACTGCCGTGCCGCCTCTTCTCCCAGACCTGCCTTGATGGCCTTGGTCTCGCAGGCGTCGTTCAAGGGAGTGCTGGTGCCGTGGGCGTTGATGTACAATTTGGAGGGATCCTCACAGCCGCCGGCCTCCTCCAGGGCCATCTTCAAAGCGGCGGCGCCGCCCAACCCTTCCGGATGGGGGGCGGTGATATGATGGGCGTCGCAGGTGACGCCGTAACCGCAGATTTCCGCGTAGATCTTGGCGCCCCGGGCTTTGGCGTGCTCGTACTCCTCCAGCATCAGCGCTCCGGCGCCCTCGCCCATGACAAAGCCGTTGCGGCGGGCGTCAAAGGGGACACAGGCCGCGGCGGGATCCTCGGTGGTGGAAAGGGCTTTCATGTTGGAAAAGCCCGCCACGCCGATGGGGATAATGGCTGCTTCCGCGCCGCCGGAAAGCACCGCGTCCAGATAGCCGTGCTTGATGGCCCGGTAGGCCTCACCCAGCGTGTTGTTGCTGGTGGCGCAGGCAGTGACCACGGGAATGGATGCGCCCTGGAAATTGTACTTGATGGCAATGAGGCCGCCGGCCATGTTGATGATCATGCCGGGCACAAAGAAGGGGGACACCCGGCGGGGGCCCTTCTCCATGAGGATCTTCTGCTCCTCGGCAAAGGTGCTCATGCCGCCGATGCCGGAACCGAAATAGGTGCCGATCCGCTGGGGCGGCAAGGTGCCCTGGATGCCGCTTTCCTCCACGGCCTGGGTGGCAGCCGCCATGGCGTACTGGCAGAACAGGTCGTATTTGCGCAAATCAGATTTTTCCATGTATTGCAGGGGGTCAAAGTCCTTGACCTCGCCGGCCACCTTGACCTTGTAGGCCTCGGTGTCGAACCGGGTGATGGGGCCGATGCCGCATTTGCCGTTTTTCAGGCTTTCCCAGAAGGTGGGCACGTCGTTGCCGATGGGGGTAACGCAGCCCATGCCGGTGATGACTACTCTTCTCATATGGCCAGCCCTCCGTCTACCCGAATGGTCTCCCCGGTGATGTAGTCACTTTCGGGGGAAGCCAGGAACAGGGCCACGTTGGCCACGTCGTCGGGGGTGCCCATCTTCCGCATGGGAACCTGCATCAGCAGGGGGTTGTCCTCCTTGATGTCCTTGGTCATGGCAGTCTCGATAAATCCGGGAGCGATGCAGTTGCAGCAGACGCCCCGGCTGCCCAGCTCTTTGGCCACAGACTTGCTCAGGCCGATGAGCCCCGCCTTGGAGGCGGCATAGTTGACCTGGCCCACGTTGCCCACCAAGCCCGCGATGGAGCTGATGTTGATGATCTTCCCGTAGCGCTTGCGCATAAAGTCACGGTAGCAGGCCCGGATCATGTGGAAGGCGCCCTTCAGGTTGATGTCCAGCACCATGTCGTAGTCCGCGTCCTTCATGGAGACCATCAGGCCGTCCCGGGTGACGCCGGCGTTGTTCACCAGAATATCCACCTTGCCCAGGTCCTTCTTCACGGCTTCCACCGTTTCCTCCACGGTCTTTTCGTCCCGCACGTCGCAGGCATAGCAGGCCGCTCTCCGGCCCATGGCCCGGATCTCCTCACAAACCTCCTGGGCGGATTCCTCCGGCCCCACATAGATCACGGCCACGTCCGCGCCGTTTTCCGCCAGCTTCAGGGCAATGGCTTTGCCCAGCCCCTGAGAAGCGCCGGTTACCAGCGCAATCTTTCCTTCCAGCTTCATGTGTTTTAAACCTCCTGTCCGTCCCTTTTCCCTCACAGGACGGCTTCCTTCTTTGGTAGTTTCCATTGGGATGTATGTGATCTCCTTCCGGCGCTCCCCGGCCCTTTTCCGGTCTCCTGCACCCCGAAAGGAGGATTCCCCGAAAGGGCTCAGCCTTCCAATGCTTCCAGCACGGCCTTCACGCCGGCTTCGTCCTGGACGCTGAAGGTCTTAACGCCTTTGGCGGTCTTGCGGATCAGCCCGCAGAGGGTTTTTCCGGGGCCGCACTCGATGAAGGTGTCCACGCCCAGCTCCACCAGGCGTTCCACCGTCTCCTGCCAGCGCACGGGATTCTTCACCTGCTGGGTCAGAAGTTCCTTGGCGGTGTGGTCATAGGGCTGGGCGGTGTAGTTTGCATACACCGGCACCCGAGCCTCAGAGAGCTCCATGGGCTCCAGCACCTGAGCCAAAGTCTGGGAGGCGCTCTCCATAAAGGGGGAGTGGAACCCGCCGCTGACCGCCAGCATCTTGGCCCGGCCGCCGGCCTCTTCCACCTTCTGGCAGAAGGCCTCGATCTGGGATTTCTCCCCGGCGCACACCAACTGTCCGGGGCAGTTGTAGTTTACGGGCCAAACCTTTTCAAACCCGGCGCACAGCTCTTCCACCTGCTGGTTGGAGAGTTTCAGCACGGCGGCCATGGAACCGGGATTTTCCTCCCCGGCCTTCTGCATGGCTTCCGCCCGCTTGCACACAAAAGAGAACCCCTGGTCCTCCGAAAACACGCCGGCAAAGGTCAGGGCAGCAATCTCCCCCAGGGAGAAGCCCGCCACATAGTCGGGATGGACCCCCGCCTCTTCCAGGGCCTTGGCGGCCGCCAGGTCCACGCAGTACAGGCAGGGCTGGGTGTTCTTGGTGATGGACAATTCCTCCGCGGTGCCCGTAAAGCACTGCTGAGAGGTGCCGGGACGCTGGACATCGGCGGCGTCAAAGACCCCTTTGGCGGCGGGGCTTGTCTCGTAGAGGGACTGTCCCATGCCGCTGTACTGGGCTCCCTGGCCCGCGAAAACAAAGGCTACTTTACCCATTTGTCGGCTCCTTTCAGCACTTCCTCCGCCTGCTGGAACATCTCCTGGATAATCTCCGCCGCGGGCTGCTCTTTATGGATCATGCCGGAAATCTGGCCAGCCAGGAAGTCGCCGGTCTTCTCATCGCCTTCCACGGCAGCCCGGTACAGGGCGCCCCGGCCCAGCTGCTCCAGCTCCTCGTCGGAAATCTGGCTGTATTCGGCCTTGGCATATTCCTTGGCAAACTGGTTTTTGATCTGCCGCACCGGATGGCCCAGCCGCTTGCCGGTGACCATGGTGGCAATATCGTTTGCTTTCAGCACTTTTTTCTTGTAGTTGGGATGAACCCCGCACTCTTCGGCCACCAGGAACCGGGTGCCCACCTGGACGCCCACGGCACCCAGCATAAAGGCCGCCGCAATGCCCCGGCCGTCGCCGATGCCGCCTGCCGCCAACACGGGCAGGTTGGTGGCGTCCACCACCTGGGGAACCAGAACCATGGTGGTCAGGTCTCCCACATGGCCGCCGGATTCTCCGCCTTCCGCGATGATGGCCGCGGCTCCCGCCTTGGTCACCAGACGGGCCATGGCAACGGAAGCCACCACGGGCACCACCTTGATTCCCGCTTCCAGCCACATGGGCATGTACCGGGAGGGGTTGCCGGCGCCGGTGGTCACCACAGGCACCTTTTCCTCCGCCACCAGCTTGGCCACCTCTTCCGCAAAGGGAGACATGAGCATGATGTTCACGCCGAAGGGCTTATCGGTCAGGCTCCGGGCCAGATCGATCTGCTTTTTCAGATACTCCGCGTTGGCGTTCATAGCGGAGATGATGCCCAGGCCGCCGCCGTTGGACACGGCTGCCGCCAGCTTGCCGTCGGAAATCCAGGCCATACCGCCCTGGAAAATGGGATATTCGATGCCCAGAAGGTCGCAGATGGGCGTTTTAATCATAGGGCTTCAATCCTTTCTAAAATACTTTCTTGCTTCTATGTAATCAAGGCGGGCATGCCCCGCCAAGTAATTTTCTCACCAACGGACCACACAGGCCGCCGTGGAAAGCCCCCCGCCAAAGGCGGTGAGCACCACATAATCCCCCCGCTGGAGGATCCCCTGGCGGTTGGCCTCATCCAGCAGGATGGGCTCGCTGGCAGAAGAGGTGTTGCCGTAGCGGTCAATATTCATGAGGAATTTCTCCGGGGCGATCTCCGGGATGCGCCGCCGGGCCTCGTTGATGATCCGATAGTTTGCCTGGTGGGGAATGACCGCCTTCACCTGATCTCCGGTGATCCCGGCCTGCTCCATCACCAGCCGCACATCCCGGACCATGGAGGTCACAGCAAACTTGTAGGTTTCCTGACCCGCCATAAAGACACAGTTTTTCTTCAGTTGGTTCTCATAGAAGGGGGAGTTGTCCCACTTGGTGGGAATGGAAATCACATCCTCGCCGCCCTTGGTGCTCAAAGTGGAGGAAAGGTATCCGTCCCCTTCGCCCAGCACCGCAGCTCCTGCCCCGTCTCCAAAAATGACGCAGGTGCTCCGGTCCGTCCAATCGATCAGGCCGCTCATGCGCTCGGAACTGACTACCAGCACCTTTTTCACGGTCTTCCGGACAAAGAATCCGTCCGCCACGTCCAGGGCAAACAGGAACCCGGGACAGGCCACGTTCATGTCAAAGCAGGGGCAATGGGCCCCGATCCGGTTCTGCACCATGCCCGCCAGTCCGGGGGAGATGGTGTCCGCGCTGATGGTGGCGCCAATGATCAGGTCCAGCTCCTCCGGGGCCACTCCGGCGTTTTCCAGAGCCGCCAGGGCCGCGGCTACGCCCATGTCCGTGTTGCTCTCGGTGGTGCACACGCGGCGCTCTTTGACGCCCACCCGTTTCGTGATCCACTCGTCCGAAGTCTCCATGTGGGAAAGGTCCTCGTTGGTGACGATCTTTTCCGGCGTAAAGCTGCCCGTACCCAGAATCTGAAAGCTCATGTCTCGATCCCCCGTCATATTACTTGTTTTTTCGTGCTGTTTCGGCCCGGTTTTCGCCAGTTTTTCCGGCATTTTTCCCGAGTATGCTTAACCCCTTTATTGTAATGGATTAGGGAGCATTTGTCAAATCACAAACCCCCCGTTGATCCCCAGAATCTGCCCGGTGACAAATGGATTCTCCAAAAGAAACGCCACCCCCTGGGCCACCTCCTCGGGAGTGCCGATCCGCTCCAGGGGCGTCTCCTCCCGAAGGGCCTCCCGGTCCTCCTGGGTCAGGTCCCCGTTCATGGGGGTGTCGATGACCCCCGGCGCCACGCAGTTGACCCGGATTCCCGAGGGGCCTTCCTCCTTGGCCAGAGCTTTGGTCAGGCCGATGACCCCTGCCTTGGCCGCAGAGTAGGCCGCTTCACAGGAAGCTCCCACCTGACCCCACATGGAGCTGACATTGACAATGGCTCCCCGCTTCTCCCGGATCATAGGGGGCAGAGCCCGCCGGCAGCACAGAAACACACTGGTCAGATCCGCATCCATCACCCGGCGCCAGTCCTCCAGGGTCAGGTCCGTAAAAAGGCCTTTGTGGGCCGTGCCTGCGTTGTTCACCAGACCCTCCAAAAATCCCAATTCCCCTTCCGCCTGAGCGAACAGGGCTTCCACCTGGTCTTCCCGGGTCAAATCAGCCTGGCAGGCCCAGGCCACTCCTCCCAGGGCGCCGATCTCCTTTACCAGAGCCAGAGCGCCTTCCCGGTTGCGGCAGTAGTGGGCCGCCACCCCCCAGCCCCGCCGGGCCAGCTCCAGGGCCACCGCCCGGCCAATGCCTCCGGAAGCCCCGGTCACCAACACGTTTTTCATGGGTTTGCCCCCCTTCTCAAAGTTCCATGTCGCCTTTGGCGTAAAAGATGGCTGCCAGGGCCGCCAGAGGCGCAGTTTCCGTCCGCAGGATTCTGGGCCCCAGAGTCAGGATCTTTCCCCCCAGGGAAGCGGCCAGCTCCGCCTCTTCCGGGGAAAATCCCCCTTCCGGACCCACAAACACAAAGAGCTTTTCCCCGGAAACTGCCACCGCCTCCCGAAGGCTTGCCTCTCCCCGCTCGTAGAAGAACAGCACATCCCCTTCCCGGGCGGCTGCTTCCAGGGCCTCCTTCAGGGACCGGGGCGGGGCCACCTGGGGGATTTTTCCCCGGCCGCTCTGCATGGCTGCTTCCCGGGCGATCTTCTGAAGGCGCTGGGTCTTTTTCCCGGCAGATTTCCCGTCCCAGCGGACCACGCACCGGGCGCTCTCCACCGGCCAGATTTCCGCTGCTCCCAGCTCCACGGATTTCTGCACCACCGTTTCCAGCTTGTCCCCCTTGGGAAGACACTGGCAAACCGTAACCCAAGTGTTGGGTTCTCCTCGGCTGGGGACGCCCTCTTCCACCCGGACCCAGGCCCCCTCTTCTTCACAGGACAGGATTACACAGGGATAGTCGGTCCCCTTTCCGTCACAGAGGGTCAATGCCTCCCCGGGGCGCATCCGCAGGGACCGGACCATGTGACGGCCGTCCTCTCCCCCTACAAAATATTCCCCTTGCGGCTTTTCCTCCACAAAAAACCTGGCCATGGCGTCCCACCTTTCTCCCGTTTCTCTGCTATGATTCTAGTGTTCGGGGGAGGGTTTGTCAACGGGTGGAACCCATCCCGGCCCCCTGTTTCCACTTTGTTGATGATTTTTTCTTCCCGCTATGCTATAATGTCTGTGAATCTCCCCCTGCCCCAGGGGAAGGGGGACGGCAGGGAAAGACTCCGGTTTGTCCCTGCCCGCAGTTTTGGGAGGGCGGGTTCCGCCCAGGAGGTGATCTGCCTGTGAAGCGTCATTGGGGAATTCGGCTGGCCGCGCTGGCCCTGGGGATTCTGGTCTGCCTGACTCAGGCAGGCTGCTCCTTTTCCGGCTTGGAAGCCCAAAACCTCATGTCCCCACCCAAGGCCAGCATGGATCAGCAGGGCATTTATGAGCTGCTCCAGGGGGACCGCCAGGAACTGACTTTTCTCTACCCCAAACGGGGAAATTACCGGTCCGCCATCATCATGCGGGACTGGTCGGGGGACGGAGTTTCCGACGCCATCGGATTTGTAGCCCTGGAAGAGGGCGGCGCGGAAGTGAACTTTTTGGAAAAAGAGGAGGATCAGTGGCGCTTGGCCGCTTCCTTTGTGAATACCGCCAACCAGGTGGACGTAGTGCTGTTCGGAGACCTGAACGGGGACGGCCGGGAGGATGTGCTCATCGGCTGGGGCAGCACCGCAGGCACCACGGGCCGTACCGCCACCGTATCCGCCTACCTGTATCAGGAGGGCAACGTGACCGAGCATTCCCTGAGCACTTACGGGGAATTGACGGTTACCGACTTTGATGGAGACGGCTCCTGGGAAGTGTTCACCGTGGACAAGTACCTGGCCGCCGAGGAAGAGGGAGGGGAATCCCTGCCGGCTCTGGCCCATGTGTTTTCCTGGGAGGAGAATTCCTTCCGGGAGGTGTACACCGCCAACGCGGACAACTCCATTTCCAGCTACTCCTCCATTCTGTTCGGGCAGCTGTCCCAGGACCGTTGGGGCGTGGTGCTGGACGGATCCAAGGCAGACGGCAGCATGACCACCCAGGTGTTTTACCTGGAAAATGGTCTGTTGAAAAACGGGCCTCCCGGGGTGAACACGGAAACGTATCAGAATCCCTTCTCTCGGCCCTCGGCAGCCACCTTTGTCTCCCAGGATATCAATGGGGACGGGCTGGTGGAGGTGCCGGTGGTGACCCAGCTGCCCTGCATTCCGGAACGGGTGTCTCTGGATTCCACCAGCTATCTGGTGGAGTGGAGCGTATTTCAGGCGCCGGGCGATGCTCGGACTGTGCTGCCGGCCTTGATGAACATGGGAGAAAATTACTGGTTCCGGCTGCCGGGACAGTTTTCCGGAAAAATATCCGCCTCCAACGACACCTCCAAGCGCACGGTGACCTACACCCAGGTGGTCACCGATGAGGAAGGCGTTCAGTTGTTGGGGTCCCCCCTGTTCGCCATCCGGGTGTTTACCCGGTCGGCCTGGGACAGCCGGGGAGAAACCAGCGGATTCCAATGGCTGGCGGAACGGGGAGACCTGGTGTATGGCATTCAGGCCCTTACCCAGGATCAGGGGACCCTGAACGCCATTGCCTTGATCCGCCAAAATTTCCACCTGATCGGGGAATGAAGCTCTCTGCCGGGTCCGGGCCGGATCCGGTGTGCCACAGAACAAGAGGAAAGGGGAAGGTTTTGATGAAAAAAATCCTTGTGGCCGAGGACGAACAGAATATTCGGGAATTTGTGGTCATCAACCTGGAACGGGCCGGATACCGGGCCTATGAAGCCGAAACCGGCGACCAGGCTTTGGCCCTTTACGAACAGGAAAACGGCAATTTTGACGTGGCCGTGCTGGACATTATGATGCCCGGGGACCACGATGGGCTGGCGGTCTGCAAGGAACTGCGGCGGCAAAATCCCTCCATTGGCATCATCCTGCTTTCCGCCCGAACCCAGGAAATGGACAAGGTCAGCGGCCTGATGATGGGGGCCGACGACTATGTGACAAAGCCCTTTTCTCCCTCGGAATTGGTGGCCCGGGTGGACGCCGTCTACCGGCGGGTAGCCCTGGCCGCGGAAAAACAGGAGGGCAGCCTCCGGGACGAGCTGGTCTCCGGGGAATTCTGCTTGAACCTGCGCAACCGCTCCTTCCTCAAAGGCAAACGGCCCATCGAATTGACCCAGGTGGAATTTCAGATTATGGAATACTTTTTCTCCCACCCCGGCGTGGCTCTGGCCCGGGGCGATATTCTCCGGCATGTGTGGGGAGCCAGCTATGTGGGAGAGGAAAAAATTGTGGACGTAAATATCCGCCGCCTGCGGATGAAAGTGGAGGAGGAACCCTCCAACCCCCAGCACATTGTCACCGTCTGGGGCTTGGGCTACCGCTGGGACGTGTAATGTAACACCCGGGAATGCTCTCCCCGGTGGGCCCGAAAAAAGGGCTGCCCGGAAGATTTTGGGGCCGGGACCATCCGGTCTCAGGAAAGGAGGAAGGGGGCCATGTTTGTCCACGGAATTTCCCGCCGCTGGCTGGTCAACACCATCGGCGCGGTCTTCGTGATCCTGACCATCTTCATCACCTCGCTGTCCCTGATGGTGAAAAGCTCCACCTACAACGGCATCGAACTGGCCCTGACCGGCCGGGCCGACGAGCTGTTAAACGTGCTTTCCAGCGGCTACAACACCTCCTCGGAGTTTACCGCCATCACCCGGGACTACATCGAAAACTTTCCCGACAAGAACAACATGGAAATCATGGCCCTGGACCAGCAGGGGCGGGTGTTCATCACCTCCACGGGCTTCGAACCCGACCAGGACCAGGAAATGCCCGATTACCAGGAAGCCCTCCAAAGCCTCAGCGATTCCGGCAAATGGGTGGGCAGGCTCAACACGGGAGAAAAGGTCATGGCCATCACCCGGGTGGTCCGGGACGATGCGGGCAGCCTGCTAGGCTCCATTCGGTACATGGTCTCCATGGAACGGGCCGACCAGCAGACCACCGTGGTCATTTTGGTGCTCATTGCCTCGGGGCTGTTCATCATGCTGCTGCTGACCCTTTCCGGCATGTATTTTATCCGCTCCATCGTCATCCCGGTCCGGCAGGTCAGCGCCAGTGCCAGGAAGATCGCCCAAGGGGACTTTGCCGTGCGCATTGACAAGGCCAAGGACGACGAAATCGGCCAGCTTTGCGACGCCATCAACGACATGGCCGGAGAACTGGGAGCCGCCGAACAGATGAAAAACGACTTTATCTCCTCGGTGTCCCACGAGCTGCGCACCCCCCTCACCGCCATCAAGGGCTGGGCGGAAACCCTCCAGGGAGGTGTGGATCGGGAAACCTCCGAAAAAGGCATGAACGTGATCATCCGGGAATCGGAACGGCTTTCGGGGCTGGTGGAGGAGCTGTTGGATTTTTCCCGGCTCCAAAATGGCCGCATGCGCCTGATCGTCTCCCGGCTGGACATTCTGGCGGAACTGGACGAGGCGGTGTACATGTTCACCGACCGGGCCCGCACCGAGCACAAAACCCTCCACTACGAGGAAACCCCCACTTTGCCCCCTGTGTACGGGGACGTGGACCGGCTCAGGCAGGTCTTTGTGAATATTCTGGATAACGCCCTGAAATACACCCAGTCCGGCGGGACCATCACCGTTCTGTCCCGAGGGGATATGGGATGGGTGCGGGTGATCATCTCCGACACCGGCTGCGGCATCCCCGCCGAACACCTGCCCAATGTGAAAAAGAAATTCTACAAGGCCAACCAGCTGGTCCGGGGTTCCGGCATCGGTCTGGCGGTGGCCGATGAAATCGTAGCCATGCACGGGGGCACCTTGGACATCCAAAGCGTGGAGGGCAAGGGCACCACCATCACCATTTCCCTGCCCACCTGCGCCTGTGTGGAGGAAAATCCCCAGCTGGTGGAAAACCCCGAAATTGTAAAATTCATTCAGGAAAGGAATTCCAACGCCTATGAGTAAAAAGATCACCACCATCGGAGGCCAGGCCCTGATGGAGGGCATCATGATGGTGGGCCCCAAACGCACCGTGGCCGCCTTCTGTGACGAACAGGGCAACATCTCCACCGAGGAAATCACCACCCCCCGTCTCACCCAATCCCATCCCATTTTGGGAAAACCCTTTCTCCGGGGCATCTTCGCCCTGATCGACTCCTTCCGCCTGGGCTACAAGGCCCTTTCCCTCTCTGCGGACAAGCTCACCCAAGGGGAGGAAGAGGAAGAGCTCACCGGTATCGACAAGTGGCTGTCCGATCACCTGGGAGAAAAAATGACCGAGGTCATCATGACGGTGGCTTCTATCCTGGGGGTGGCCCTGGCAGTGGTACTGTTCTTCTTCCTGCCCACCGTGCTCTTCAATCTGCTGGAATCTGCGGTGCCCGGCAACATCGCCAGCTGGCGCTCCCTCTTTGAAGGAGTGATCCGGGTGGGGCTTTTTGTGGCCTATGTGGGATTGATCGGCCAGGTGCCAGACATCAAGCGCACCTTCCAATACCACGGAGCCGAACACAAAACCATCTTCTGTTACGAAAACGACCTGCCCCTCACCGTGGAGAACGTGCGGATTCAGGGCCGGTTCCATCCCCGCTGCGGCACCAGCTTCCTGATCCTCATGCTGGTGCTGGGGATTATCGTGGGATTTTTCATCCCCTTCTCCAACCCCTTCCTGCGTACCTTTACCAAGATCTTGTGCATTCCCGTGATCATGAACGTGGGCTACGAGCTCCAAAAGGCCTGCGCCCGTCATGACAACTGGCTCTCCCGGGCCATTACCGCCCCCGGGCTTTGGATGCAGCGAATCACCGTCAAGGAGCCCGACGACAAGATGATCGAAGCGGCTATTGCCGCCATGGAAGCGGTGATCCCGGAAAACGGGGAGGACTTGATCCGGTGACGTATCGTCAGCTGTACTTGACTGCCCGGCGGCGTTTTCAGGAGGCGGGCATCGATTCTCCCGGCACCGACGCTGCCCTGCTTCTGGAGCACCGGTTCGGCCTTTCCCGTCCCGGCCTGGCCCTCCGAGGAGAAAAGTGCCCTTCTCCCGCCCAGGAAGAAGGATTTCTTCGAGATGTGACGGAGCGGGCTGCCCACCGGCCCCTTCAATACATTTTGGGAGAATGGGAATTTATGGGCCTTTCCCTGGCGGTGGGGGAAGGGGTGCTGGTGCCCCGGGAGGACACCGCCGTCCTGGTGGAAACTTTGGCCCAGGAGCTTGAGGGGATTTCCCACCCCCGAGGACTGGACCTTTGCGCCGGCACGGGGGCCGTGGCCCTGGGGCTTTTGACCCTGCTGCCGGAAAGCGCTCTTTCCTGCGTGGAGCTTTCCCAGGAGGCCTTTCCCTACCTGGAGGAAAACCTCCGGCGCTATGGGGAGGGCCGGGTGAAGACCCGGAGGGGAGATGTGCTCTCTCCTGAGCTGGCGGGAGAATTTGCCCCGGGAAGCCTGGATTTTCTCGCCTCCAATCCCCCCTATATCGAAACCGGGGAGCTTTCCACCCTCCAGCCGGAGGTTCAAAACGAGCCCTCCCTGGCCCTGGATGGGGGAGCCGACGGCCTGGTCTTTTACCGGGCAATCGCCCAGTTGTGGCTGCCCAAGGTAAAGCCCGGCGGCCTGGTTGCGGTGGAGATCGGGGAAACCCAAGGGGAATCCGTTTCCCAACTCTTTGCCCGGGCAGGGGTCACCGGCCTGGAAATCCACAAGGACTGGGCCAATCTGCCTCGGGTGGTTTCCGGCAGGATTCCCTCTCACCTTTCCTGAAACAGAAAAGCGTGCCCTTCCCTCTCGGGGGAAAGACACGCTTTTTGTATGGGTTTACGTGAATCAGGCTGTAATCTTCAGGACTCCCTGAGCCAGGGAGGTTCCGCCCTCTTCCAGGAACAGCTCCACATCTCCCGGCTCGGGGGTGAACTCCATGGCCAGGTTCCACAGGCCCAGCTCCTGCCACCCCAGGGAAAGGGTGCATTCCTTTTCCTCTCCGGCTTTCAGGAACACCTTGTGGTAGGCTTTCAGCTCTCGAACCCGGCGCACGGTGGTGGCCTGCACGTCGTGGATAAAGAGCTGAGGCACCCCGTAACCATCCCGGTCTCCGGTGTTTTTCAGGGTAAAGGTCACCTGTGCCCGTTTTCCGGCCCGGAGCTCCTCCAGGGAGATTTTCGCAGGGAAGCGCACCTGCTGTGCAGCAAACGTGGTGTAGGACAGGCCGAATCCGAAGGGATACAGGGCGGTATCCTGCTGATCCCGGTACTTCATGGGCACATAGGAGGACTTGGGATTGTAGTAGCAGGGCAGCTGTCCCACGCTCCGGGGCAAAGAGGCGGGAAGCCGTCCCGAGGGGCAGACCTTCCCCAGCAGGATCTCCGCCAGAGCCTGGCCGCCCCAGGGGCCGGGATAGAAGGAGTAGACCACCGCCTGGGCTTCTTGGCACAGCTGGGGAATGGCGTAGGGACGGCCGGCAATGACCACCGCCACCACAGGCTTGCCCGTTTGCAGCACCGCCCGGCACAGCTCCTCCTGGACACCGGGGAGAGTCAGGGTGGAGCAGTCCACCCCTTCGCCGCAGTCCATCTGGACTTCCCCGTCCATGATGGCGGCTCCATTGATGTCAAACCGGGCGCCTGCGAACCGGCTGGAGGAACCTCCCACCGCCAGGATCACCAGGTCGCTTTCCTGGGCCAGCTTCACCGCCGGGGCAATGCCGGAGGTGTCGTCCCCGCAGACGGGACAGCCGGGGGCATAGGCCACGGATCCTGCTCCCAGCTCTTGTTCCAGGCCCTGGAGCAAAGTGATGCCTTCCCCTTCCCGCAGCTGGGGCGTGTAGTCTCCCAGCTGGTTGTAAATGCTGTGGGCGTTGGGGCCGATCAGGGCAATCTTCTTTCCCTGAGCCGCCAGAGGCAAAATCCCCTGGCTGTTTTTCAGCAGCACCGCCCCCTGGCGGGCCAGCTCCAGACTCTGGGGATACTGTTCTCCGGAGAAGACTTCCGGCTCTTCTTCCGGCAGGTAAGGATGCTCAAAAAGCCCCTGACGGAATTTCAGCTCCAGCACCCGGAGCACGGCTCGGTCCAGCTCCTCTTCTGCCACCAGGCCCTGTTCCACCGCTTCCTCCAAATGGGAGAAACCCTGGTCCCACAGGCTGATGTCCACCCCAGACTGCAAAGCCAAAGCCCCGGAGGCGGCGGAGGACCCTGTCAGGTTGTCCAGCCGGTCAATGGCGGTACCGTCGGCCATGACGGCACCGGTAAAGCCCAATTCCTCCCGGAGCACATGCTTCAAGAGGGTTTCGTTGGCGTGGCAGTAGACGCCGTCGATTTCGTTGTAGGCGGCCATGACCCCTTCCACACCTGCCTCACAACAGGCCTTCATGGGGGGCAGATGAATTTCCCGCAGCTCCCGGGGCCCGATCCGGGCGGCGCTGGCGTTGACGCCTCCGGTGGTCTCCCCTTGGGCGCAGAAATGCTTGGCCACCACGGGCACCCCTTCCTCCTGGCATCCGGTCACCGCCGCCTTGGCCAAGGTGGCGCAGAGATAGGGGTCCTCGGAGTAGCACTCCTCGCTGCGGCCCCACCGGGGATCCCGAAGCACGTCCAGCATGGAGATCAGGGCGTAGTCCACCCCCAACTCCTTCAGCTGACGGCCGCAGACCTGATAGGCTTCCCGGGTAAGCTCCGGATTCCAGGCGGCGCCCACGCCCAGGTTCACCGGCAGAAGATACCCGTCCAGGGCCTGATGGCCGTGGGGACATTCGGTGCTCATGAGCATGGGGATTCCCAGTCGGGAATGGTCCAGCACATACTTCTGGGCCAGATTATAGGCCCGCTTCATGTGGATACCCCACAGGCCGTTGGAAAAATCCTTCTGGGACCAGGGATCCGCCCGGTACAGGCCGTAAAGCACCCCCAGGCCTCCGTACTTTTCCACTTCCTCCCGGAATTCTGTGGAAAGCCGGATCTCGCCCCCTTCCCGGGTATAGGCGGCGAACCCGTACAGCCGCTGGTTGACTTGTCCCACCTTTTCCCGAAGGGTCATCCGGGAAAGCAAATCTTCCGCCCGCTCCCGAGGGGATCTGGCAGCATCTTGATACAGCATGGAAAACTCCTCCTGACACTCTTGTAATGCTCCTATCTTACCCCGGAACCTGGTTTGGCGCAAGGCGGTATTTGTGAAACAACTTTCAATTTTTCCTTTCCACCTGCCTGGGGCACCTTTTCCCCCACAGTAAGAAGAAAAAAGGATGCCTCCCGGTTTGTTCCGGGAAGCATCCAGCATGGGAAGAAAACGTTTCCGCTTCTTCCCCTCTGTTCGGTTTTTGGGGGTGCTCTTTCAAGGCAGCAGCCCCTTTTTCTCCGTTAACCGCAGGCGGCGGTGAATTCCGTGAACACCCGGTTGTGGGTTTCCACGGCTTCGGCGGAGATGTTTTCGATCATCTCCATGTTCTCCATGTCGATGTCCGAAGGCAGCGTCAGGAAATCCCGATACTCCTCAGAAATATATTCCTCTGCTGCCAGATTGGTGCAGTAGTAGCCCAAATACTTGAAACACTGGGCGGCAATTTCCGGATCCAGAATATAGTCCATAAAGGCGTAGGCCGCATCCGGGTTGGGAGCGTCCGAGGGGATGAACTGGCCCATGATTCCAAAGCCGATGCCCTCCTTGGGGAACACCACCTTCAAATCCGGGTTGGCCATTTTGGCCATGGTCACCTGGGAGGTGTACAGCACCGCTGCCCCTACCTCTCCCGAAAGCAGGTCATCCTGGGTGTTGTCGTCCTTGATCAGCCGGATGTTGGGGGCCAGCTCCAGCAGCTTGTCCCCGGCCGCCTCGATGGTGGCGATGTCCTCGGTGTTGTAGCTTTCTCCCAGCACCTTCAGAGCCATGCCATCGATGACCCGGTAGCTGTTGATGATGCCCACATTGTCCCGAAGGCTCTCGTCCCACAGGTCCGCGTAGCCCTGAATCTCCACATCTACCAGGGAAGGATCATAGACAATGGTCTGCACCCCGGCTCCGTAGGGCACCGTGTACTCATCCTGGGGATCGAAAAACTGCCCCTGATACACGGGATTGATGTTGCCGTAATTTTCCAATTTTTCTGTATCCAGCTTCTGGGCCAGGCCTTCGGCGATCACCGTCTCGATGATGTAGTCGTCGGCGATGACCAGGTCGTAGTCGCCTCCCTTGGCGGCTTCCAGCTTGGCCAGCATG
>ENA-OPRS01000602-OPRS01000602.1-human-gut-metagenome-genome-assembly--contig:-NODE-602-length-21021-cov-7.667939_pt1 | contig 21021 bp, 14 predicted proteins | sample MGYA00241795_ERZ501881 | MGnify/ENA primary metagenome ERZ501881 (study PRJEB25962, sample SAMEA2042440) | human gut metagenome | biome: human gut; feature: human-associated habitat; material: faeces... | reverse complement strand
CCCACGTACAGGAAGCTCCCATGCCCGGCACCATCCTCGACATCCATGTCAACGTGGGCGACACCGTCGAGGTCAACCAGCCCGTCATGGTCCTCGAGGCCATGAAGATGGAGAGCGAGATCGTTGCCGAGCAGGCCGGTACCATCGCCTCGATCAACGTTGCCAAGGGCGACATGGTGAATCCGGGAGACCTGCTCTTCTCGATTTCCTAACCGCACCGCACGGGTTGACAGCGGGGTCGGAGGGACCTGCCAGCCCGTGCCTATTCACCCGATACCGGGGTTGACAGCCACGTCCGACCTACCGTCAACCCGACAGAGGAGAGACCATTGGAGATTCTAACCACGGCAGCTGATGTGCTGACTGCCGGCATCGTGGCGCTCGCGGCCGAACCCGGCCGCCTCGTCATGATGGTCATCGGCTGCGTCCTCATGTACCTTGGCATCAAGAAGGAATACGAGCCCACGTTGCTCGTGCCCATGGGCCTCGGCACCATCTTGGTGAACATTCCCAGCTCCGGCGTCATCGGAGAGACCGGACCCTTCCAGATCCTCTTCGATATGGGCATCGAGACGGAGCTCTTCCCGCTGCTGCTCTTCATCGGCATCGGCGCCATGATCGACTTCGGGCCCCTGCTCTCGAGCCCGTTTCTGCTCATCTTCGGCGCGGCGGCGCAGTTCGGCATCTTCTTCGTGATCATCGTGGCGACGCTTCTCGGCTTCGACATCGCCGACGCCGCCTCCACGGGCATCATCGCTGCAGCGGACGGCCCCACGTCCATCTTCGTGGCTAACAGCTTAGGCTCGAAGTATATGGGCGCCATCATGGTCGCCGCGTACTCGTACATGGCCCTCGTGCCCATCATCCAGCCCATCGCCATCAAGGCGTGCACCACGAAGCGCGAGCGCCGCATCCATATGAACTACAACCCGCGCGCCGTCTCCAAGACGTCGAAGGTCCTCTTCCCCGTCATCATCTGCATCATCGCCGGCCTCATCGCACCGGCCTCGCTGCCGCTTGTTGGCTTCCTCATGTTCGGTAACCTGTTGCGCGAATGCGGCGTGCTCGACAGCCTCTCCAAGAGCGCCCAGAACGAGCTCGTGAACCTCATCTCGATCCTCTTGGGCCTGTGCGTCTCGGTGAAGATGGAATACCACGACTTCCTGCAGGTCGACACCCTCATCGTCATGGCGCTCGGCCTCGTGGGCTTCGTCATGGACACGGTGGGCGGCGTCATGTTCGCAAAGCTTTTGAACCTTTTCCGCAAGGAGAAGATCAACCCCATGGTGGGTGCCGCCGGCATCTCGGCGTTCCCCATGAGCTCGCGCGTCGTGCAGCGCCTTGCCACGGAAGAGGATCCGCAGAACTTCATCCTCATGCAGGCGAGCGCCGCGAACGTGGCCGGGCAGATTGCCTCGGTCGTCGCCGGCGGCCTCGTGCTCGGGCTCTTGATGTAGGGAGGACAGGGTATGTCTGAGAACCTTATCACCGCCTTCGAGCTCCTCGGTATCGGCTGGGGCGGCATCTTCGTCGTCATGATCATCATCTACCTCGTGTCGCTCGCGCTGTCGAAGATCTTCGCGCCGCGCGGGCCCGAGGCGTAGCGACCGCGAAAGGAGGACGGCCATATGGGACGCACCATTCGCTTTATGGAAACCATCCTGCGCGACGGTCAGCAGAGCCAGATCGCGACGCGCATGCCCATCGAGGACATGCTGCCGGTGCTCGAAGACCTTGATTCCTGCGGGCTGTACGCCCTCGAGGTATGGGGCGGCGCGACCTTCGACTCGTGCTTGCGCTACCTGGGCGAAGACCCATGGGAGCGCCTGCGCACCATCCGCAGCCACGTGAAGAATGCAAAGCTGCAGATGTTGCTGCGCGGCCAGAACCTGCTCGGATACCGCAATTACGCCGACGACGTGGTCGAGGAGTTCGTCAAGAAATCCGTTGAGAACGGCATCGACGTCTTGCGCATCTTTGACGCGCTAAACGACACGCGCAACCTCAAGACCTCGATTCGCGCCGCGAAGGAGGCTGGCGGCGAGGTGCAGGCGGCCATCTGCTACACCACGAGCGACGTTCACACGGTCCGGTACTTCGTTTCGCTCGCAACCGAGATGGAGCGCGCCGGCGCCGACAGCATCTGCATCAAGGACATGGCAGGCGTGCTCACGCCCGAGGTCGCCTACGAGCTCGTGGGCGAGATCAAGGCTGCAACCGACCTGCCCGTACAGGTGCACACGCACGGCACTGCGGGCATCGGCCAGATGACCTACCTTAAGGCCGTCGAAGCCGGAGCCGACATCATCGACACCTGCCTCTCCCCGCTTGCTGAGGGAACGAGCCAGCCGGCAACCGAATCGATGGCTATCGCGCTCGATGGCCTGGGCTACGAAACCGATCTTGATGTGGACAAGCTCGACGCCATCGCCAAGCACTTTGCCGGCGTGCGCGACCGCTTCCTCGCCGACGGCGGGCTTAACCCCAAGGTCCTCGAAGTGGAGCCCAAGGCGCTTCTCTACAAGGTGCCGGGAGGCATGCTCTCGAACCTCATCAGCAACCTCGCCGACCTGGGCGCAAGCGATCGCTATAACGAGGTGCTCGCCGAGGTGCCGCGCGTGCGCGCCGAGCTGGGCTATCCGCCGCTCGTGACGCCGCTCTCGCAGATGGTGGGCTCCCAGGCGCTCATGAACGTGCTTTCGGGAGAACGCTACAAAGTGGTGCCGAAGGAGATCAAGGACTATGTGCACGGCATGTACGGTCGCCCGCCGGTAACAATCTCGAAGGAGATTCGCAAGCTCATCATCGGTGACGATGAGGTCATCACGCGCCGCCCCGCCGACCTGCTCGAACCCGAGCTTCCCAAGGCGCGCGAAGAGATCGGGATGTACGCCAAGAGCGAGGAAGACGTGCTCTCCTACGCGCTCTTCCCGGAACAGGCGCGAGACTTCCTGGGACGTCGCGAAGATCCGTTCTATGATGTGCCCGTGCAGGAGGTTGAGGTCACGATCGACGTGGCGTAGGGCGTCGCTGGCCGAGGGAATCGGTCTTACCATCGATCCCACCGGGAGCCCCTCGGCGTTTGCTTCTTCGCTGGTCCTCGCAACTCAGCAGAGCTGAGTTGCTGCGGAATCGCTCAGAAGTAAACGTCGAGGGGCTCCCTGCGTTTACCCGGTCGACGTCGGCCGGCCGCTGCGCGAGCGGCTGTGGTTCCCGCGCGGTCACGAGGGGGCTCGCTTCGCATCGCCCCCAGGGAAGGTTACTGGAATGAAAAGGAAGGGCTCCGTTGCTGGAGCCCTGTTGGTTGTGCGCGGGTTACGTTGGCGCGCATGGGAGACGTGGTTGGAATGGCGCTACTACCTGACGGGGCGGAGGGAGACGCGGGAGGAATCGTACTCGCGCACGGTGCCATCAGAAAGCTCGACGAGGGCACGGCCCCAGGAATCGACGCCGCGAAGCACGCCATTCTCGGACACGCTGCCATCGGGGGCGCTCACGTACACACGCTCGCCAGCATAGGCAAGGAGCTCGTTGTAGACATCCTTGATGCCGGTAAGGGGCGCAGCGGCGCTCCCCGCTTTGCCAACACCCTCGGTCCACATCGCCACCGCCTCAAGTATCGAGGCACGAATCACCTCGGCAAGTTCATCGAGCGACGGCGCCTCTGATCCTTCGGGCATGCAGTCAACAAGGCCTGCAATGGGCAGTGCATTCGGATCGCGCCATTCCATCTTGATGGACTCATAGTTGATACCAAGACCGCATACCGCGAGCTTCTCACCGGACGATCGGCCGAGCTCCACAAGGATGCCTCCGAGCTTACCCTTGGGCGTCACGACGTCGTTCGGCCACTTGAGCTGCACGCCCTCGCACCCAATCTGCTCTAGGGCGTTTGCCACGCCGATGCCGCATGCCACAGGAAGGCCCGATAACACCCGGTCCGGCACCTCGGGTTTGATGAGCACCGAGAGGTACAGCCCGCCTTCGGGCGATGTCCACCCATGCGATCTGCGCCCTCTGCCCGATTGCTGCACGCGCGCACGAAGAGCCGCCCCCTCGGGAGCGCCGGCGCGGGCGCGCTTCATGAGCTCCTCATTTGTGGAGTCGACCTCATCGAGCACTTCAATCGCATCAAAACCGTCGTAGCGAGCGTCAGCCATGACCAGCCTCCTGCGTATTCGTCTGTGTTGTTTACGCCGCAGCAACGCCTCAAGCGCGCTGCGATTAGAACTGTTGTACCCAGCTGCGCACGCCCTTCGCAGGCACATCGCCGCTTGCAGTGGCATCAATCCGGCGAACGCTCAAAATCCCAAGGCGAGCGGCCCCGAAGCAACAGCCGAACACTTCGTCTCGCCCACTATCCTCTCTGAGAAAACGTGCTGTCCGTCCACCGCGCCATGTGAACGGCCCCGAACCGCATAGCAGCTCGGGGCCGTGGTACCTAGATGACCGTCACGCGGCCGCGCTCGCCCACGATAGCCTTCGTCTCGGCGATAAGCGGAATGGACCTTGCGTTCACGCGCGTGGGAATCTCGGCGCGCATCGTTTGGCCGTCGCTTTGCTCCACGAAGATCTCGACGCGGTCGCCACCCGGGTTGGTGGTGAGCACCGCAGCGAGGCGCGCCATGCTCCCCTGGCTAAAGCGAGCACTTGGAATCATGATCTCCAGCACCTTGGGACGGTTGACCTCGTCGTTCAGCTCGAGCGGCAGCACTTCCTGCGCGATAATCTGGTCGCCGCGGTCGCTCCGTTCGATCTTGCCCCGCACGCGAATGAAGGCATCCGAGAGCACCGCACCCGTTTCGGGGTCCGTCTCGCCATATAGGAAGCCCTCGCACTCCTTATACGTCTTGGGGAAGATGACGATGGTCGCCTCGCCTTCCATGTCCTCCAGGCGCACGATGGCCATAGGGTCGCCATTCTTGGTCACGCGCTTGGAAACCTCGGCGACCATGCCCGCAAACCAATAGGGCTTGCCCTCGGGGATCTCTTGGTGCACCGTCGTATCGCTGCCGGGCACACGCCGGTCGACGCCGGTATCGATCTGCGTGAGCGTGAACTCGCGCGCCTTGGAGAGCGCGTATTCATACGGGCGCAACGGGTGGTCCGAGACGTAGATGCCGAGCACGTCGCGCTCAGCCGAGAGCTTCATGTGGCGGTCCCATTCCTGGCCGTCGGGCTCAGGCACCGCGACCTCGAAACCGGAACCGTCAACATCGCCGAACATGTCGAAGAACGACATCTGCCCCTTCGCGCGGTCCTTCTGGCGCTTGGCGGCTGCATCGATGATGTTCTCCGGGTTGCCCTTATCCACGAAACTCATGAGCTGGCGACGCGTGTAGCCCGTGGAGTCGAAGGCACCGGACTTGATAAGCGCCTCGATCACGCGGCGGTTCGCCTGGCTTGAGTCGACGCGGTCGACGAAATCGTGCAGGTTCTTGAACGCGCCGCCGCGCGTGCGCTCGTCGATGATTGCCTGGGCCACGCCCTCGCCCACGCCGCGGATGCCCGCGAGGCCGAAGCGAACGCCCTCCGCCGTTGCCGTGAATTCCTTACCCGATTCGTTCACGTCTGGCGGCAGCACCGGGATGCCGTCGTGGCGGCAGGCGCTCACGTAATGCGTGATCTTCTCGGTCTTGCCGGTATACGAGGTGAGCACGGCCGCCATGTATTCATGCGGATAATGTGCCTTCAACCAGGCCGTCTGCATGACGAGAATGGCATAGCCGGCGGAATGCGACTTATTGAACGCGTAGGATGCGAACTCGAGCACGTCGTCCCAGATGCGCTGGGCCGTCTGACGCTTGTATCCGTTCCGCTCGGCGCCGTTCATCCAGTGGTCGTAGATGGTCTCCTCGTGCCCGTCTTCCCAGCTGAAGACCTGCTCGGTGAGCATCTTGATCTTCTTCTTGGCCACGGGCTTGCGGATACGGGAGTCCGATTCGCCTTTGGAGAAGCCGCACATCTCGACCGAGATGTTCATGACCTGCTCCTGGTAGACCATGGTGCCGTAGGTCTCGCCCAGGATATCGTCAAGGCGCGGATCGTACGAGACGGCAGGCTCTTTGCCGTTCATACGGTTGATGTAGCTCGCCACCATGCCGGCGCCCAGGGGGCCCGGGCGGTATAGGGCGATCAATGCGACCACGTGCTTGTATTCCGTGGGCTTCATGTTCTTGATAGTAGCCGTCATGCCGGCAGATTCGACCTGGAAAACGCCGGCGGTATGGCCGCCCTGCATGAGCTTGAAGATCTCCGGGTCATCGAAGGGAATCTTGTCCACATCGATATCGATGCCATGGTTGGCCTTTATGTTGGCCTTCGCCTTAGAGATGACCGTGAGCGTGCGCAGTCCCAGGAAGTCCATCTTGAGGAGGCCCATGTCGGCGACCGTATGGCCTTCGTACTGGGTAATCTCCACGCCGCCCTTGGTGTCGAGCTTGGTGGGCACGTGCTCGTTCACCGGGTCGCGGCAGATGAGCACGGCGCACGCATGCACGCCCTCGCCACGCGTGAGGCCCTCGATGGAGAGCGCCGAATCGATGATGCGGTGCGCATCCGGATCTTTGGCATACGCTTCGGCAAAATCGGGGTTGAAGTTCTCCTCTTTGCCCTCGATCTTGCTGAGCACCTGCTTGAGCTTGACCTTCGGGTCGCTCGAAATCATCTTGGAGAGCCGCTGGCCCACATACACCGGATAGTCGAGCACGCGGGCGGCATCGTTGATCGCCTGCTTCGCCTTGATGGTCGAGTAGGTGATGACGTGCGTGACCTTCTCGGGGCCGTACAGCTGGCGGACGTGCTCGATTACCTCGAGCCGCCGCTCATCGTCGAAGTCCATATCGATATCGGGCATCTCGGTACGCTCGGGCGAGAGGAATCGCTCGAACATGAGGCCGTTCTCGAGGGGATCGAAGGTGGTGATGTCCATGGCATAGGCCACGATAGCGCCGGCGGCGCTGCCACGGCCCGGGCCCACGCCGATGCCGTTCTGCTTGGCCCAGCGTACGTATTCGGCCACGATGAGGAAGTACGCGGCGAAGCCCTTGTCGCAGATGACCTTGTATTCGAATTCGAAGCGCTCTTTCACGGAGATGCCGTTTATGACCCTGGTCTCCCAGTCCTCTCCATAGCGCTTGGCGAGGCCTTCCTCGCACTCGCGACGGAACTGGCTCTCGTGCGTCTCACCGGGGTCTAGCAACGGGTAGCGCGGGAGGATGATCTTTCCCCACTCGAGCTGGACGTCGCATTTCTCGGCAATTTCAATCGTGTTGTCGCATGCCTCCGGGCAGTACGGGAAGAGCGCGCGCATCTCCTCTTCGGTCTTCATGTAGAACTCGCTGCCATGCATGCGCATGCGGTTGGGATCGTCTACCTTGGAGTTCATGCCGATGCACATCATGATGTCCTGCACCGGAGCGTCCTCGCGCGTGAGGTAATGGAAGTCGTTGGTAGCGATGACTTTGACGCCCACCTGCTTGGCGATGTCGATGAGCTGCCGGGAAAGCTGCTCGTCGGTAAGGCCTCGGTCGGTGGTGATGCCGTGGTCTTGGATCTCGATGTAGAAGTTCCCCGGCTCAAAGGTATCGCGGAAGGTTTCCGCCCACCGGATGGCCTCGTCGAGCTGGTTGCGATCGATGCACTTGGGGATGATGCCCGCGATGCATGCCGAGGTGGCGATGAGCCCCTCGCGATGGCGGCGCAGATTGTCGAGGGTCACACGGGGCTTGTAGTAGAAGCCCTGCGTTGCGGCCTCGGAGACCGTCTGCATGAGGTTCACGTAGCCAGTCTCGTTCCGGGCAATGAGGATCATATGGTAGAGCTCGGGCTTGCGGTCGCGCGAAAGCGTCTCGTCTGGGGTGAAATAGACCTCACAGCCGAAGATGGGCTTGATGACCGGATCGGGCTTGGTGCCCTCGAGCGAACCCTCGGCCTCCCATGCGGCGCGGTCGCGCTCCCATTGGGCGCGTGCCTTGTCGTCCTCGGGCGCCTCGCCGAAATCCCCCTCGGCGAAGGCGGTCTTGTCGTGCTTCCACTGCTTGAAATCGAGCGCGGCGTTGTTCACCGCGTCGCATGCGAGACCGAGCTCCGGGATACCGTACATGTACCCATGGTCGGTGAGCGCCACGGCGGGCATACCGAGCTCGACCGCGCGGTTGACCATGTCGCTCACGCGGGTTGCGCCGTCGAGCATGGAATATTCAGAATGGTTGTGAAGGTGAACGAAGGCCACGGTGCATCTCCTTAGGTATGTGCTGGTACGACGAACATGCTTGATGCGGAAGCGGCACGGGCGCAGGCGTGGTACGGGTGCGGTGCGATATTGGCCATCCGATTCCGGAACCCGATTCTACCGCACGGGGCGGACACGATTTCGAACAATTGTGCGATGCTCGGAAGCACCACAGCGTGTTCGATAGATGGTGCGTAGGGACGGCTCCCTGTGGGGTGCCCGCCCTCATAACGCACTCCTTGCGCTTGCGGGCAGCTTTTCGCGAGAAATCGCTTTTATACCCCCGCTTTTCTGTGATTTTGCGCCCGTTAGCTTAGCAGGGGGTGGCAGGGGAACGCACGATGCCTATTCCGCTTGCTCCTCACCCTCGGTATCCGCCTCGGGGCCATCTTCGAGCTCAGCGAGCTTGGGGTTGTTCTCGCGCGCCTTGCGATCGCGCACCGCCATCTCTTCGATAGCCTTGAGCGTCTTCACGGCCCGACGGCGAATGCGGGCATCGTAGAGCTTGCGGTTGATGGTGCCCCTGATGCCCTTGTCGGACCCGCCGCGGGCCTCGAGCTCCTCCGCGTATTCGATGGTGAGCGAGCCGTCGCCCACCTCGATAACCTGGTAGCGCAGGGTGTTCACACCGGTGGCATAGGTGAACCGAACCTCATAGAGCTCAGGGTAGCGGTAGTGCTTGACCTTCACGTCCATGGGCGTGCCGCCCTTGCCGCCGCCACGTGCACGCTTCTTGTACTTGAAGCCGTTGAGCTTGGCGCGCGAGATGTCTTTCCCCGTGGCCTCCTTGATGTCTGCGAGAATCGATTGCTCGATCTGATCGAAGAATTCCTCGGCCGTGATCGAGAGTGTGCGCGTGATCTGCATGGCAACCTTTCAGCTGTCTCGGCCGCGCGCCGAAAGCCCCAAGCTCGGCGCGCATTCTCTATTGCTCGTACCTTACCACCTGAGGCTCTCCGGCATGGGCTGGATCTTCAATCTCGACGCGGACGAAAGCGAGGGCAACGCGCGAGAAGCCGGCGCGGTGCAGCACGTCGGCATACACACGCGCCTGAAGCTCGTGCTTCCTCTGGAGCTGCTCGGCTGTCTCGTTCGCGCTGCCACCCGTCTTGTAGTCGATGACGAGCGCCTCGCCGGGGCGCGCCGGATCGGTAGCGAGAGCGTCGATGGCGCCCTCGGCGTACGCGCCGAAGCGCTCGCGCGCCTCATCCATGCCAAGGCTGAAGAACGGCACCTCGGCGCGAACCTGTGGCCAGGAGAGCAACTCGGCACGGACCCGCGAGCCCTCCCAGCGGGCAAGTGCCGTCGCGAGGCGTTCACGTTGGGCTGGGCTCACGCCCCAATAGCGCACAAGGGCTTCGATGCGCTCGACCGGCACGCTATCTGCACCCGTCTCGATAAGCCATTGAGCTGCCACGTGAAACGCAGAACCCAGGGCGGTGGGGTCGTCCGAAGAAGCGGGCTCAGGACCATGGGGACGACGCGAGGCCGCCTCACCGGCCGCATCGTCCTGCTCGCCATCAGGGAACTGCACGCCCAGCTCGCCGAGCGAGAACTCATCTTCGCCCGCCGCCTCTACCGGCGCTGCCGAGAGGTGGTCCTCCCCCTCCTCATGAAGCTCAGCAGCCATCGAGGTATAGCTGTAGGAATCTCGAGCGACTGGCGGAAGCGGGAGCGTCGCGGCATCGACCGTTGCCGGCCGCACCAGCAGCACCTCGCGCGTTGCGGGTTCGGGGGCGCTCATGGGGCAAGAGCCCTCATCGAGCGCCGCGCTACCGCCGGCGCCGCCACCGGCGTCCATGCCAACAGGCTCGACGCCGGCCGTTCCCAGCGGGTAATCCTCAGCATGGAACACAAGCTGCGGACGCTTGGCACCGCCGCTCTTCGAGGGATACTTGAGAGCGTCGAGCAGCACCATCTGGAAATCACCGGCATGGGCGTCGTCGAAATCGAGCCGGTCGGCACCGAGGTCGGGCAGGCCGCCGTTCTCGGCGTCGCTCGGAAGAATGCGCGCGAGCACCTCGCCCACGAGCGACGTGCCATGCCCCGGCTCGAGCTCTGTAGCGGCGCCGGCGCCCATCGCGAGGATAGCGACCTCGCGAGCTCGCGTGATGGCGACGTACAGGAGGCGCGCCGCCTCCTCGTAGTCCAGGTCGTTACGCTCATCCCGCATGAAGACGAATGCCTCCGAGGCACGGGAAGGCACAGCGCCCTCCCCCGCCGGCGCGGCGTCTTCACCAGAATCGAGCACGGGCAACTTGAGCAAGTCTTTGTCCGAGGCAGGTTCGAAGCGGTTGGGCAGCGCCGACCAAAGCGTCGTGCCCGCGCGGTCGCAGAACTGGATGCGGTCGCCGTTCGATCGGATGCCGTCGCACTCAGCCACCGCGACCACCGGAAACTCGAGTCCCTTCGAAGCATGTACCGTCATGATGCGCACCGCGTCCTCACCCGCTCCGGAAAGCGCTGCGGGAGATTCTTTGACGTGGGCGATGTGGTCCGCGAAGGCCCGTGCGACGAGGCGCGGGGCGAAGGCGCGGCCCTCCTCCTCTTCCTCCACGATCGCGAGCGCCTTGAGCACGTTCGCCGCCACGGCATGCTCCTGGGCGCCGCCCTTCTCCAGGCGGTCGAGCCAGCCCGAATCCGCCACCGCGTCGCGCACGATCTCGGACGTGCGGTCGCGGCCGGCTCGCGAGGCGGCGCGCAGCAGCACCTCGCGCATGCGGTCGAGCACGGGCAGCTGCCCGAATTCCTCCATGATGGGAGCGAGCAAGAGCACCTCGCCGGTAATGGAGCGCGTGTCGGTTATGCCCGTCTCGGCATTAACGCAGGTGGATAGTGCCAAAAGCTCGGTCGCGCCCAGGTTGAACATCGGCGAGGTGACAAGCGGCGTGATGCCGTTCTCGCCATCGTCGGGATTGGCGAGAAACGCGAGGAGCGCACCGATGACCCCCACCTCGGGCGCCCTGCGGAACACCGAGGTGCCGCCCGAGACCACGCAGGGCATGCCCGCGGCGCGCACCGCCTGGGCGTACGTGCTCGCCTTGGTGAGGCGTGCCATGAGAATGACCATGTCGCTCGGGGCGAAACCCTCTTCGTCGTGCAACCGCTTAAGACGCGCTGCCACCGCCGCCGCTTTCGCCTCGGCGCGCGTGTCGGCGGTGCCGCCGCACACGAGGACCGCCTGCCGACGAGAGGTGCCCGGGCCCACCTTGCGCGCGCCGCGGCGCGTTTCCTCACCGCAGGAGTCGAGGTGCAGGAAGTCCCTGCCAAGCGGGTTTGCGCCCTCGCCCCCGAAGATGCGGTCGGCATAGGAGAGGATGTCCGCATGGCTGCGGTAATTGACATCGAGGCTGCACACGGTGCCATTGCCCGAGGCCTCGATATCGCCCTTCTTATTTCGAAACACCGAGACATCTGCGCCGCGGAACCGGTAGATGGACTGCTGGGCATCGCCCACCGTGCAGAGCTCGCGCGCATCGGGGCTGCAGAGCAGGCTCACGAGCTCCACCTGCTGCTGGGCGGTATCTTGGAACTCGTCGACCATCACCATCTTGAACTTGCCGGAAAACTCAGCCTGCACGCGCGGGTCGTTCTTGAGCGCCTCGTAGGCGAGCGTGAGCAGGTCGTCGTTATCGAGCACCGACCGATCATGTTTGAGCGCGCGATATTCGGCATCGACCTCTGCCGCGAGCGGCATGAGCTCATCGAGTGCGCCCGCACGCAGGGCGAGGTAGGATTCGGCGAAAAATGCCGGACGCGCCGAACGGACCGCATCGACGAAGCTCTTCTCGTCTTTGCCCATGCCGCGCACCTGCTTGGAGAGCTCGCCGCATGCGGCGTAGCAAGCACGGAGCGCCGACAGATCGCGCGGGGATGCGAGATAGGCGTCGAGCGCCTCGACGGCAGAGCGCGCTGCGGCGCAATTCGCATAGGACGGGGTGTCGGCAATATCTCGATAGGCTTCATACAGATCGATATGCGACGGATGCGCCTTCACCTGCTCGAACGCCTCAAGCCCACCGATGAGCGTCGACACCTTCGAGAGGATGGCAACGAGGATGGAGAGCAAGCTCGAAAGGCTCATCGACCCATCTTGCGACTCAAGTTCAAATGCCTCGAGCAGCTCGTCGAAGGGCCCTGTGCCGCCGACATCTTCCGCCGTCACGCGCCTCAGCACGTGCTCGACGGCGAGGCGCTTGAGATCGTCTGCATAGCCCGCGACCGTGAAAGCGGGGTCGACGCCAAGATCGAGCGCATGGGCCCGGATGATGCGCGAGCACATGCCATGGATGGTCGAAATCCACGCATTATCGACCTTCTCGGCCTCGGCATCGAGGCTCTCCTCGCGAAGCGCCGAACGGATGCGCTCCTTGAGCTCGGTCGCCGCCTTGTCCGTGAACGTGATGGCAAGCACCTGGTCGATGCTATCGAGAAAGGCTTCGGGCCGATCGGGATCTGCCCATTGGTCGCGCGGCTTGGAGCCCGGCTTGAGCGCATAGAGCACGCGCTGGGTGAGCGTGAAGGTCTTGCCGGAACCGGCGCCCGCCGAAACGAAGAGCGGCCCTTCGAGCGTGCGCACGATGCGCTCCTGCTTTGCCTCAAGGGTTACCCGTGCCATCAGCGCCTCTTTTCGCACATCGTGAGCGGACAGAACGAACAGGAGTCGGCCGCGGGGCGCGGGGCGATGGCGCCCGCCTCGAGCGCATCGAGCTCACGGGCAACCCCCTCCTCCACCGTATCGAGCAGCGTCTTGAACTTGAGGAAGCCATCGTGCTTCGCGGTACGCGAACGCGGGGGCTTGACGCCGGGATAGCCCGAGACGGCATCGTGCGGGAAGGCCGGGGGCTCAGAGGCGGTAAGGGAATCTGCCACCACGCCAGCGACCTCGGGACCGCGCGTTGCGAAGTAGACGGCACCCTGCGCCGAACCCGCCCCCAGGTGTTCCAGGGCTTGGGCATAGATAAGGGTCTGGACCTTGGGGGCGCGATCCGCGTCGCGGCCCGGCAGCCATCCCTGCGGCAGCTCTTCCCCTTCGTCGAGCATCATGGTGGGATCGGGGCATCCAAGCTCGCGCACGGAGGCTCGGTTCTTGTAATCGATCACCACGAAGCGCTCCCCGAACCCGGCATCCTCTGCCGTGTCGATTCGGTCGATACGACCGCCGAGCGCACGGCCCGCATAGGTCACGCCCTCTTTGTCGAAGGAATACTCAAACTGCGAGGGAGTGAAGATGGAGAGCATGTCCGCCTCGTAGCGCACGACTTCATGCAGCTTGGAAAGCATGGCGTCCAGCCGGTTGCGCTCGAGTTCGTCGAGCGGGACAAGCGGCCCGCGAATGGCGCGGGGCCGCTCTTCGCGCGCATACTTCCCATGCGTGTACTTGCCGCGCAGGTGGTCCGCACGTATCTCGATGAACGCCTGGTCCATCTGGATGAGGCAGGCGTCCACGGTCTCAGGCCGCACGCGCAAGAGGCCCTCGTCGATGAGCCGCTCGTGGAAGCGCTGCATGACATCGTGCACGAAGTTACCCATCTCGATGGGGCCGAAGCCCACATCGAGGCGCCGGGTGGCGGCGCGGTTGCTCACGAGCCAGCGGTAGGGGCATGCCAGGTAGTTCTCGATCTGAGAGGCGGAAAGCGTGCGCGGCACCGCGCGCGAGCCGAGGCTCCGCTCGGGCAAAAGCAGGAAGCGGTTGAGCTCTGGGGCTAAGGAATGCTCGCCCGCTGCGCCAACTGCATCGCGGCGGGCGCCCACGCCCCCGGCGAGGTCGAGGTTGGCAAACAAAGCCCCCTCGTTGGGCAGCTTGCCCAGCGTGCAATCAAGCGCGTCGAGCGCGCGTATGGCAGCGGCGCACGGAGCAGGCGCCCCGTCAAGCGCGGCCGAAGCGCCCTCGATGGCAAGGGGAAGGCCGAGCACGCAGGCACCTTGTCCCCTCTCGCCCGCCGCAGCCTTGGCCTCGGCATAGGCGAGCGCCGGGTAGCGCTCCTCCGCTTGCCGGTCGTTCGCAACATAGCCGAATACGGCAACCTGAGCGGATTCCGCGGCATGACGAAACCGCACGCGTTGGCGCTCAGCGGGCTGCGCGGAGATGCCAGCACACTCCAGCTTCTCGGCAAGCAGCGTCAAGGGCGTATCGCGCTCCGCCAAAGGATAGGACGAAGCATCCGCATCGAGCAGGAATGCGACCGCGCTCGATGCAGGGGTAGAGGACGCCAGCGCATCCAGCGACCGAAAAGCCACGGTCGGCTGCGCCTGTGAAGCACATGAACCGTCCGGGCATTCGCCCTCGGAGCTCCGCGGAGCCAACTGCTGCGCATAGCGGACGGTAAGCTCGGGCAAGGCAAGGTACGCCTGAGACTCAGCGACGCCGAGCTCGCGCGCCTCGTCCATGAAAGCCTGGGCAGCCTCGAGCGCCGCGAGCTCCATCTGCTTGGCGGCGAGTCCCTCCGCCCCAAAGGCGGCAAGAGGCGCCGACGAGGCGCATGCCGCCATGAGCTGGAACGCGCGAGAGTATGCGCCGTCGTCGAGCGCATCGACAACGGCTTTGACCGCGATGGGCCGCCGCTCGCGCCCGCTGCGCTCCGCAAGCTCGCGCTCGCGGTTGAGCTCACGGCTCTGGAGGCTATCGAGTTCGCGCATGAGCGTTTTCTTGGTGAGGCCGCGCGTCTTGCGCAGGCGCGTATCGAGCATGCGGGCGATACGGGGCGCACCCGAGGCAAGGCCCGAAAACGGAGAGCGAATCCAGTCGGGAATCTCGGGAGCAGGCCACCACGCACTCGCCTCCTCGCCGTTCACGCGCTCGAGAAAATCGGAGAGCGCCGCGACGGCCTGGCCGGCGCGCGTATCGCGAAACGCCAGCCGGACCTCGAGCGAAGACGCAATCCCCTGAGCAGCAAGACGCGGAGCAAGGTCACGGAACATGCCGGCGGGATCGGGAGCGGCGACCGTCACGGCGGGCGCAGGACAGGCGCTCGCGGCGCCTCTTGCCTCGCGCGCCGCTGCAGAGACGATCAGGCCGTACGCCGCCTCGCGCGCCGAGGGCCCGCAGACCTCAGCGAATCGCAAGGGGATACCGGAGCGCGAGGCGTCCCCCGCACTCAGCTGGGCCAGAGCTGCCACGCCGTGGGCGGCAACGCCGAACCTCTGGGCAAGCGCCTCGGCCTCGGCTGCCGCCTCGAGCTCGAGCACTATGCGCACCGTTCCGCCCGAAGCAACGGCACCGATGAGCTCAAGCAGATATTCCGGGAGTTCGTGGACGCCGCGCAGCACAACGGCGCCCGCGCAGGCCGGCAGGCGCTCCGCAAGCCCCTCGGAAAGCACGGCCGCAGCCGAAGAGCCCTCGATAAGCCCCAAATCTTGCAGAGAGCGAGCGTAGCGCTTGAGGGCGCGAACGATACGCCGCTCAGAAGCCGAGCAGGTCGCACGATCGGCGCGACGTTCGATGTAAGGAAGGTAGAAGCGCGCCGCGCGGGCGATCATCTTGATCATGCCGGGGGTGCAGAAGTCCTCCGCCGCATGCTCCGCAGGAGCTGAAACCTCGCCCTGCGCACCCCCCGCGAAGGCCGTCCCCTCGCCACACGCGCTCCCCACGGAAGCGGCCCCCTCGCCCCGCATGCTCCCTTCTTCGCGGTCGCATAGAAGGGAACGGGTCGCGAGCAAACGGCGCTGCGCGCCCGATACGATGCGCCTGCCGTCGCCCATGAGCTCCCACAGCGACTGAATCCATCCGTCGGGAGTCGTGACGTCGATGCCAACGCCGCAACCGGCATCGGCAAGCGCGCGGCGACACGCGTCGCGCACGCCGAAATCGGGCACGATAAGCGTCACGCGGCCAGAGCTCTCCAATAACCCCTCAAGCGCCCTCAGCTCTTCCACGCCGAGCTGTACCGACAAGGGAATGCGATCGATTTGGATGGACATGGCCCTCCGTTCAACGTCTTCGCATCATATCCTACACGCCCATGCGGACAAAAAGCGGCGGTCCCGGCATTCCCTACAAGCAACCTCTCCTTCAGAAGCGTGGCGGAGCAATGCCAGGAGCATGGCTTTTGGCCGAGTATGCCCCTGCGGCGAACGGGGACGCCGCGTTGGGGTATACTCGTAGCGAGCAGAAGGTTTTAAGCCCTCCTGTGGATAACTTTCTTGTGGGTGATGCCCACGCTGAACAGCCGTCTCCACCAAGGCGGCTGTTCCCTTTTGCGTCAAGCATCACCCCGTGCCCGGCCTAGCCGAGCAGCATCTCGTAGGCCAACAGAATCAGCGCTACCAGAACAGCCGCCGCGAGCAGCAGCTGGGTGAGCTTGCTCAAGGGATCCCTCCATCTACCCCGTTGGACTTGGAGGGCACCGCCCGCTCGTTAAGGCGATTATAGCATGAATAGCGAACATATGTTTGTATATCTTGACCTATGGAAGATATCAGAAGCCCCCGCTCTGCCGCCTTCGCCCCGATGCGCGGTGGCCGAACGCCGTTTAGCTAACAAAACAAAGCGATTCCACTCTTCATGGTGCTGATGCACTGAGGTCGCAGGGCAAGCCCTTATTTCACGCGCTTCTCCATGATGTAATCGTCCATGATGAACCCTTGACCGATATCGGTCTCGACGGCATCGATAACAGAGAAGCCGTTGCCACGATATGCGCGAACGCCCAGGTCGTTACCCTTGTTGACGGTGAGATACATGGCAGAGAGGCCGCGCTCGCGGCAAAGTCGCTCATAGAAGGAGACCACGGCGCTCGCAAAATGCTTTCCGCGTTCCGATGCCAGAAGATAGATCTTGGAGATAAAGAATCGGTTGGTCTCGGGCTCGACATGGCCTCCCGTATATCCCACGATGCGCCCGTCGTCCACGGCGCGCACGAACCAATACTCGTAGGCATGATCGCGCATGTCGCGCTCGATCGCCGGCAGCGACTGGAACCGATCGACCATATATGACGTCTGGTCCGCTCCGATGAGCGACGGCCAGTACTCAAACCAGATCTCGTGGGCGAGCTCAGCGAGCGCGCTCACGGTTTCAGACGTAACAGCCTCAAGAACAACGGTCTCCATCCCTTGCCTACCTCTCGTCCTCCAAACGAATCAGGAGCCTGCGATAGCCGCCGTACTCGCCATTGAGCGCCTTCGACACGCGGCTCACCGTGGTCGATGACGCCCCGGTGCGCGCCTGCACCTGCACGTACGGCTCCCCTTCGTCGAGGCAGCGCGCCACCTGCAGGCGCTGGGCCAAATCGCAGACCTCGCGCGGGGTGAGCAGATCGGCTAGAAACGCCTTGGTGTCCGCCTCGCCTTGGAGCAGCGTGAACGCGCGCACCAGCTGCTCGACATCTTCACGTTCATACATCTTCTCGATATCCATGCGGCACCGCCCCCGTTCGCCCCGTTTGTGTATGCGCTCTGCAACGCGCCCCGGCGACAATGGCCGCACGCTGGCGCACGTCGCAGTGTACCACACCACTTCGCTAAAGCGCCGCACTTCAGAGGCATCATACGGATACACCGCCGGCTGCGTCGCACCAGCCTCCATCAACCGTGTGGGCACCTCGCCATCCTTCAACTCTTCACATACGCCGCCCATCGGAAATATGTGAGCCCAGTTGGGGCATAATCGGTCGAAACTTCGCGGACCCGGCGGAACCGCAAGCGCGCGCCCGGCGAGCTCGCGAACCGCAAGACAAGACTCCGCGCCGTAACCGCATGTCGCAACGAACCGGCCCACACAGCGCGCTCCCGAAAGGCCTCCCATGACCTTCCTGCTCAACTGGCTCTTCACCTCGATCGCCATCGCGATCGCCGATTGGTTCGTCCCGGGCATCTTCGTCCTGGGCACCGTCGAGCCCTGGCTGTGCTACATATTCACCGGACTTTTCCTCTCGCTCGTCAATTCGCTCGTGAAGCCCATCATCACGGTGCTCGCGCTCCCGCTCACCATCATCACGCTCGGGCTCTTCCAGCTTATGGTGAACGGCCTCATGCTCCAGCTTGCAAGCTCGCTTTCGCTCAACCTGCTCGGCTCGGGTATCGTGGCAGCCAACTTCGTTTCGGCATTCGTTGGCGCGATCATCGTGAGCATCATGTGTACTATCTTGGGCGTGAAGAAGCACTAGCCTCACGCCCCATCGGGCCCGCGCTCGCCCGTCGCACGAGCCGGGCGGAGGGGCCTCGCGACCACAGATGGCACAGGCTACGCTGTCGTCATCTTACCTTGCTACCGCCTCATTCACCCTGCCAGAGCGCGCGTCAAGCGACTACCGCTTTATTCGTTCCACTTTTGGGAATATCTTTTGCCGCCCGGCCACCACACCGGGATACGCAACTCACAAAACCGCAGGTACAAAGAGAAGGAGTATTGCCACACACGGCCAAGCCGAGAAACATGTTCCCAAAAGTGGAACGAACTTCCCAGAGACACGCGATGCGGCCTCGCGATCGCGGCAGCTCGTGTCTACAATATCGATATTCGACCAGCAACACCGCGTCGGCATTCGAAGCCGCGCGAGAAGGAGACCAATCATGGCAAACATCTACACCTCCATCGACCAGCTGATCGGCCACACCCCGCTACTGGAGCTCAGCAACATCGAGCGCACAGACGGCCTCAAGGCGCGCGTGCTCGTCAAGCTCGAGCGCTTCAACCCCGCCGGCTCCGCCAAAGACCGCGTCGCGCTCTCGATGATCGAGACCGCCGAGCGCGAGGGGGCCATCCGCCCGCACGAGGGCTACACCATCATCGAGCCCACCTCGGGCAACACCGGCGTGGGCCTCGCCGCCGTCGCGGCCGCGCGCGGCTACAAGGCCGTCATCGTCATGCCCGAGACCATGAGCGTCGAACGTCGCCAGCTTGTGCGCGCCTACGGCGCCGAGCTTGTGCTCACCCCAGGAGCCAAAGGCATGGCGGGAGCCATCGAGCGCGCAAACGAGCTCCAGAGCGCCACGCCGAAGAGCATCATCGCGGGCCAGTTCGTGAACCCCGCGAACCCGGCCATCCACCGCGCCACCACCGGCCCCGAGATCTGGGATGACACCGACGGCAACGTCGACATCTTCGTCGCCGGCGTGGGCACGGGAGGCGCCATCACGGGCGCGGGCGGCTACCTTAAGGAGCAGAACCCCGCAATCGAGCTCGTCGCCGTGGAGCCCGCCGACTCCCCCGTGCTCTCGGGCGGCAAGCCCGGCCCCCACGGTATCCAGGGCATCGGCGCGGGGTTTGTACCCGAGGTGCTCGACACGCACGTCTATGACAAGGTGATGACCGTTACCACCGAGGATTCCTACGCCGTGGGCCGCCGCCTCGGCGCTGAGGAGGGTCTGCTCGTGGGCATCTCGTCTGGCGCCGCCACCTGGGCCGCGCTCGAACTTGCCCGCCGCCCGGAAAACGAGGGCAAGACCATCGTGGCGTTCCTTGTAGACACGGGCGAGCGCTACCTCTCGACCCCTATGTTTGCGTAGGCCGCCGTGGGCACGCGCGTTCTCATCGCCATGAGCGGCGGGGTCGATTCAAGCGTTACCGCCTACCTGCTGTCTTCGGCCGGCTACGACTGCATCGGCGTCACGATGCGTCTCTACGACGCCGAGACCTCGGGGCGCGACCCCGCGCGCGCATGCGGCAACCTCGCCGATATCGAGGACGCGCGTGCCGTGGCGCATCGGCTCGGCATACCGTTCACGGTGCTCGACTGCCGCGACGCGTTCGAACGCGACGTGATCGAGGCGTTTTGCCGCGCCTACGAGCTGGGCACCACGCCCAACCCCTGCGCCATCTGCAACCAGCGCATCAAGTTCGGCGCCCTGCTCGCCCATGCCCGCGAACTCGGGTGCGACTATCTGGCAACGGGGCATTATGCGCGCGTCGCGCAGCTGGAAAGCGGCTCCTTCGCCCTTATGAAGGCCGTCGACCGAACCAAGGACCAGAGCTACTTCCTCTATGGGCTCACGCAGGAGGAGCTTGCCCATGTGCTGTTCCCCCTGGGCGGGCTCACGAAACAGGGCGACGTGCGCCGCATCGCGCGCGAGCACGGCTTCGAGAACGCGGCGAAGCGGGATAGCCAAGGCATCTGCTTCGTTCCCGACAACGACTTCGCCACGTTCATCGAGCGCCGTAGGGGCCAGGCGCTTCCCGACGGAGATATCGTCGATACGAGCGGATCGGTGCTAGGCACTCACCACGGCGCCATCCGCTACACCGTGGGCCAGCGCAAGGGACTGGGCGTGGCGTGCGCGCACCCCGTCTACGTGACGGGCGTCGACGCCGCAGCGAATACCGTCACCCTGGGCGAGGTCGAGGATCTCATGGCGCACGGACTCATCGCCGACGACTGGATTTGGAGCGCACCTGCTTACGTCATGAACGATCTACTGGACGAAGCGGGCGAGACGGGCCTTTCCGTGCGCGCCAAGATCCGCTATCGGCACCCCACGCAGCCCGCGCGCCTGCGCCGAGCGACGGGCGGAGATGCTTTCGGACGCCAGATCGCGGGCAGCCGCACGAACGCCGTTGAAATCGTCTTCGACGAACCGGAGCGCGGCATCGCCCCCGGCCAAGCCGTCGTGGCCTATGCCGGCGGCGTCGTCCTAGGCGGCGGCACCGTGGTGCGCGCGATCAAGTAGCCCATCTGCCCAACATAAAGGAGCATTTGCTACTCGCCACAACCACTCTCAATTAAATCAACGAGTTCATCGACGGCAACGGTTTCATCGACGCCTTCGGCGGAAATCTCCACCTCGTCGCCCGGCTTTACGGCAAGCATCATAATCGCGAGCATGGATGACGCTTCTCCGGCGGCACTGCC
>ENA-OPRS01000600-OPRS01000600.1-human-gut-metagenome-genome-assembly--contig:-NODE-600-length-21051-cov-3.227615_pt1 | contig 21051 bp, 10 predicted proteins | sample MGYA00241795_ERZ501881 | MGnify/ENA primary metagenome ERZ501881 (study PRJEB25962, sample SAMEA2042440) | human gut metagenome | biome: human gut; feature: human-associated habitat; material: faeces... | reverse complement strand
AAATCTATAAGCGAGCGAATATCGTCCTCCTGAAGCAGACCCTTTAAATCCAGAAGAGGTATGCCGTCATGGCAGCCAAGCATATTGACAGTGGAGATTTTATCATCCACAACCTCACGCGCCCATTTTGCAAGGTAATCTGCTCTCCTGTTCTCAATCGCATCAATTACCAGTCCCGGTAAAAAGAAATCATATGTGGCATAGCCCTTATCTGCAAGGGTTTTGTATATTTTCTCCTCATATGCCGCATGTATTTCAGGCAACAGAGTCAGCCCGAGCGGAGCTGCAAGCTCATGGATCTGCTGTAGAAATTCCCAGGTCTCAGGATCATTCAGGAAATTCTTTTTCCCCGGTGCCTTAGGCGCATAGGCAAATGCATCAAGCCGCACTATAGCCGCACCGTAGGATGCTATTTTTTTAAGTGTTTCACGATAAAAGTCCCATACCTTTTCGGACTTTATATTTAAATCCATCTGTCCCAGATAATCTCTGCCATGCACCTCCTGGTAAAATGTGTTCCAGTATGGCACCCTTCGTCCATCCGGAAACTCAACCATGAGAATCGGAAGCCCCGGCTTTCTGAAAAACATCTGCTTTAAGCATGACTCATCAGGCTGTATGTAGCCCTCGTCCGTCATGACTCCATGACCTTCCCAGAATTTGTTCCAGTCTATGAAAAAGTCGCGGTACTCCGACTCATCGCCCTTTTCCACAAGATCCTTGAACTGTGGTGACTGTGCCGAAGCATGATTTAAAATAAAGTCAAGCTTTAAGTCAATCCCCAGCTCCTTCAATTGCGATAAATCCTCTATTGTCGCAAGCTCCTCATTCAGATTGTAGTCCACGACCGAAAATCCGCGGTCCAAATCCGAATGATACAGGCTTGGCAGAATATAAAATGATGAAAATGTGTCCTGCATTTCCTTCTTTTTGAGCAGCGCTGCGATATCGGAAAGCTTACCGCCCAGACTGTCAGGATATGCATTAAGCATAGGTTTATTGTTCATAGACTTTGCCATCCTTTCCAACTACGATACGCGCATTTTTTCCCTGTAAATCAAGCTTTTCCTGCTCCAATTCTACCACGCGGCATATGAAAGGGCTTGCGGCGTTTTCGTCACGTCCTCTCTTAATGCGGCGCGCCTTTGTCTCCTCAGGCGAGCTCTCCAGAAATACAGGTATATCAACACCCTTAAGGTATTCGCTTCCTCCATGGGTCCACTCCAGGATGAGCACTTTAATTCCTGTGAAATCAGTCTCGTCATATGAGATATCACCGTCCTCGCGGCCCATATGCTTTATCTCAATTATATCTTTTCCTGCCTTAAACTCTGAAAGCTCCTTGTTAATCCTGTCAAAGTCAATCTCCTTAGGTGTTCCAAGATATCCACGTAAGCCATCCTCGCCGGACTCGTTATACACATTAAGGCGTTCCTCGTCGTTTCTCATCGGGATACGGTGTGGATAATTGTCCCCGGTCAGCACATAGCAGGCTGTATTATCGTTAAGAAAATACTGCTGCAGGGCTGCTGCAATCGTTGTCTTTCCTGAGCCTGAGCCGCCGTAGATGCTTATTACAATACGGTTATCAGAAGCACTATCTGCAGTGTCAGCCTCATTTAATTTTAGATTGCCGCACACCTTCTTTATCTCATCATACAGCTTCTTTGCCTCATCAAGCCTGATAAATGAAAACTGATATGCCTCATACTCCTTTACGGCAAACGGAAGCGGTATTCCGGCATTCATCAGTGCTGCACCTGTGTACTGCCTGCCGGTATTTTCCTCAATATATACTGCATCAGACTCCAAGCCCTTAAGCTTCACATAGCATGCTGCCGCATTTGCCTCTGCATACAGACGAACCACGCTCACAAGTGCCCTGTCCTTTGCCCTTGAGACAGACATCCACGCAGCCACCTCATCCTCAAATGGGCTTGTAAGGCGCCAGTAGGTGCCCTCATTTATAAGCATCTCATACTTCTTAAAGGTCTTGATCTGCTCTCTGATTTCTTCCTTTTCCTCATCCGACAGAAGGGCCGGATTCAGCTCATAGCCAAAGGTTCCTGCCATGGCTGTGATGCCTCTTGTTTTAAGGCTTGTCACTCTGCCTGTCTGATGATTTGGCACTGCCGATACATGCGCTCCCATGGATGATACCGGATAGAAGAACGATGTGCCATACTGTATTCTTGTACGGTTTATTGCATCTGTATTGTCACTGCACCATATCTGTGGACTGTAGTAGAGCATGCCTGCATCAAATCGTCCACCGCCACCGCTGCAGCCCTCAAGAAGTATATCCGGATATCTTGTCACCAGACGCTCCATAAAATCATACACTCCAAGCACATAGTCGTATGCAAGATTTCCTGCATACACATCAGCCATGCTTCTGTTCATATCCCACTTCACGTAGTCGATTTTTCCCTGGTCAAACACTGCGCAGATCTGATCGAAAATATTGTCCCTGACTTCTTTTCTCGAAAAGTCTAAAATAAGCTGGTTTCTTGAGCGTACAGGAAGCTTTCCCGGAATCTGGATAGCCCAGTCAGGATGCTCTCTGTACAGATTACTGTCCTCATTCACCATCTCAGGCTCAATCCATATTCCAAATTTCACTCCCTGTGCATGCACTCTGTCGATGAGCTCTGAAAGTGTTCCGCCAAGTTTTTTCTCATTCACAAACCAGTCTCCGAGTGATGAATTATCATCATCTCTCTTTCCAAACCAGCCGTCATCCATGACCACCATATCTATGCCCAGTGATGCGGCCTCCTTTGCAAGGTCTACTATCGTATCGCCTGTAAAGTCAAAGTACGCAGCCTCCCAGCTATTGATGAGCACCGGTCTTACCTCATGTGCAAATCTGCTCCTGCACACATGCTCACTGATGCAGGTGTGGTACTGATGGGAAAGCTGTGAGAAACCGTCTGCCGAGTATGACATAATCACCTCAGGCACTGTAAAGGTCTCTCCTGCCGCAAGCGGATATGAAAACAGTTCATCGGAAAGCCCCATTAAAAGGCGTGTCTGGTTAATCTGATCCTTCTCTGCCTCACATGAGAAGTTGCCACTATATACAAAAAGCATACCATAGCAGTCTCCTGCATTTTCTGTAGTATCGCGCTGTGCGAGAATAACCGCCGGATTGTACTGGTGGCTTGAGGTTCCTCTGCGGCTTCCGAATGAAAGTGTGCCGTGTCCTAAGCGTGTGCGCTCAAGATTGCGCTCCATGGCATGCTTACCGTAGAATCTGATCACATCATAATCTCCGTAAACCATATCCAGGCAGGCAGCATGAGCCTTTTCAATTGTAATATTTCCACTGCCTGTATTTTTAATGAGCACACTTCTTGTGATGACATCACAAGCCTCGAGCACGCCATAAAGCAGATGCACCTCAACGCCTGCGATATCATCGCCAAGAACTATTTCAAGAGTCTGTGCCTCGTCATCAGATGCCCACACCGCCGGAAGTCCCTTTAGAGCATATTTTCCGTCTCTGATTTCATGACTCTTATAAAGAAGCTCAACACTCTCCGTGCCATGTTCATTTTTGATATCAAGCGCAATATTTCTGAAATCGCCTGTGCCAAGTGTCGGATACTCCTGTGGCAGTGTATCAAGCGAATATGTACGGTTCATGCCTGCTGCGTAAGGATTGCCTGAAAAGCCTCTGTCAGCATATGTCAGCACATAGTCCATATCACATGTGTTTTTTGCTCCGTAGTACAGATGCAGCAGATAGCCAAGTCTGTCCACCTGCATCTGATATGTGGTGTGAGCTGTCTGTAAAGTAAAAATTTTCTTGTTTGGATTAAATATAATTGCCATAAAATCACTCCATATCATTGTTAAAATAGTGTTTAAAAATTATCCCTTGATTGCACCGTTTGCAACACCGTTTAATATCTGCTTCTGGCAGATTATATAGAATATAAGTATCGGTATCAAAGCCAGAATATATGATGCAAATGCCAGATTGTAGTTGGTTCCAAACTGTGTCTGGAAATTCAGCTGTGCCAGCGGCAGTGTATTCTGTCCTGTTCCTGACATGATGACAAGCGGTGTCATGACATCATTCCAGGTACCGAGTGCTGTCAGGATGGCTACTGTCGCATGCATAGGCTTCATCATAGGAAATACAACTCTCCAGTATGTTGTCCATGTGCTTGCGCCATCGATGTCTGCAGCCTCCTCAAGTGCCATAGGGATATTTTTCAAGTATCCACTATATAATAATACATTCATTGGCATGTAAAATACAAGATATAAAATGATAACTCCTGCCCTGTTTCCAAGTCCCATCTGCGCAGTCTGCTTTACAAGAGGCATCATGAGAATTGAGAATGGCACAAACATACCGCTTACAATGTAAAGATATATGAAACGGAAGCTCTTTTTCCTTGCCATGCCTCGTCCGATAACATATCCTGCAATCGAATGGATAAGGATTGCGAGAACAATGGTCACAATAGTGATAAGTAAGCTGTTTCCGAGAGAATGCCAGAAATCAGTCACCTTCATAGCCTCTGTGAAGTTTGAAAAGCTCCACTTTGAAGGGAATGAAAGAGCTCCTGCGACATCATTTGTCATCTCACTCGGTTTCTTGAAGGCAATGATAACAGCCATATACAGCGGGAAAAATACGGTTAAGGTTCCCAATATTAAAACGATGGTAAGTACCCAGTTTGTTTTTTGTTTTTTCATTATAACTGCTCCTCCTTCTTATTCATAACGCCCATCTGGAATAGTGAAATAGCCACAATTACAACAAAGAAAATTACTGCGTTTGCACTCTGGAAGCCAAACTGTCCTCCATCCATACCATTTCTGTAAATCAGGTATGAGATTGACTCAGTGCTCTGCGCCGGGCCGCCCTTTGTCAATGACATAATCTGGTCAAATACCATGAGGAAGTTCTTTGTGCTGAGCACCAGATTGATTGTAACAAATGGCATAACGAGTGGAAATGTAACCTTCCAGAACTGCTTCCATTTGCCTGCTCCGTCGAGCATGCTGGCTTCGTAAACATCCTCAGGCACTGTCTGCAGTCCGGATATATAAATGATGGTATTCATGGCAACCGCCTGCCATACCCCGACAATCAGCACACCAATCCATGCATATTTTTCACTTGCCAGAATACTGTTTTGTAGGAAACCGATGTTGAAGGTATTTCCTACTACCGGCAGAATATATGTAAAAATAAAGCTGAAAATGTAACCAATAACCAGTCCGCCAAGGATATTCGGTACGAAATAAACACCTCTTAATGCACTCTTGCCGCGGATATTGCTGTTTAACGCAACTGCCATTACAAGGCTTAATACATTTACAAGTACTGTTCCTGCAATCGCATATTTAAAGGTAAACAGATAGCTCTTTCCGACTCTGGCGTCGGTAAACAGGTCTGTATAGTTTCTAAGTCCGACATAATCATATGAGCCATAGCCCTTGTAGTTTGTAAAGCTGTAAATCACACCCTTTATCATCGGCAGTGTGTTGAATGCGAAAAATAAAACCACAACAGGTATCACAACTGCCCAGAATGTCTTGTCTCTATTTGACATTTTCTTTTTCATTTTGCATCCTCCTGTTCCTTCTGGTAATCCTGTACTTCACGAATCAGATCTCTGTTGTAACGCTTCCAGTCTGAATCAAATTTCTTTAAGAACTTCTCCTTTGCATTGTCACCTGTGTCAAGCAGATATGTCTGAATCATGGCATCCACGCTCATCTCACTTGGATAATGATGATCCTGATAATCTGACATACGGTTGTCCTTTATATACTCCTGCATATCCTCCAGTGTATCAGGTATTGCGAAATCTCCCTCCTTGCAGGCAATTCCGCCCTGGTCATCCAGATATGTCTGAATTGTCTCATCGCTGTACAGATATTCAAGCACCTCGTATGCTGCTTCCTTATTTTTGCAGGCCTTCATAACTGAAAACTGTAAATCTATTCCTGAATTTAACACATTGTCAGCCTCATTATCATTTGCCGGGAAAGTAAATGAACCGATATTCATATCAGGATTAACCGACTTAATCTGAGGAATAGCATAGCTTCCTATCGTGTACATGGCAGATTCACCTCTGGCAAAGGCTGTACATGCGTCATTGTAGCTGTAAGCATATGGATTGTCCTCTGCATAATCAAGCAATGTGCGTATCTTGTCGGCAACCGGAGAATATGCCTCCTCAAATGTCGTATTTCCCATATTTACCTGATTACAGGTGTCTGAATCACAAAGGCCTACTGCAAGGGCATTCCACGGTGCCAGACAGGTCCATGTATCCTTAAAGCCCAGATACAAAGGAAGTGTTCCGCTTTCCTTTATCTCATTGCACAGTGCTGTAAACTCACTCCAGGTTGTAGGCACCTTCCAGCCATTCTCCGCAAACATATCCTTGTTGTAAAGCACTCCTGCTGCATTTGCGGCGTAAGGAAGTGCATAGGTGCCATCCTTTGGAATGAACTCAAGCTCCTTGTCCATATCCAGATATGCCTTTTTTACAGTGTCCACTGCATCCAGATCTGAGATATCCTCAAACAAATCTGCATCCAGGAAATTTGAATAATTGATATCTCCACCTATTGCAATGATGTCCGGATAATCCTCACGGATAAAGCGTGTCTTTAAAATAGTCATAGCCTCATTCGGAGATGAGATAGTCAGATGAATATCATCGTGAGTCTCATTAAATTGCTTCTCAATCTTCTCGAAAGCCTTAACAGCCTCCGGCTTATAAGAAACCACCTCAATCTCAGTTTTTCCGTCCGCCCGCTTTTCATTTCCACATCCGGTCAGTCCTGTAGTGCACATTCCGAGTGCCAGCACAACCGCCATAGCCTGACAAATCTTTCTTTTTGCCATATTTTTTCACTCCTTTTCTGTTTTATTTGCTCTTTTTCCTGATAAACCGATTATAACATACCATTATGCATACAATAAATACCCTTATTTTTGCTTTTTTATACCAATATGCTATAAAATATGCTATAATTGCATATAATGTCGCATAAGGGTATATTTATAGCATTAATCAATAAGGAGTGACTCACATGGACAAGCTTTCCTTCAATATTTTTCCAAATGTAAATTTCATAGATTTGTGTATGTACCAGTTCGGCCACGAGCAGTGCGAACCGGGACACTCATTTGGTCCTGCCACAAGAAACCACTATCTATTCCACTATGTACTGTCCGGCACCGGCACTCTGATGGCAGATAATGCAAAGGGCATTACACAAACCTACAACATAAAAAGCGGGCAGGGCTTTCTGATTTTTCCCGGCCAGATAAATACCTATATCGCAGATGACAAGCTTCCCTGGGAATACATATGGATTGAGTTTGACGGTCTGCGCGTCAAGGAGGCTCTCACCACAACAGAGCTTACCAAAAATAATCCTGTATATCACACACACTCAAAGGATATCCGCGAAAAACTTGTTGAGGAAATGCTCTACATCACAAGGCACCCCTCAGAATCACCGTATCACCTGATTGGGCATATGTACCTTTTTCTGGATTATATGATGCAGTCAGCCAAATCAGCAAAACTCGTTCCAGGTGGGAAAATGAGTGATTTTTATATAAAAGAAGCGATGAATTATATCGAGCAGAATTTTCAGAATGATATATCAATCGAAGATATTGCCAGAGTCTGCGGCATAAACCGAAGCTATCTGGGCAAAATTTTCAAAAATTCCGTTGGACATTCACCTCAGGAATTTCTCATGAATTATCGTATGATAAAGGCCACAGAGCTTTTAAAGCTGACCTCCTTATCCATCGCAGATGTTGGTTCTGCTGTTGGATACGAAAATCAGCTTCATTTCTCACGCGCCTTTAAAAATATCTACGGAGTAGCTCCGAGGGAGTGGAGGAACGAGCATAAATAAGATCACTGTTCATCCTTTACAAATTCATTTACATTGTCAGGGGTCACCTTCTCATACGGCAGATAAACATACTTTTTATCCTCAAACTTTATGTTTTTCATGCTGCCCCCGGTGGCTGCCAGATAGGCAAGCTGAGCCATAGCCCTTGCCTGTCCCTCCTTGTCATTGTAGACTGTTGCCGCAAGCTTCGACTGCTGCACTGCTTCAAGCCCATCGTCTGTGCCGTCCACTCCAAAAAATGCAGGTACATTCGATTCCGTCACACCAAGCTTTTCATATGCGTCTATCGCTCCGAGTGCCATTGCATCGTTGTTTGCAATAACCAGCTCTATGCTGTTTTTATACTGACCTATAAGCTGTGTCATACGGTTCTGCGCCTGAGCACGATTCCAGTTTGCTATCTGACAGCTCAGCTTTTCTATCTGAAGGCCGTTATTCTTCATGCTCTCTGTCACACTCTCTGTCCTGACGATGGCATCCTGATGTCCCATCTCTCCCTCCAGGGTGACGTACTGTATCCTGCCATCACCGTTTTTATCCACACCCGGATTATTTTTTATATAATCGGCGATGAGTTCCCCCTGCATCTGACCTGACTGCTTTGCCTTGGCCCCGACATAGTACAGCTTATCCCAGCGATTTAAATCCTCATCAACCGGCTCCCTGTTAAAGAAAATAATCGGGATGTCCTTCTCCATTGCAGCATTTATAATATGCGACAAATCTGTTCTGTCTGCCAGATTAATACACAGCACATTGCAGCCGTCCTCTATCATCTCCTGCACCTGGTCATCCTGTGCACGCTGTGAACCTGCAGCATCCATGATTGTCATGCTGATATCGTATTTGTCTGTATCAAGACTTGCGCACTCCTTTTTGAAAGTTTCTATCAGCTCCCCGATAAATGTATCCTTCTGGTCATAGCAGGTCACGCCTATATATATCTGTTTTTTCTCGTCAACTCTTTTGTTGCTGCACGAGACAAATGACAATATCAGTGCAAAACACAGTATCATCATGGTATTTCTTATTCTGCTTCTCATTTATTGTTCCCCCACTACTGGCTGATTGCATACAAAAGCTTCTTGTTTTCTTCATCAAACAGATTTTTTCTGGTAAGAAGCTGGTAAGATACCGGCTTTTCCTCTACTGAATATTTTCTACTGCCACGCAGCATATCGACCAGCCCTACAACACTTTTGTATCCGGCAGCAAATTCATCAGGTGTGATAAGAGCCTCTGTCCAGCCCGAATCGAGATAATATATGGCTTCTGTTGAATTTCCTATCCCATATACCAGTGCACCCTGCAGATTATTATCAGAGGCTTCCTTTGCCGCCTCAACCACACTTGCATCATCTATTGCAAGAACTATGTCAACCTTTCTCTGTGACTGCAGATTTATTTTCTCCTCGGTATCCGAAACACCTGATACAATCCACATCACAACACAGCCGCTCTCCGCAAGAGTATCCTTTATGCCATCAATGCGTTTTTTACAGGCATCGGATTCAGTGTTTTCACAATAGATTCCTATTTTTTTACCTGAAAGTGTTCCGTTGTTGTCAGCAAGAAGCTTTTGTGCCAGTTCCACACCCATGCTGTACTGGTCAAACTCCACTGTATTTAACGACTTAAAACTCTCGCTTCCCGCCTGGTCTCCGACAACCATTATCGGTGTCTTTTTATTTATCCGGATAAGTGTATTAAGGCTTTTTTCTTCTGTCATTTTTTCTGCTGTCGGCTTGAAAACGACCGCATCAGCTTTTTTGTTTATCTCCTGCTTTATGACATCAATTTCATCTGACATATTGTTCAGATTTTCCTTACTTATCATAACTACATCCACACCATACTCAGAGGCCGCCATTTTCATGCCATATTTAAACGCAGCACTGTGGCTTTCATCCACATCAGCCATCACAACTGCAATACGCTCCGGTTTCTCATTAAGCTTATTGTATGCGATAAAACCTATTCCTATCACAAGTAGTACTCCCAGCAGCAGCTCTGTTATGATGAAGTTTCTCTTATTCTTGCTCATATTTGTCCATTTATTTTTCACTGTCACACTCACACCTCCCATACAGCAAGGCAATTGTACTTGCTTCATGCTATATGATGCTCCTCAAATTGAAGTCTGTTTTCCTCTGAATAGACAATTGCCGGGATTTTGATTGTCACAACAGTTCCCTCATCAAGCTCACTTTCTATATGCAGACCATAGCGCTCTCCAAACAGTATCTTTATCCTGTTATTTACATTGACAAGCCCTACTCCCGAGCCCTTCTTGTGAACCCTGTCCGTATTTGTCAGCAAAAGCGGAATTTCATTCTCCGGAATGCCCATTCCGTTGTCTGATACCGTTATGATGATATCCTCTCCCACTTTTTGGCCTCCGACTACTATCTCTCCGAAATCGTCCAGCTCTCTGATTCCGTAATTTAGTGCGTTTTCCAAAATCGGCTGAAGCACCAGCTTCACCGCACAGTAGTCCATTATTTCCTCGTCTACCTCAAAGCTCACCTCAAATTTGTTCTTATAGCGCACCTTCTGAATATTCATGTAGCTTTTTGCGTGCAAAAGCTCATCTCGTACAGGTATTATGGTATGTCCCTTCGACAGACTGATACGGAAAAGTTTTGCAAGCTGCGTAATCATAAACGAGGCCTCCTCGTTTTTGCCTCCTTCAATCATCCATGTGATGGAGTCAAGAGTATTATACAAAAAGTGCGGATTAATCTGGCTTTGAAGCACATCAAGCTCGCTCTTCCGTCTCTCGTTCTGCTCCCATACGATCTTTTTCATGAGCTCATTGTTCTGCTTATATGAATTACGTATAGAGTATCCCAGATGCCGTATCTCTGAGGAACCACCTACATAAATATCTGCTTCATTGCCATTCTCATACCTTTTCACAGAATCATCCAGCTTCATTATCGGCTTTGAAATACGTATAGCTATCCCTCTGTTTATCCACACAAACATCATAGCCATAATAATCATTATAACAAAAACAAACTGCTTCACATCCGCCATCTTATTGGTAAAGATGGAGTATGGCATCACACATACAAGCTTCCAGCCTGTGTAGCTGATTGTATCTACCATAATCTTACGATGCACTCCATTCAGATAATCATCATATATACTGTTTTGCGACTTTGCCGCAACCTCGCTGTTTTCCGGAACATCTCCATCAAACTGTATCTGATGCGGATGGTAAATAATATTGCCCTTTGCATCACACAGATAATAATACTGTCCTTTTCCCGATGTATTTATCCTCTCAAGCATCCTTGATACACTCGAATAATCCATGTCCACAAGCATCACACCCATCTGTGATTCTGAACCGGAGGTCAGCTCCACGGCACGGCTTGATGATATGACCAGATGATATCTCATGGAACCATCGTCAAACAGATTCTGTACATGAGGTGTTGAAAAATGTATATTTTCCATGCGCTCCATAGCTTCTATGAACCAGTCCTGTTTTGTCACATTCGGGTCCTCCTTCTGGGACACAACAGGCTCTGCAGCTATAAGGCTTCCATACTGATTATACAAGGCAATACTGCGCAGATATTCCTTGTTTGACTCATAGAGCAGGCTCATGCCATCGTGTATGCTGTCAGACTGCTTTAAAATATCATTCTCCTTTATTACATTATAATACGCCGAATCCGAAACCTGCCTCATATTGACCAGATAGCTTTCCACACTGTCTATTGTCTGGTCCATCACCTTATGATTGCTCTCTATGATACTGTCCTGCGATGCATCGGCAAATTTTATATACATCACCACAACTGTGACAAGCATTATTGCAAGCGACAGCAGTGAGAATGAGAGCATTATTATGGATTGTATATTGCCTGATTTATACCTTATTCTTCTCATACTCTGTCCTGTACCTGGATGGGGAAACCCCATACTTTCTCTTAAAAACATAACTGAAATAGTTCGGATCCGCATAGCCTACATTCTGGGCTATGACATAGCTCTTGTCGTCTGTCTCCACAAGCATTCTGGCAGCCTTGTCCATTCTGTAATCAGTCAGATACTCCACAAACGAGCTGCCGGTTTCCTTCTTGAACAGACTTGAAAAATACGAGTTAGATACTCCTAATTCCTTACATGTATCGTCAAGTCCAAGGTCCACACTTCTGTAATTCCTGTGCACATAATCCTTTGCACTGTCTATGAGTGACTTCTTGGAGTTGTATCTGGCATCAGCCATATCATCGTGCAGCCTGCTTGAAAAATCCAAAAGCCACTGCTTGAGCACCACCGGCTCAAAATTGGAGAGCTCATTATAAAGCCTGCCTACACTTCCCGATATTTCCTGCGCATTTAGCTCATTATTGCTCATGAAGTGATATAGCTCACTGATAAGCTCCATTACTGCCACATGGTAGTTCTCAAGTGACTGCTGCGACATAAAATTGTGCTGCATATACGCTTCAACAGCCTGTCCCACATCCTCTATCTTGCCGATACAAATCATTTTAAATAAATATGACAGCTCATTTCCCTCATCGCCATCCTTTGATATACGTCGCTGTGGCTCAACCTCTGTCATGTTTATTGCCCTGTTGCTGCCATAAAGCACCCTGTAGGATACTGCCTCCCTCGCACTCTGATAAGAGCTCACCAGCTCCTGTACATTTTCGCACACCTGTCCGATTCCGACAGTTACCTTTGCTCCCATTACATGATTTACATATTTGCAGAATCTGTCGCACTCATCTGTCAGCTCAGAGATATCCTCCTGCTGCATAAGCTGGGCTATCATGACCGTATCACCGAGATAGTTAAAAATCCTGCCATTCCAGCGCTCCTTTAAATCAGCCTGTGCCTGTCGCTCTACTGACACTGCAAGCAGTCTGATATCCATGCCCTGCGGCATCTGACTTGCGGAGGTATGTATGATAATACAGCAGTAATATGGTCCCTCAAGCACAATCTTATAGTCACGCATGTACCTGCCCAGCTCATTTTCCGGTATGCGTCCCTCGATAAGTGTCGTATAAAAGTTTGACTGCAAAACAGGCAGTGATGCTGCATAATACTGCTTCAATATGTCTGTGTTTTTCTTCTCGTTCAGCTCATCATCCAGCTTTGTCTTAAGCTTTTTGAATACCTCCGTGATTTCAGCCAGATTGAGTGGCTTTAAAATATACTCCTCTATCTCGAGATGTACTGCCTCCTTTGCATACTCAAAATCGTCAAAGCCTGTGAAAAGCAAGAGCTTCGTCGCAGGAAACCTCTGCCTGATGTTACTGCACAGCTCAAGTCCGTCCATGTAAGGCATACGTATGTCAGTCATCACAACATCCGGCTGCATGTCCTCCATCATTTCAAGCGCCTTGAAGCCATTTCCCGCATGTCCTACCACATGAAAACCAATCTGCTCCCAGGATACCTTTCTCTCGATTACCTCTATTACATCCTCTTCGTCATCAACCAGTAATAATGTATACATTTTATGTCTTCTCCCTGCTATACCGGGTAACTATTCTGAACCACCCACGCACATTCGCAAAACCGCACGATACTCGTGCTTTCTCGCTGCTACGCAGCTAATTTTGCTCATATGTGTGGGGGTGGCTCTATTCGAGCCCCTTGAGAACAAGAAAACCTGCTGCTTACATGCAAGCATGACGCATCAGCTTTTCTTATTCTCAGTGTTTCTGAATAGTTACTCTGTTTATATTATATTATACCACATCTGATAAATTCTTTTGTAGCTTTACATAAATAAAAGTGTAACTATTAAAGCAAAAAGCAGAGATGCCACCCTGACATCTCTGCTGATCATTTTGGAAGTATGAAAAAGAAATTTTCTTGCGATATTATTTCTTCTGAACGTATTTCAGACAGTCAAGTGTAACTGCTACAAGAATGATAATTCCTGAGAATACGAACTGAAGGTTTGTATCAATACCAAGGATTGTAAGAGAGTATGTGAGTGCTGTGAAGATACATACACCGGTTACAACACCTGATATCTTACCGATACCACCTGTGAATGATACACCACCAACTACACAGGCTGCGATTGCGTCCATGTCCCAGCCCTGTCCATAAGCTGCTGAGCCTGAACCAACCATTCTTGCACACTCAAGCCATGAGCCAAATCCATAAAGGATACCGGCCATCACGAATGCGCCGAGAGTTACTGCAAATACTGAGATACCTGAAACTGCTGCTGCCTCCGGGTTTCCTCCTACTGCGTAGAGGTTTTTACCAAATGTTGTCTTGTTCCAGATAAACCATACAATTGCGATTGCTGCTACTGCCCAGATGATGATGGTTGGGAAACCATTTACCTTTGGAATAATCATGTTAGGGATAACCGGCTCAATAGCACCGAATGAAACTCCCTTTGTAGCATATGTTACGATACCGAAGATAACAAGCATGTTGGCCATGGTTGAAATAAACGGATGCATCTTAAACTTCGCTGTAAAAAATCCTGCAATACTTGTGAAGAATGTACAAAGCACGATACATGCAAGTAATGCGATAACCACTCTTGCACCTGTTGGTACTCCTGTAAAGTCAAATATATGACCGAATACAGAGCCTGTATTGATACCCTGATGCATGATGATTGTGGCTGTTGTCATACCCATACCAACCATTCGTCCAACAGAAAGGTCCGTTCCTGTTAAGAGGATAAGTCCTGCAACACCAAGTGCTAAGAACATTCTCGGTGAAGCCTGCTGAAGAATATTCAGTATGTTGTTGTATGTCAGAAGAGGTGTGCCCTTCTTTATCGGTGTTATGACACAAAGCGCTATGAATATAAGTATAATTGCAATATAAAGACCATTCTGTAACAGGAAGTTTCTCCTATTGAACGTATACTTGTAATTCTCCCATTTCTGAGCTCTTTTCTCCATAAATGTGAACTTTGAAAGACGAAGCATATCAATCAGGTGATACTTGTAGCTGTATGCCTCATGCTTTTTGTCCTTGATCGTCTGATACTCTTTCTCGAGCTCAAGCTTCTCATTGGAAATACGATTCTTGTGTACGTAGTTTTCTTCCTTTATCTCAGTGCTGTCTGATGTCTTTGCAAGAGCAGCCTTGTGCTTTTTATCAAGCTCTGCCATTCTCTCATTATGAGCAGCAAGCGCCTCTGCCTTTTCCGCCTCACAGCTTGCCTTAACGGCATTGTAATACTTTGAATCAAAATTTTCCTTTAAATAGCTTTCAGCCTTGGCAATGAGCTTTGAAATCTCATCCTTGTTCTTTGCCTCAACAGCCTTTGCCTTTGCAAGCTCTTTCTCGCAGGCTGCTATTTCTGACTCTTTCTCGCCCTTTGAAAGAGTTTTATCTCTCTTGATGCCTGCTATCGCTGACTGACACTCTACAACCTTTGTAGTTCCGTCTTTTCTGAGTGCATCAATTTCTTTTTGTATTCCACCAACATATTCGTCGATAGGCTGGCGCAGAGCACGCTCCTGCTCAGCCGTTAAAATCTTACTATTAGCCATATCCGTCTTCTCCCTTTATTATAGGTACTTTGCACTGAGTCTCAGCAGTTCTTCCTGATTGGTTTCCTTTGTATTGACAATTCCTGAGAGTCGTCCGTTTGACATGACTCCGATACGATTTGTTATACCAAGGATCTCAGGCATCTCAGATGAAACTACAATGACTGTCTTACCCTGCTTTGCCATATTGATTATCAGCTCGTAAATCTCATATTTGGCACCTACATCGATACCTCTTGTAGGCTCATCCATCATGAATATCTGCGGTCCTCTTTCAAGCCATTTACCAAAGATAACCTTCTGCTGGTTTCCTCCTGACAGAGCCGAAATCATATCCTCCGGTCCCATACACTTTGTGTGCATAATCTTTATCTCATCAGAGGTGGCCTTTGTCATCTTGCTGTCTGAAAGTGCCGGTCCATTCTTATAAGCACCGAGATTTGCGATTGTTGTGTTAAAGGTGAGGTTTCCCTTAAGGAAAAGTCCATTTGCTTTTCTTTCCTCTGTGATAAGTGCGAAGCCATAGTCCATAGCCTCCTTTGCACAGGTGAAATTCATAAGCTGGTTCTTAAAATATACTCGTCCCGCAGCTCTTGTCCTGATTCCGAAAATCGTCTCAAGAAGCTCTGTACGACCTGCTCCGACAAGTCCGTATAGTCCAAATATCTCCCCCTCATGCACATCAAATGTGATGTCCTGCAGATGTGGCTCGTACTTTGTCGAAAGATGCTGTATTGACAAGATTACATCCTTTGGTTTGTTGTCTACCGGAGGGAATCTGTTCTCCAGTACTCGTCCAACCATCGCTGCAATCAGTTCATTCATATTTGTTTCTTTTGTGCTCTTTGTCATGACCAGATTTCCATCTCTAAGAACCGAAATCTCATCACAAATCTCAAAAATCTCATCCATCTTGTGAGAAATATAGATAAGTGAAATACCCTGGTCACGAAGCATCCTCATCATCTGGAACAGCTTTTCAACCTCCTGTACCGTAAGTGATGATGTAGGCTCATCCAATACTATAACCTTTGAGTTGTATGATATTGCCTTTGCAATCTCACACATCTGTCGCTGTGATACTGACATATTTTTCATCGGCTGCTCGAGATTAACTGTCATTCCCAGCTTTCTGAATAATTCAGACGCTTCTTTTTTCATGCGTCCCTCATCAATCATACCAAATGAATTGACCGGATATCTTCCGAGAAACAGATTGTCTACGACATTTCTCTCAAGACACTGGTTCAACTCCTGATGCACCATCGCTATTCCATTTTCCAGTGCATCCTTAGGACCCGAAAAGCTTACCTCTTTTCCGTCCAGATATATAGTTCCCTCGTCCTTCTGGTATGTACCAAAAAGACATTTCATCATTGTCGACTTACCGGCTCCGTTCTCCCCCATGAGACCCATTACAGTACCTTTTTTCACATCTAAATTGATGTGGTCAAGAACCCTGTTTCGTCCAAATGACTTGCTCATGCCACGAATCGATAAGATGTTTTCATTATTCTTATCGCCCATACTTCCTGCTCCTAACTCTATATTTGCTGTCGTCTGTATACACTTTATTTTGGGGAGAGATTTTTCCCTCCCCAACTAAGTGCTTTAAATACTTTTACTGGTTCAAAAGAGCTGTATAAGAAGCTGCATTATCTGTCTTAACCATGTTGATTGCGAATGCATCGTACTGGCTTGGATTTCCAAGTCTGTTTGTGATATTAGACTCTGTCTGTCCATCACCACCGATGTACTCAACATCAAGATTTAAGAGATCATCATACTTCTGTAAGAGTGGCTGATATGTAGAGCTTAAGAAGTTATCTGAAGCATTGTAGATATTCAGCCATACCTTCTTTGTAGGGTGCTTTGCTGAATCAAGCTGTGTTGAAACAGGTGCCCATACAACTGTTGAATCTGTGAAATCCTTGTAGTTATCTGCTGTAACTGCTACGTTTAATGCGTAGTAAGATCTCTCATCATCCTTGTAAACATATACATCATCGCTTAATACGTTTCCTGCATCATCCTCTGTGCCGATACCTGTATCAATATCTACACCATCGAGTGCGTTTCTAAGTACACGAAGTGTGAGGTAAGCCTGAACGTCAGCATGCTGGCTGATTGTTCCGCCATAGCCCTCTGCGATAGCTGCTACTGCATCACTGTTGGCATCGTATCCGAATGTTGGAACCTTGTTGTCCTTTGACCATGCATTGAACATTGACATTCCCATTCCATCGTTGTTAGAAACAACTACGTCGATTGACTCGCCAAATGATGATGACCATGTTCCGATTGCATTTCCTGCTGTAGCTGCATCCCATGTAGCTCCTGCTGAGTTCTTCATCTCCTGTGAAGCAAGCTCTCTTACTACATAGTCTTTGCCGTTTACAGTAATCTTGCCGTCCTGAACCTCAGCTGCTTTTCCGTCTGAGTTTGTTCCTGCCGGAGCACTGTCAATCTCGCCGCTCTTGTCTACGCCTGTTCCAAGAGCTTTACGAACACCTCTTGTTCTTGCAATTGAATCGTTGTGTCCGATATCACCGATTGCAAGTACATATCCGATTACTCCGTCACCGTTTCTGTCAATCTTGTCTGCATTAGCTTTGATGTAGTCAACAACCATCTGTCCCTGCAGTTCAGCTCCCTGGTTAGCATCAAATCCTACATAGTATGTATCATCATTGAAGTTCAGAGCCTCTTTGTCAAGTTCTCCCGTAGAACTGTTAGATGGCTGACGGTTGAACCAGCAAAGCGGCTTGTCTTTATTTGCTACGCCACTGTCTGATCCTTTTGAATCTCCACCACCTGATGAACCACATCCGACCATTGAGAAAGCAAGTGTTGCCACAGCTAATGCAGCTAAAAATCTTTTCTTATTCATAATTACATGTCCTCCTATTTTTAGATTTTCGTCTTGCTTCATTGACTAAGCTTATTATAAGCATCTCTTTCCTTTGAAAGAATAGAATATTTTTGGATTTTTTATTAAAATTTTTATGATTCATTGATTTTTTATATATATATTTAACAGTATTATTAATATTTTTTAGATTCAGGAAGTGGTTTTATGTATCTTTCCGATATTTTCTTTCTGATATTCGACATTTTTCTGCCAATTTTGCACATTTCCCTTCCAGCGATTCACCTGTCAGAAAAACACTTCGTATTCCCCTCAACGAAAAAACCTGCTGCTCCTCTGCCCGAAAGCAGGGGAACAACAGGTTCCTTATAATTTTTATTCAGAGAGTTTCCTGTAATGCTTATTCTTCAGTCGTATCTGCTTTTTCTGATACTTCCTCTGCGGCATCACTTTCTCCGGCTGTCTCTTCTGTATTTTCAAGATCAATCTCTTCGTTCAGATCCAGATCTGCATCTGTATCTAAATCTTCCAGGCTGATCTCATCATCAAGATCCAGTTCATCTTCCATCTGAAGATCTGTATTTAATTTTACATCACGGTACTTCTTCATACCTGTTCCGGCAGGAATATGCTTACCGATGATAACGTTCTCCTTCAGACCTACAAGGTGGTCAACTTTACCCTTGATTGCTGCCTCTGTCAGAACCTTTGTTGTCTCCTGGAAAGAAGCGGCTGAAAGGAAGGATTCTGTAGCAAGAGATGCCTTGGTGATACCAAGCATGATCTGCTCACCGGTAGCCGGCTCTTTTCCTTCTGCAACAAGCTGCTCGTTGACTTCCTCGAACTCAAGGACGTCTACCATTGTTCCCGGCAGGAACTCTGTATCACCCTTCTCCTCGATTCGGATCTTCTTCAGCATCTGACGAACGATGACCTCGATATGCTTATCATTGATCTCAACACCCTGCAGACGGTATACACGCTGTACTTCCTGAAGCATGTAGTCCTGTGCTGCACGAAGGCCTTTGATCTTCAGGATGTCATGTGGATTTACACTACCTTCTGTAAGCTCATCTCCGGCACCGAGCATTGCTCCGTCCTGGATCTTAATACGAGATCCATAAGGGATAAGGTAAGCTTTTGATTCGCCTGTCTCTTCATTTGTAACAATAACTTCACGCTTTTTCTTTGTATCACTGATCGTTGCACGTCCGGCAAACTCTGTGATGATTGCAAGTCCCTTCGGCTTTCTTGCCTCAAAAAGCTCCTCGACACGAGGAAGACCCTGAGTGATATCGTCTCCGGCAACTCCACCGTTATGGAATGTACGCATGGTAAGCTGTGTACCTGGCTCTCCGATGGACTGTGCTGCCATAATTCCGACTGCCTCACCAACCTGTACGGCTTCTCCTGTTGCCATGTTCGCACCATAACATCTGGAGCATACACCACTCTTACACTTACAGGTAAGGATTGTACGGATCTTAACCTGCTCAAGTGCATTTCCGTTCTCGTCAACGCCCTTCTTCATCACACGCTCAGCACGGCGTGGAGTAATCATATGGTTTGCCTTTACAATGACATTACCATCTTTATCTTTAATGTCTTCTGCAGAGAAACGTCCTGTAATACGTTCCTGAAGACTTTCGATCTCTTCATTTCCATCCATGAATGCAGATACATACATTCCCGGAATCGGCTGACCCGGTTTTACGCAGTCTGTATCGTGAATGATCAGTTCCTGTGATACGTCTACAAGACGTCTTGTCAGGTATCCTGAATCGGCTGTACGAAGAGCAGTATCTGCCATTCCCTTTCTGGCTCCGTGGGCAGACATGAAATACTCCAGTACGTCAAGACCTTCACGGAAGTTTGACTTGATAGGCAGCTCGATCGTACGACCGGTTGTATCAGCCATCAGTCCACGCATACCGGCAAGCTGCTTGATCTGCTTATCAGATCCACGGGCTCCTGAGTCTGCCATCATGAAGATATTATTATACTTATCAAGACCTGTCAGCAGTGCCTCTGTCAGCATATCATCGGTTGCTTTCCATGTCTCAACAACTTCTTTATAACGCTCTTCCTCTGTGATAAGACCACGCTTGTAGTTCTTTGTAATACGGTCTACAGTTTCCTGAGCTTTTGCGATCATCTCAGGCTTCTGCGGTGGTACAGTCATATCGGAAATCGATACAGTCATTGCCGCTCTTGTAGAGAACTTATATCCGATGGCTTTTACATCATCCAGTACTTCTGCAGTTGCTGTAGCCCCATGTGTATTGATTACTTTCTCAAGGATCTGCTTGAGCTGCTTCTTACCAACATGGAAGTCGATCTCCATCTTCAGTTCATTTCCCTCAACCTCACGGTCTACGAAACCAAGATCCTGAGGAATGATCTCATTAAAGAGAAGACGTCCCAGTGTTGCATCAATAATTCCGGTCATCTCTTCTCCATTTGGAAGAGTCTTTGCCACACGCACCTTGATCTGTGAGTGCAGTGTGATATATCCATTCTCATAAGCAAGAATTGCCTCGTTCACGCTCTTGAAGAACATGCCCTCGCCCTTTGATCCCGGTCTTAACTGAGTCAGATAGTAAATACCAAGTACCATATCCTGTGAAGGAACAGCTACCGGACCACCATCAGACGGCTTCAGCAGGTTGTTCGGTGAAAGGAGCAGGAAACGGCACTCTGCCTGTGCTTCCTGTGACAGTGGTACATGGACAGCCATCTGGTCTCCATCGAAGTCGG
>ENA-OPRS01000586-OPRS01000586.1-human-gut-metagenome-genome-assembly--contig:-NODE-586-length-21564-cov-2.843647_pt1 | contig 21564 bp, 19 predicted proteins | sample MGYA00241795_ERZ501881 | MGnify/ENA primary metagenome ERZ501881 (study PRJEB25962, sample SAMEA2042440) | human gut metagenome | biome: human gut; feature: human-associated habitat; material: faeces... | reverse complement strand
TCAGTGCTGCCTGTGTGGTCGAAAATTTCAAAGTTTGACAGCGAACCATTTATTATCTCACGGTATTTCCGTGGACGAATATAAAAAACTATGCGGCTATGCTCCAACACAAAAACTAATTTGCGGTAATCTTCTGAAGAAATTAAGGGAAAACGCTCAAAAAGCCCGACGCACTAGAGAGAAAAAAATATCGAGGGAACACTAGAAAGCAAGCCCGCTGGATCCCCTCATCGTATTTGTCGCACACCGTTGGAAGTCTCTATAGTATAAAAGGGTATTAATGCACCTTGCCCCCTCTGCTTTGGAGAAAAAGGAGTTTAGAGAAACTTGGCAAGTTACTGCCCTGAGAGATAGGGTCAGGACTCGTTATTTTCAAGGGAAGGAGCAGAAGGCACGGAGGTGTCCCATGCGTACCCTATTTCATCTTTCCGAAAGTCAGTTGGAGCTTATCAAACCGTTCTTTCCCCGTTCTCACGGTGCTCCCCGTGTGGATGACAGGCGTGTCGCCAGCGGCATTATCTACGTCATCAAGCACGGACTTCAGTGGCAGGATGCACCTGATGAGGCCCGCACACAATGCTGTACAACCGCTTTGTCAGGTGGAGCAGGCTCGGTGTTTTCAATAAAATTTTCATTGAGTTGGCAAATAAAACACCTTTTGATGGCTCCCTGATGATCGACTCCACCCATCTCGAGGCTCACCGCACGGCGGCAATTCTGCTCAAAAAGGGGATTCTCCACGTCGGGGATGGCAGTCTGGATACCACCCCGAAGAACTAGAAATACAGCATTTTCTTTTGATAAGGCGCTATATAAGCGGCGGCATCTTATTGGAAATACATTCAGTAAACTGAAGGGGTAGCGGCGTATCGTGACTCGGTATGACCACTGTGCCCATACTTTTTTTAGCTATCTGCCTTGCTGTTATCGTTATCTTTTATCTTGACTAATGATTCCTGAGCCTAGGGTCAGGACTCATTATTCCCAATGAAGTGAAAACAGGGTATCTGAAGACATGGAGGTGTCGCATGCGTACCCTGTTTTACCTTTCCGAAAGCCAGATGGAACGGATCAGCCCTTTCTTTCCCCGCTCTCACGGTATCCCCCGTGCCGATGGCAGGCACGTCGTCAGCGGCATTCTTTACGTTATCAAACATGGACTTCAGTGGAAGGATGCTCCCGCGGAATATGGTCCGTACAAGACGCTGTACAATCGGTTCGTCAGGTTGAGCAGGCTCGGTGTTTTCAGCAGGATCTTCACCGAGCTGGCAAACCAGACGCCCTTTGATGGCTCGCTGATGATTGACTCCACTCACCTCAAGGCCCACCGCACGGCGGCAAGCCTGCGCAAAAAGGGGGCTCCGCGCGTCTCATAGGCCGGACAAAGGGCGGATTGAATTCCAAACTCCATGCGGTCTGCGACGGACATGGGCGGCCTGTTCTGCTTTTGCTGACCGAAGGACAGGTCAGCGATTACAAGGGAGCGGCCATTCTCCAGCACCTTCTTCCCGAAGACGGCATCTTTCTGGCAGACGGAGGGTATGATGCGGCCTGGTTGCGGGAGTCTCTGAAAGCGAGGGGGATGACGGTCTGCATACCTCCTCGGAAAACCAGAAATGCAGTCTTTCCTTTCGACAAAACGCTGTATAAACGTCGGCATCTCATTGAAAATACGTTCAGCAAACTGAAGGACTGGCGGCGTATCGCAACACGTTATGACCGCTGTGCCCATACCTTTTTCTCAGCCATCTGCCTTGCTGTCTGTGTTATCTTTTATCTTCATTAACGAGTCCTGACCCTAGCTTGAGGCCGGAAGTCAGTCGGGATAAAGTCGCTTCACGTTAATGTTTCGACTTTTCCCGCTAAGGGACTTGAGGCCGGTGTCTGTTGGTAGCAGATGCCGGTCTTCTCTTTTTCCGGGGCAGTGGGCCCCGAAACCTTTTCTTTCCATGCCTGTTGGACCGAAGCTTTTTCGCTCAGGCCAGGACGCTTCCCTCGGGGAATGCCTTGCGGAAAATAAACCGCACTACAGGTCCCGCAATCAACAGCTGATAGGGCAAGGCCATGATAAAGTTTCTGGGAATATTCCCCAGCCAGATCACGGGCACCATGCTCCAGGCCCCCGTGTGAACACAGGCTTCCACCGCACCGTACAGGGACATGATCAGCACCATGGGCACCACCATACAGCAGGATACCGCAATCACCGTCTTCAAGGGGCTGGTCACTCCGGGCTTTACCAGGAAACGGAAGGCAAATCCCTTGGCCAGCTTGGATACCACAAACCAGTCACAGCACATGGCAAACACATAGGCAATGGGGAATCCCAGCCAGGCTTCCTGTACCACTTGAAAGCTCAGCTTTCCCTGCTGCATGGCCACATTGTAAATGCTCATCCAGAGCACCATCACAAAACACATCAAAACCGTGTAAATCAAACTTTCTCTCTTATTCTTCGGCATAATGGCCCTCCTTCTCTCAAGTTCCATCCACTTTTTCCACTTATTAGTGTATCATACCCACCCCGCTGCAAATAAGGGCATTTTTGATTTTCAGCGTTCCTTCGTAGAGAATCTCAAGAATTCCTTTCCTTTTTCAGTGGGATTTCCCAGAAAACAAGATTCATTCTCGATTTTTATAAACTCCCTTTGGACAATCTACACAATTTTCTCCCGGCGCCCCTTTTTTCCCGGGGACGTGCACCCTTTCGGCCTGTCCGCATATCCTGGCAATGGAGGGTTTTCTCTCTCACTGGAAAATTTCACACATGAAGGAGAGGTTTTTCGCTTATGAATATCTATCGGCCCAATGACGGCCGCTGCGATCCTTGCCATCAGCCTCCCTGCTGCTGCCCGGTTCCCGGTCCCCAAGGCCCTCAGGGTCCCATGGGTCCCCAGGGCTTCCCCGGAAAAACCGGTGCCACAGGCCCCACCGGCCCCCAAGGGGTCCAAGGGCTCCAGGGTCCCCAAGGGCCACAAGGCCCCATGGGTCCCACCGGACCTCAAGGGGTTCAAGGACTCCAGGGACTTCCCGGAGTCACGGGCCCTGCCGGCCCCACCGGACCTACAGGACCCACAGGTGCCACTGGCGCTGCAGGCGCTACCGGAGCTACCGGAACTGCGGGAGCTACCGGCCCTGCCGGTCCCACCGGGCCCACGGGAGCTACTGGGGCTACCGGCGCAACGGGAGCCACCGGAGCGACAGGAGGAACTGGCGCAAACGGAACCGCTGCCACTGTGGAAGTGGGGACCGTTTCCACGGGCAATCCGGGCACGGATGCGGAAGTGAGCAACGCCGGCACCGCCCAAAACGCCATTTTGGATTTCACCATTCCTCAAGGCCCCACCGGACCTGCTGGTCCCACCGGGGCTACGGGACCTACGGGCCCCACCGGTCCCACAGGGCCTACCGGCGCTTCCGGGGCAACAGGCGCTACCGGACCCACCGGGCCCACCGGACCTACCGGCGCTTCCGGGGCAACGGGAGCTACCGGCCCCTCTGGCCCCACCGGGCCTACCGGCGCTTCCGGAGCAACGGGAGCTACTGGGCCCTCTGGTCCCACCGGACCTACCGGCGCTTCCGGGGCAACAGGAGCTACCGGGCCCACCGGGCCTACCGGAGCCACAGGGGCTACCGGCCCCACTGGTCCCACAGGACCCACCGGACCTACAGGACCCACTGGGCCTTCGGACTCCGACGTAGTAGCTGCCACCGACGGCACTTCCCAGACCACGGAAGCCGCCGTACTGCGCAGTGCCAGTCAGACTTCTTCTGCGGCCACACCGGTATCCTTTGCATCCACGCCGGTATCCATCGGTACGTCCATGGATCACCAGCCCGGCTCTTCGGAAATTACCATCAGCCGGCCCGGCGTGTACCAAGCGTCTTTCCACAGCACGGTCACCACGGACGCCGGTTCTTCCATTCCTGCCATCCTCACCATCAATTTGACCCTGGACGGCACCACCATCCCCGGTGCCTCCGCCACCCACACCTTTGCCTCCTCTGCGGAGGTTTCCACTCTGTCCTTCTCGGTGCCCTTCCAGGTGACTTCCACCCCGGCCATTTTGCAGGCGATCCCCTCTCAGACGGGATTCCCCTTTGTGAACTGCTCTTTGACCGTGGTCCGGCTGGGAGACGCCACCATATAACCCACACTTTTTTGGGGGAGGGTCCTTCGGGGCCCTTTCCGTACATTCGGCTCTCTGCCAGGAAATGGGGGACTTGTTTGATTACCATCAGCCTTTGCATGATCGTCAAAAACGAAGAGGACACCTTGCCCCGGTGCCTGGAATCCGTCCAGGGACTGGTGGAGGAGATCGTGATCGTGGACACGGGCAGCACCGACCGCACTCGGGAAGTGGCTCTGGCCTATACCGACAAGCTGTATGAATTCCCCTGGCGGGATGACTTTTCCGCCGCCCGGAACGCCTCCTTCTCCCAGGCCACCCAGCAATATTGCCTGTGGCTGGACGCCGATGACGTGATCGATCCGGAGGCTCGGGAAGGATTTCTGGAGCTGAAAGCCCTTTTGCCGCCTCAGACCGACGTGGTGATGCTCCCCTATCACACAGCCTTCGACGAGCAGGGCAGGCCCTCTTTTACCTATTACCGGGAACGGCTGATCCGCAGACTTTCGGGACTTTCCTGGCGGGGAGCCGTGCACGAGGCCATTGCTCCCGTGGGAAACGTGGTGTACTGGGAAAAAGCCGCGATTTCCCATCGAAAAACCCGTGCCGGGGATCCGGACCGAAACCTGCGGATTCTGGAGGGCCTTCTGGCCCAGGGGAAAGAGCTCTCTCCCCGGGAGCAGTTTTATTACGCCCGGGAGCTGGCCTCCCACGGACGGGATGAGGAAGCAGCTGAGCTTTGGGAAGAGTTTCTGGCCTCGGGAAAAGGCTGGGTGGAAAACGAGCTGGAAGCCTGCCGGGATTTAGCCCAGTGTTACCAGCGCCAGGGGAAACCAGAAGAGGCCCTCGGTGCCCTGACCCGAAGCCTTCGGTATGGCCCGCCTCGGGCAGAGGTGTGCTGCGATCTGGGAGAATGGTTTTTCCAGCGGGGAGATTATCCCACGGCGGCCTTCTGGTACGAGACCGCTCTGACCCGTCCCCGAGAGGACCGGTCAGGGGCCTTTGTGTCTCCGGACTGTTACGGGTATATTCCCCTGCTGCAGCTGTGCGTCTGCCAGTACCGGATGGGAAACCGCCAGCTGGCCCGGGAGTACAACAGAATGGCCGGCATGCTCAAGCCTGACAGTCCCGCCTATCTCTACAACGAACGTTTTTTCAGGGAGGAGCTGTAGCACGCTTTCGAAACAGGCTTTTCTTTCCAGAAAAATGGGCTCGCCTGAAGGGGCGGGCCTTGTTTTTTCTTCCCAAATGCGATAAGATAGAAATCGCGTGAAACCTGTCAATTCATTGGGAAGGAAGGTTGATTTTTATGATCCAACACATTGTCATGTTCAAATTCCTGGACTCCGCCCAGGGCAAGACCAAGGAGGAAAACCTCCGGAAAGCCAAAGCCCGCATGATGGCCCTCCGGGACCAGATCCCTCAGATCCAGGGGATGGAAGTCTACTTCGGGGCGGAAGGCTCTGCTCCCAGCAATTATGATTACATTCTGGTATCCCAGTTCCGGAACATGGAGGAGCTGGACGTGTATCAGAAACATCCTGCCCATGTGGCATTCGGCCAGTTTGTCAAGGAACTTCGGGAACCCGACGGCCGGGTCTGCATCGACTACGAGCTATGAGAGGGTCCGACCGCATCTCCTCTATGCTGGCTTCCCAGGAACTGCCTCACCTGGGAGCCACCCTGGCCTCGGTGCTGTTTTTGGCATGGCCGGCTATTGTGGAGCAGATCATGCTCACTTTGGTCCAGTATGTGGACACGGCCATGGTGGGCTCCCTGGGCTCCAACGCCACCGCTGCGGTGGGTCTGACCTCCAGCACCACCTGGCTCTTCAACGGTTTCTTCAACGCGGCCGCCGTGGGATTTTCCGTCCAGGTGGCCCAGCATCTGGGGGCCGGACGCCAGGAGGAAGCCAAAAAAGTCACCTGGCAGGCTCTGCAGTTTGTGGGGATCTTCGGGATCCTGATGGGCGCTGTGGCCTTTGGGTTGTCCTTCTATCTTCCCGCCATGCTGGGCGCCGATCCTGCCATCCGGCCTGACGCTTCTCTCTATTTCCGGATTATCGCCTGCGCCATGCCCTTCACTCTGGCCTCCAACATGTTCAGCGCCGTGATCCGCTGCGCCGGAGATACCCGCACCCCCATGATCCTCAACCTGATCATCAACGTGCTCAACGTGATTCTCAACACCCTGTTCATTTACGCTCCCCGCACCGTCTCTCTCTTCGGCAGGGAAGTCTTTGTGTGGGGCGCCGGTTGGGGCGTGGGTGGGGCAGCTTTTGCATCGGCCCTGTCCACGGCCTTTGTGGCCTGCATGTTCCTGGTGGTGCTCTTCCGGAAAAAATCCCCCATCCAGATCCGGCTGAGCCAGCGGTTTCCCTTTGAGCGCCGCTGCCTGTCCACCGCCTGGAAACTGGGATTGCCTGTGGCCTTGGAACGTTCCACCCTGTGCGTGGCACAGATTGTCATCACCGCGGTGATCACCGGTATTGGCACCGTGGCTGTGGCAGCCAACCATCTGGCGGGGACCGCCGAGTCCATCAGCTATCTGCCCGCTTCCGGCGTTGCGGTGGCCGGCACCACCTTGGTGGGGCAAGCCATCGGTGCCGGCCGGAAAGATCTGGCCCGGCGATTTGCCCGGATGGTCAGCTGGATGGGTGTGGTCATCATGACCTTCGGCGGGGCGGTGCTCTATTTCTTCGCCCCCCAGCTGATCCGGATCTTCTCCACCGATCCCCAGGTCATCGATCTGGGCAGTCAGGTGCTGCGGATCGTGGCCTTCGCGGAACCCCTGTTTGGGGCTTCCATCGTGGCATCCGGTACCCTGCGGGGCGCCGGAGACTCCCGGGGTCCCTTTTTCATCAGCCTTGCCACCATGTGGGGAGTGCGAATCACCCTATCCCTGCTGCTGGCCGGCCGAATGGGACTCATTGGTGTGTGGCTGGCTATGGCCGCCGAACTCTGCGCCCGGGGTCTGATCTTTATGATCCGCCTGTACCGGGGCAAATGGATGCACATCGACCTGTTCCAAAACCCCAAGGAACCCGCAAAAAACTCGTAAAAATGCTTTACAACCCAGTTTCCTTGTGCTAAAATAGATATGCTGTTTTCGGGAGAAAACGGCATACATGGGCCTGTAGCTCAGCTGGGAGAGCGTTCGGTTCGCATCCGAGAGGTCGAGAGTTCGAGTCTCTTCAGGTCCACCAGCAGCGTGACGCTGCATCCAATTCGCGAATCTCACTTTTGTGAGGTTCGCGAATTTTTTTCCCGCGTTTTAGGCTGGTTCCATATTCGGCGCCTATTTTGGAAACCTGCATCCCTTAGGCTTTTCTTTTGGCCCCTCCTATAGTATAATACAGACAAAGTTGGCATCTCCCTTCCAGCGCCGGAACAAGGGAACCGGTTCCCGCCCTGGAGGCGGATTTCCCCAGGTTTAGGGGAGGCAAATCCAGAAAAAGTCCAGTTGAAGGAGGAGTTCCAGATGAACGAAACAATTTTGCAAATTCTTTCCCAGGCCCAGGAAAACTGGCAGCCCCCGGAAGTTCCCGACGACATCCCCCAGGGGGACATGCCCGGGGATAAGGTTTGGATCGGGCCCCAGTCCATCCAGAAGGCCCAGGTGGCTTTCCGAGCCATGCTGCCCATGCTCCGGGAAGCTCTGGAAGCCAATCCCCACCGGAAGGCTGTCATTTCGGTTTCCGGCGGCAGCGGCGTGGGTAAAACCTGTGTCTCTGCCCTGCTCACCTACTATCTCAACCAGTTGGGTGTGGGAGCCTTCACCCTGTCCGGAGATAACTATCCCCTTCGGTACCCCCAGCTCAACGATGCGGAACGGACGCGGATCTTCCGGCTGGCCGGCGTACGGGGCATGGTGGCCCAGGGAGTGTACAATCAGGAACACGCCGCCATCCTCAAGGATCTGCAGCTGAAAGACTTGGACTGCGAACCCAAGGAATGTGAAACATACCCTTGGCTTTCCGCCTACCAGGCGGCTGGCCGGGAAGAGCTCTTCCAGTATCTGGGCACGGAGAAGGAGCAGGAATACGACAAGATTCAGGAGGTGCTCCGGCAGTTTAAGGAGGGTCAGGAGAAAATCTGGCTCAAGCGCATGGGCCGGGATGACACCGCCCTGTGGTTTGAGGAAAAGGACTTCTCTCAGATCTCCTTGGTGGTGCTGGAATGGACCCACGGCAATTCCGGAAAATTCCAGGGGGTGGATATTCCCATCCTCCTGTCCAGCACCCCCGCTGAAACCCGGGAATACCGTCTCTCCCGGGGACGGGACGCCAACGCGGACACGGCCTTTATCACCATGGTTCTGGAGCTGGAACAGAAAAAACTGGAAGACCGGGCCGGCGCTGCCAAGGTGATCGTCTCCAAGTCCTGTGACCAACTGACCTATGAAGAGTACAAGCAGCAGATGGCTGCCAACAGGTGATTGCCATGAAACAGAATCTCTCTTACGGACCCATGCTCAATGCCTACCCAGACAGCCTGGGAGGTGCCCTTTCCGATGGCGTGCGCTTTCTCCAGGATCCCCGGGTAAAAGGGGCCTTTTCCTCCTTCTACATTCTCCCCAGCCTCTTTCACACCGACCTGGACCGGGGGTTCTCCGTGCAGGATTACGGCATTAACGGGGAAATCGCCACAGAGGAGGACCTGCAGGCTCTCCAGGATTTGGGCATCGACCTGAAACTTGACTTTATCCTCAACCACCTTTCCGTGCTGTCTCCCCAGTTCCAGGACCTGCTGGCAAAAGGGGACGCTTCTCCCTACAAAGACTTTTTCATCGATTGGAACAAGTTCTGGGAAGGCTGTGGGGAGCTGAACGAAGAAGGGGTGCTGGTTCCCCGGGAAGAGTACATCCGGGACATGTTCTTCCGGAAACCCGGTTTGCCGGTGCTGGTGGTAGAGTTCGCAGACGGCACCCGCCGCCCCTATTGGAACACCTTCTACCAGCAGGTGGACGTGGACGAGACGGGGAAAAAGCATTATCTGGGACAGATGGATCTGAACATCAAATCCCCCTTGGTGTTGGAGTTTTACCGGCAGACCCTCCAGACCCTCTCCGGCTACGGGGCGAAAATTGTTCGGTTGGACGCTTTCGCCTACGCTCCCAAGGAAGTGGGCGCCAAGAATTTCCTCAACGATCCCGGTACCTGGGACTTCCTCCAGCAGATCACCGACATGGCTCAGCCTTACGGTGTGGCCCTGCTGCCGGAAATTCACGCCAGCTATCAGGAAGGCACCTACCGGACCATTGCCCAAAAGGGCTACATGGTCTACGATTTCTTCCTGCCTGGCCTGGTGCTGGACGCTTTTGAACAGAAGTCCGGAGAAACCCTGGCCTCCTGGGCCAATGAGATCCTGGACCGGCACATGGGCACCGTGAATATGTTGGGATGCCACGACGGAATCCCCCTGCTGGATCTGAAAGGCCTGCTGCCGGAAGAACGGATTCAGGGGCTGATCGACACCCTGGTGAAACGGGGCGGCTTTGTCAAGGACCTCCATGGAGCCAAGAATGTGTATTATCAGGTGAACGCCACTTACTACAGCGCCCTGGGAGAGGACGACCGGCGGATGCTGCTGGCTCGGGCCATCCAGCTGTTTATGCCCGGGAAACCCCAGGTGTGGTACTTAGATCTGTTCGCCGGGAAGAACGACTACGCCGCTATGGAACGGGCAGGCGCCGGCGGCCACAAGGAAATCAACCGGACCAACCTTTCCCCCGAAGCCGTCAACGTCAAGCTGGACCTGCCTGTGGTGCGGGACCAGCTCCGGCTGCTGAAAATGCGGGCCTCCTACCCGGTGTTTGCTCAGGACGCCTCCATTTCCGTAAGCTGGGAGGGTTCCCAAATCCGCTTTGCCTGGGACCATCAGGGCCAAAAAGCCACCCTGGTGGGCGATCTCTCCAACAGCGCCTTTACCGTCCAAATTGTGGACCAGGCCACCGGGGACATCCTGTTCCAGATGGAGCAATAACTTTCTTTTCCCACGTAAAAAACGCACTCCAAACGGGGTGCGTTTTTCTGTTGCGCTGTTTTCTTTTCTAAACCTTTTCCTGGGGGGTCCCTGTAACAGTTGGGCTCCTTCTCCAAAGCCTCAGCCTGTGGAAATCTTCCCCTCCCGCATTCGGCAGTTTTCCCCAGCCAAGGAAAAAATGGTGGAAAACTGGACCCAAGACAAGGGCTCTTCCAGGCTTCGGACCTTTCCGAAAAGGCGATTTCCCGCCGGAGGTTACAGTTCTTCCAGGGAGGGAATGGAGGACTGGGCCCCTGGCCGGGCCACCACAAGATCCGCCACCCGGGAGGCAAACCGGGCCGCTTCCTCCAGGTCCTTACCCTGAGACAGGGCCGCCGCCAAGGCGCCCACATAGCTGTCCCCCGCTGCGGTGGTATCCACCACCTGGACGGTCTCGTCCGCCGCCAGGTAGGTTTCCCGGCCGTCCTCTCTCAGCAGGTAGGAACCCTTTCCTCCCAGGGTCACCAGCACGTTTTTAACCCCTCTTTCCTGGAGGGAACGGGCGTCCTCCCGAAGATGGTCCGGACAGTAGGGACGGCCCGTCAAAATGGACAATTCCGTCTCGTTGGGCTTGATTAGCTCCAGACAGCCAAAAAGCTCCTCCGGCAGGTTGGGCACCGCCGGAGCCGGATCCAGAATCACCCGTTTTCCCAGGGCCTTGGCTTCCCGAGCCGCATATACCACCGTTTCCAGGGGAATCTCCAGCTGGAGCACTACCAGGTCACTGGCTTCCAGCAGATCCCGGTTTGCCGCCACATACTCCGGGGTCACCTGGGCATTGGCTCCGGGCAGCACGATGATGCTGTTGTCTCCCTGGGGGGTCACCCCAATTACCGCCATTCCTGTGGCAGTGTCCGTCCGGCACTGAATCCGGGACACATCCACCCCCACGTCAGCCAGATTCCCACAAAGCCGCTTCCCTTGGGAATCCGCTCCTACGGCTCCCAGCATGGCGGCCCGGCCTCCCAGCTTTCCCATGGCATAGGCCTGGTTGGCCCCCTTGCCACCGGGCACCAACTCCAACCCCTGGGCCAGCACCGTCTCCCCCACCTGGGGCATGTGAGACAGGTGAGTCACATGGTCCATGTTCAAGCTGCCGATCACCAACAAATTTCCTTTCACCGGGATTCCCCCTTTACTTCCAAATCGCCATACAGGCAATGGCTGCCCTCCTGGACGGCAAACCCAATGCAGCCCCGTTCCAAGGGTTTTTCCAGGTCTTCCCACTCCAGTAAAACCTCTTCTCCCAGGGCAAGGGTCAGCCGGTTTCCCTTCACGGTAAAGGTCAGCCGGTATTCCCGATCCCTCTGCCAGGGGAATTCCCGCTGGGCAAACACTCGATACCCCTTATGGTTTTTCACCAGGGCCACCTTGCCCTCTCCGAAAAATCCGGCTCCGTAACTGCGCATAGCCCCCTGAACCCGGGCCAGCAGCAGGTGAATTTCTCCGGTCTGGGGACGCAGGGTGCAGGTGACGGAAAGGTCCTCCCACCCGTGATGGCCGGTGTACGTCTCTCCAAAATCCCCGCAGGACAGGCTCATCCAGGGCCCGTCCAGATAGGTGTGGCCCTTGAGCCGGCCAAACTGAGGCACCTCCCGATGGAGCCCGGTCCAGCAGTCCAGCTCCAGCTGAGAAAAGTCCACCCGGTAATCAGGAACCCCTTTCAGGGTAAGATCGTCCAGGTAAGCGGTCAGGTCCCCTTGGGCAAAGCCGCCTGCTCTGCCCAGGAGGATCACCCCCACCTCCTGGATCCAACCGGTCTGGCCCCCCGGCAAATCCAGGGTGAGCCGGTGCCAGACGCCGTCTGCCTCTACGGGTTCTCCCCGAAGAATTTCCCCGGTGGCCCCGTTTTTGGCGTAAATTCTGGCGGACACCGCCATTCCCGGCGTGGGGATCGGCAGCAGACTCAGGCTGACCCGCTGGCCCGGATACACCAGAGGCGCGAAAAAGGGATCGTATCGGGAATCGCTGAAGTCCTGGGAGGAGTAGTACGTCTGCTTGTAGAAAAAGTTTTCCTCTCCCGACTGTGCCCCGGCCACCGTAAGCTTTAAAGAGCGCTTTCCGGAATAGGCTTGCTCCTCCGTGTTGCGAATGTGGCACAGCCCCGAGGACCGGCTCCGAATGGCGTGGGTGCTGCCGGGGTATTCAAAGTGACAGGTTTCCAGGCCCGCGTCCAGGATCTGGTTCCAGGGGGCGGGAGGTGTTTCTCCCGATAGCCGGTAGGCCATCTTGGCAAAATACCCGGCCCCGTAAGGCAGGTCCATGGCATTCAGAGAGGGAAGCACCCCGGAACAGGCCAAAAAGTCATTGATGGGCGCCCGCCACTTGCCGTAGTCGATGCCCGGCAGTCCACAGTGAACGCCCATAATGCACCCCACATTGCCCACATTGCAGTCGGTGTCCCAGCCGCACATGTTGCAGATGCACAGGGTTCTGGTGAAATCTCCTCCGCCATACAGAAGGGAAAGGATCATCACCGCCGCGTTGGGGATAATGTGGCAGTTGCCGGGGTATTTGTGGTAGCCGAATTCCCGGTCCACATATTGGAAACACTCCCGCCAGTTGTCAGGATGCTCCCGGTAAAATTCCGTCACTGCCCGGACGACCCGGGCGTACTCGCAATCTTGGGGCAGATGGGAAAGGGCCCCCTCCAGCACCCGCTCCAGGTCCGGTTCCACAAACGCCAGGCTGATGCAACAGGCCACAAACACGCCGCCCCAAACCCCGTTTCCTCCGTGGGTGACGCTGGCCGCCTCTTTGGCCAGCCGGGCCGCTTGCTCCGGATTCCCGGGAGACACCAGCCCCCAGGGATCGATGAAAATCTGTCCGCCGATCTGCTCGGCCATGGTGGACCCGTTTTGCTCCACGCTGCCGCTGCGGGGAGCGGGAATGCCCGCCCGCAGGTTCAGGTAGGCGGTGTGCTCTGTGGAAACCCCGTAACCCCCCCACCAGAAGAATCCGTGTTCAAAGGGGGCGTAGTTGAGCAGGGCTTCCGCCACATCCTGAGCGGAAAAATCCTCCAGAGCCCCGCAGTCCTCCAGGGCCCGGATAAAGAAAACCGGTCCATTGCTGTCGTCATCGGCGGCAAAGTTCTTGTAGGAGACAGGATAGTCCCAAAGCTCTCCAAAGACTTCCTGAATGTGCTGGTAGGTCCAGCCCTCAATGGCCGCCCCCAACCGGATGCCGATGACCTTTCCCAGCCATCCGGCGTAAATTTTTTCTATGGCATGTTCTGGCAATCCCATGATGATTCCTCCCTTAGCCGGCAATTTCCGGCCGTCTATTGGGATGGTACCACGCCCTGGGAAGAATGTCAAAGTGTTTTCGTGTGGGAAGGCTCACTCCTCCACCAACCACAGTTGGCCCGACTGGGGAGCCAGGTCCGGAAGGAAAACGCCTTCTCCCTGGGGAAACAAAATTTGCCCCGCCCGCCGGGTGGACCCGCCATAGGGTTTCTCGTCACTGGAAAGGAGCAGCCGCAAGGCAGTGGCGCCGGGAATTTCCAGGGTGTATGACTGGGGAGGCGTGTCCGAAAAACAGAAAACCGCCACCACCCGCTGTCCCGGAGCCCTTCGCTCAAAGGCATACACGCATCCAGGCCCCTGCTGGCAATCCAACCACTGGAACCCTTCCCGGTCATAGTCCCGCTGCCACAGGGCACGGGTATCCAGGTAGATCCTGTTCAGATCCCGTATAAAGTGGTAGAACCCGTCGTGGATGGGAAACTTTCGCAGCTCCCAGTCCTGCTGCCGCTTTTCGTCCCACTCCCGAAGCTGACCCAGCTCGAAGCCCATAAAGTTCAGTTTTTTCCCGGGATGGGCCATCATATACAAGTACAGGGCCCTGGCCTGGGGAAATTTTCCCTCATACGCCCCGTCCATCTTCTGTACCACCGTGGCTTTTCCGTGAACCACTTCGTCGTGGGACAGCGGCAACAGGTACCGCTCCTTGTAAAAGTACTCCATGGAAAAGGTCAGCTGGTGGTATTTTTCCCGCCGCTGCTGGGGTGGGGATTGAAAATAGGTGAGGGTGTCGTGCATCCACCCGATGTCCCACTTGTAGTCAAAACCCAGGCCCCCTTCCTGGGAAGGTGCTGTCACCCCAGGCCAGGCGGTGGAATCCTCCGCCGCCAGAATGGCCGTGGGATGCAGCCGCTTCAGTCCCCGGTTCATTTCCCGGAGAAACTGGATCCCATTCTGGTTTTCTCCCCGGGCCGGATCCCCCTGCCAGTAAATGAGCCGGCTGACCGCGTCCATGCGCAGGCCGTCAAAGTGAAATTCCTCCAGCCAGTAATGGGCGGCGGACTGGAGAAAACTGCGCACCTCCCCTCGGGAGTGCATGAAGTTGCAGCTTCCCCATTCGCTGCGGCCCACATCCCTGTGAGGATATTCATACAAAGGGGTGCCGTCGTAATTCCACAGGGCATAGTCGTCCACCGCGAAATGAACCGGCACAAAGTCCAACAACACCCCCAGACCCGCCCGGTGACACCGGTCCACAAACTGTTTCAACTGCCGCGGCGTGCCATAGCGGGAGGTGGGACTGAAAAATCCCGTATTTTGGTAGCCCCAGGACTCGTCCGAGGGATGCTCGCTGAGGGGCAAAAATTCCAGATAATTGCACCCCAGCTCCTGCACATAGGGAATCAAACGGTCCCCCAGCTGGTCCCAGTCGTACCAATCGTCGGGCTGAGGGCCGGGCTTTTGCCAGGAACCCCCATGGATTTCGTAAATGTGCAGGGGTTTTTCCTCCCGGGTGTTCCGCGACCGCATCCAGGCCTCGTCTCCAAACAGGTACTCCTGCTCCGGTCCGCACAGGACAGTGGCGTTGTGGGGACGCTTTTCCATGAAAAACCCGTAGGGGTCACAGTGGTCCAAAAAAGTGCCGTCCCGACGCCAGATCCTGTATTTGTACCGCTGCCCGGGTTGGGCGTTGGAGGAAAAGATCTCCCAGAAATTTCCGTCCCGCACCCGTTCCATGGGACGCTCCTGCCATTGGTCCCACTCCGCCAAAAGGGATACCTTGTCCGCGCTGGGGGCAAACGTGCGAAAGACTGTTCCCCCCTGGCTCCAATGGGCGCCCAAATCGGTATAGGCGTCAAAACAGGTTCCCGTGTAAAAGCTGTACAGATCCATGAGATGCTCCTTTCTCCCGCCCCCGGTCCCTGTGACCAGGGGATTTTCTAGACATGGGTCGGTTTTTCTGCTACAATCGATTATACCGGCCGGATGGAGTTTGCCGCCACCGGCGATTTTCGGAAAAAGTTGCTTAAGCGACCCTTTTCTCAAAGGGTCGGGGAAGGAGAATCCATGGACTTACGGGTGGAAAAAACAGAACGGGCCATTCGCAGCGCCTTTCTGGAGCTGCGGGCCAAGAAACCCCTGGAAAAGCTCACCGTCAAAGAACTGTGCCAAAAGGCGGAAATCCACAAATCCACCTTTTATGACCACTATGAGGACTTGTACGCCCTTTCCGACGCCCTGGAAAATCAGGTGCTGTCTTCGGTGCTGGAAAGCTTGAACCATCCGGAAAACCTGTTTGAACAGCCCGAGGCCTTTACCCGAGATCTGTATTTGGCCTACAGCTCCCAGAACGCCTTGATTCGAGTGTTGTTTTCCGGCAGCCGCAGTGGCAACCTGGCAGCCAAAATTCACCGGAGCATCAAGGAGGTGGCCTTTGCCGAGCGGCCCGAACTCCGCAGCGATCCCCAGGCAAACATCCTTCTGAGCTTTGCCATCTACGGGGGCTATTACGCCTACGAAGAAAATCAGGAGTATGGCGTGGAACAGGTGGCCACCGTGGTGGGCAAGGTCAGCCGAGATGTCATCCCACGAATTTAAAAAGAATTTTACCTGAAAACGCCGGTAGAATCCCTTCTCATTTTGGGAAAATTGTGGTATACTGTGCCCATAGAATGCCTTCCGCACCGGGCGGAGGGCCAATTTGACGGGAGGTATGGTTCTATGGATTATTTGGGAAAGAACATCCCCAAGCTGGGATTCGGCCTGATGCGCCTGCCCATGCTGGGAGAAGAAGTGGACATCGAACAGACCAAGGAAATGGTGGACAAGTTCCTGCAAGCAGGCTTCACCTATTTTGACACGGCCTATGGCTATCTGGGAGGCAAATCTGAGGAAGCAGTGAAAACCGCCCTGGTGGACCGGTATCCCCGGGAAAGCTTCCAGCTGGCCACCAAGCTGCCTGCCTGGGCAGGGCCTCAGACCGCCGAGGAAGCCAAGGAAATGCTCCAAACCTCCCTGCGCCGCACCGGGGCCGGGTATTTTGACTTCTACCTGCTCCACAATTGCGGGGACGAGCGCACCCAGGCTTTTGACCGGTTCGGCATCTGGGATTATGCACTGGAGCAGCGGGAAAAGGGCATTCTAAAGCATGTGGGCTTCTCTTTCCACGACAAGGCCGACGTGCTGGACGAGCTCTTGACCAAGCATCCGGAAATGGAATTCGTCCAGCTGCAAATCAACTACGCCGACTGGGAAGACGACTCGGTTCAGTCCCGGAAGTGTTACGAAGTGGCCCGGAAACACAACAAGCCCGTGATCATCATGGAACCTGTCAAGGGCGGTCTTTTGGCCAATCCTCCGGAGCCGGTGGCAAAACTGCTTCAGGACTTTAACCCCAACGCCGACCTGCCTTCCTGGGCTCTGCGGTTTGCCGCTTCCCTGGACGGGCTGATCACCGTGCTTTCGGGCATGTCCACCTTGCAGCAGATGGAGGACAACCTGAAAACCATGTCCGGGTTTGCTCCCCTCTCCCCTCAGGAGCTGGAAGTCATTGGGAAAGCCCGGGAAGCCCTGGCGGCCATTCCCAGCATCCCCTGCACCAGCTGTCAGTACTGCCGGAAGGGCTGCCCCCAGAACATTCCCATTCCCAATGTGTTCGGGGCTGTGAACCTGGACCGGATTTACGGAAACAACGAGCGGGCTCGGAGCAGCTACAGCTTCGCGGTCCGGGGCAAGGGCAAGGCCAGCGACTGCATCCAGTGCGGCCAGTGCGAGTCCGTATGTCCCCAGCATATTTCCATCATTGAAGAACTGCAAAAGGCGGCGGCTACCTTGGAATAATCCCTTTCCAAGGGAAACCCCAACCCCACACCAGAAAGACCAGCACCCTTTTGGGAAAAATCCCAAGGGCGCCGGTCTTTTTTGCCTCTTTCCTAACCTGGATCAACGTTTCCCCTGGGGATCAGTGAAACAGGGACACCGTCACAAACAGCCCCGACAACAGGGAGGACACCAGAGACACCACTGTGATCTGGGTGTTGAGGGAGGGACCAGCCGTATCCTTGAAGGGATCCCCCACCGTGTCGCCGATAACCGCGGCTTTGTGGGCGCTGCTGCCCCTGCCCCCTTCCGCTCCGGCTTCGATGGTCTTTTTCGTGTTGTCCCACAGGCCACCCGCGTTGGACATGAACAATGCCAGCAGCAGGCCACTGACAATATTCCCCAGCAAGAACCCTCCAATGGCTCTGGGACCTCCAATGAGCCCCACCGCCACGGTGGACAGAATGCTCATGAGCCCGGCAGGGATCAATTCCCGCAGGGCCCCGGTGGTGGCAATATCGATGCACCGGTCATACTGAGGCCGCACCCCGGGTTTTCCTTCCCGAAGGCCGGGGATGGTGTCAAATTGCCGGTGAATCTCCCCCACCATCCGCTGGGCGTTTTTATCTACCCCCAGGATCAGCAGGGCGGAAAACACCGCCGGCACCGCCGCTCCCACCAGCACTCCGAAAAATACCGTGGGAGACATGATGTCAAATCCGGTCAAGGGTTCCCTGCCGACAGCCGCCAAAGCGGTGTTGGCCTCTGCCAGAAAAGCCCCCAGCAGGGAAATTACCGTCAGCCCAGCGGCGCTGATGGAAAAACCTTTGGTCACCGCTTTCACCGTGTTTCCGGCGCTGTCCAGCTGATCGGCGATCCGGATGGTCTCTTCCCCCAAACCGCCCATTTCCGCCAGGCCCCGGGCATTGTCCACAATGGGACCATAGGCGTCGTTGGAGATGATCATTCCCACAATGGAGAGCATCCCCACTGCGGACATGGAAATGCCAAACACCGCGTAGCCTTCTCCCATGGGAGCACAGAGCTCATAAGCCGCCAGAGCAGACACGGCAATGCCCACCATGGCGGGCAGAGCGGAAAGAAACCCGTAGGACACGCCGGACAGCACCGTAAAAGCAGGACCTGAGGCAGAGGCTCGGGCCACCTTTTTCACAATGGGCTTGGAATCATCGGTAAAGTAGTCGGTGGTCACTCCGATGATCACCCCCACCAACAGTCCCACCGCCGCAGCGCCCCAGATCCGCCAGGAAAATCCAGGCAGCAGGGCAGTGGCTCCGGCGGTGAGCAACAGGTAAATGAGGGTGGTCACATAAGTAGAGGAATTCAGCGCCCGGGTGGGATCTCCTTTCTTGCCCACCCGGGCAGTGGCAATTCCCAGCAGAGAGGCCAACAACCCCAAAGCTCCATAGCAGAACACCATGGACATGGTGTGGTAAGGCCCGGACAGAGACTGGGCAATCACCAGGGCGGACACCATGGCCGCCACATTGGAGTCAAATAGGTCCGCCCCCATGCCGGCCACATCCCCTACATTGTCCCCCACGTTGTCGGCGATCACCGCCGGATTCCGGGGATCGTCTTCGGGAATGCCCAATTCCACTTTCCCTGTAAGGTCCGCGGACACGTCGGCTGTCTTGGTGAAAATCCCTCCCCCTGCCTTGGCAAACAACGCCAGGGAGCTGGCTCCAAAGGAAAATCCCAGCAGGATGGTGGAATCCCCCGTGAGCCAAAGCACTCCGGCCACCCCCAGCAGGGAGGCCCCCACCACCAGCAGGCCCATCACCGCGCCCCCTCGGAACCCGATGAGAAAAGCAGGCTTGAGCCCTCTTTGGGCCGCTTCCGCCGTGCGGCTGTTGGACAAGGTTGCCACCAGGATCCCGATCTTTCCCGCCACCGCCGAAAGAAGGGTCCCTCCCAGGTAAGAAAGGGCCATGGCCACATTGTCCCAGGGATTCCCCTGCCACACAGGGGACGGCATCAGCAACAGGATCACCAGGGCAGCCACCCCGGCAAATTTTCCCAGGATCCGATACTCCCTGGCCAAAAAAGTATCGGCTCCCTGTTTGATCAGCCGGGACACCTGCCGGATTCTGGGGTTGCAGGTTTTTTGCCGTTTCACCCACAGGTACAGATAGGCGGCAAAGGCAAAGGCCAGGGCAACGCAGAGAAACGAGAGCCCGTAAAACAGGGAAAGCTGGCTTTCTTCCACGAAACATCACCACTCCTTCCAAAAAGGGGGCAATTCTCCCAGGGGCTTTCCCGGCAAAGAAAAGCCGGACGAAGACTTTGCCCTTTTTTCCACGATACAGTATATTCGGGAGAAAGGGCAAATGTCCCCGGTCCGGTGATGAAAAAAAGAGCGGGAATTCCCGCCCTTTTCACGATTTTTCCAGAACCTCTTCCAGCCGGGCTCTGGCCTCCTGCAGACTGGCTTCGTCGGGCAGGATCACATAGAGCTCCTGTCCCGGCATGGACCAGGTTTCCCGGTAGGCGCTTTGGCCGCTGGCGGTATAGGTCTCAATCTTCCAGTCCCCTGCCAGGGAAGGCGCCAGGGAGAGGATCTGGTCCTCCGGCAGATTGGTCTCAAAGTTTCCCTCCACCGCCTGAAGCACCGAGGGGAAATTCCACAGCAAAGCCGGGGACGCGGCCTTTTCCACCACCGCCCGGATCACTTCCATCTGGTTTTTCGCCCGCTGGTAGTCCCCCTCGGGAAAGCTCATCCGCTCCCGGGCAAAGGCCAGAGCCTCGATCCCAGTCAGCTGGTTGTACCCCTCCTGGTAGGTGCAGATATTTTCCACGGTAAAGGTCCGGTCGGAATACACCGACACCCCTCCCAGGGCATCGATAATGTCCACAAATCCGGTAAAATTCATCCGCAGGTAGTAGTCGATTTCCACTCCGTACAGTTCTTCCAGGGCTTCCACCGAGGTTTCCACCCCGTAGAGCCCCGTGTGGGCCAGCTTGTCCTTGTCTTCGCCTGTTCTCTCAAAGGAAACGTAAAAGTCCCGGGGCGTGGCCAGAAGAAACAGTTCCTTCTCCGGCACATTGACCGCCGCCAAAATATTCACATCGCTGCGGGACCGGGTGGAAATATCCCCAAAGGTGTCGCTGCCGCTCAGGTACAGGAGAAACCGCTGGGGCGTCCCTTCCGGCGCAGGCAGGGATTCCACCGCTTCCTGGGAAATCCGGATGCCTCCCAGACTCCGCATACCCTCTTGGGTCCACTCATAGCCCCTGGCGTCTCCCAGGCTTTTCTGATACCCCTCCTCCAACAGCACCGCCTGGCATTCCCCCTGTCTGAGGGCGTCCGCCAAGGCAAACGCCGTGGGATAGTCTTGGACTTCCGGAAGCCGGCCCAAGGTCTCCTCCAGCCGGGCCACCGTTTCCTCCCGGTCCTCTCCCTGGGTCACTCCGTACCGGTAATCCACCGTATCCGAAAGGGTTTGGGCCGGATCCTCCTGCAGTACATAGACCTGAACTTCCCGCTGGGCAGGCCCCGCTTCCGTGACCTGTTCCAGGGTTCGCCTGGCTTGGTTGTAATAGGAAAGCCCCAAGGCCACCACGACCAGCAGGATCAAGGCCACCAGGCCTCCTCCCAGGAGCAGACCCTTTTTCACCGACGATTTCACCAGCTTATCCCTCCTTGTTCTGTGTGGGTTCCTCCCCGTAAACGGATGGAGTCAGGAAGATAGGGCGCAGGGTCAGTTTTTGCAGCTGTTCCCGGATACGCCGCTGTTTTTCCGCCGCTTCCGCCCCGTTGACATCCAGAGAGGCAGCCCGGCTGTAATAGTTGCCCCCGTGCCGGTGGTGGAACCCGTCGAATCCTGCCAAATAGGCTTCCCGGACTCCGCAGCGCTCCAGCAGCTTCAGGAGCATGAGCCCGGCGTTGTCGGACACCATGGGATCTTGATTCAGATACCGGTCATAGTCCACCCAAAGGCAATCTGCCCCGGGAAAGGGGCTCAGGTTGGAAGTGAGGATCAGCCGTACCCCTTCCAGGGAACGTACCTCCCGGCCGATGATGTCCAGGCGCTTGTGGTTGCTGACGAAACAGGCTTCCACCTGAAATTTGGGGTCCGCAAAGTTCACCGCCACCACAAAGGGATGTTCCTTCCGGAGAAAGGTCAAAATCTCCTGCTGCCGGGTCCTCAGGCTCTGTCCCGGGGCCAGGACCAGCACCTTCCGGTTTCGGACCAAACCTCGCAAGGTTTCCACCGCCGCTCCGTCTTCCAGGTGACGGCTCTGGTATTGGGCGTAGAGCCGGTGAATCCTCTCCCGGTCGAATTCCACCCGGGCATCTCGGGGAATGGATTGGAGAATCTTCTCGAT
>ENA-OPRS01000578-OPRS01000578.1-human-gut-metagenome-genome-assembly--contig:-NODE-578-length-21758-cov-3.678662_pt1 | contig 21758 bp, 14 predicted proteins | sample MGYA00241795_ERZ501881 | MGnify/ENA primary metagenome ERZ501881 (study PRJEB25962, sample SAMEA2042440) | human gut metagenome | biome: human gut; feature: human-associated habitat; material: faeces... | reverse complement strand
CACGACGCTCAACGAGCACGCGGCATTCGATCAGGTAACCGCGATACACCGGGCCTGCGGCTACTTTCTGATGAAAAACGACGTGCCGCAGAAGGAGCGCCGTCAGGTCATCGAGGTGCTCGCCTCGTGGTCGGCCCTGTTCGTCGGGATGATGCAAGCGCGTCAGTGTATCGTTCCGATGCAGGAGGAACTGATCCGCCGCATCCGCGAAATCCGGAGGCTGGCCTCGCCCGCCGAGGAAAACGCTCCTGCCGGAGAGCCGGCCGAGACAGAGGCCGAGGCCGATCCCGTTTCCGATCCCGGCAAGCAACCGGCCGGTAAGAAAGACCCCGGCAAGGAGTGATCCCGGTCGACGCCCGTCCCGGCTTTCGCGCGCCGGGGCGCGACGGACAACCGCTTTGGCAGGAGGGTCGCCGGTATGCGCATCCTCGCGGGGAAAGCGAGCTCGCCGAAAAATCCTCCGCAAGTATGTAAAGGCCGGCTTCAGATATCGAACTCGGCAAGAATGACTATCTTCGCGGAAAACGGAGCGAATATGGAAATCGACCTGACGATCGAACAGGCCGGCCTGCAAGAGCCGATCCCCTATGAGTTGCTGTACGAGGCCGATCCCTCGCGCGAGGCCGTCGCCGACTACATCGCGCGGGGCACATGCTACATAGCCCGGCTCGGGGGCCGTACCGTCGGAGTATCGGTCCTGCTGCGGACTCGTCCCTTCACTATGGAGCTGGTCAATCTATGCGTTGCAGAGCCGTACCGGAGGCAAGGCATCGCCACCCGGCTGATCGCCCATGCCGCAGAAAGGGCGCGCGCGGCGAAGTGCCGTATACTCGAAGTGGGAACAGGCAACGCAGGGATCGGCCAACTGGCCCTTTACCAACGTTGCGGATTCTCGATCGACTCGATCGAGAAAGACTATTTCGTCAGGCACTACCCGGAGCCGATCTACGAAAACGGAATCGAGTGTCGGGACATGGTTCGGCTCAGAATGGAACTATAGCCGCCGACAGTCCGACTGCCCGCCCGGCGGCATGCGAGCGGCGAGGCCGGCATACGAGACCGCTCGGCGGCCAGCATGCGGCGAAAGGGGAGATCGACCGAAAAGAGGAAACCGCTTCCGATCAGATCATTGCAACGTCAACCGAACCGCCGGAGCCCTACCGCATAAACAAGCACGGAAGGACCGGCCATAGCGCCGCCTTCCGTCCCGCTTTACGGCACGAGCTGCACGGAAGCGGTCTGCCCGACTAAAAATAAGGCTCCAGCCGCTCCAGAAACGAGCCGGGAGCCCGACAGGCCCGTCTCGTCGCGGCGTTCATGAACGCCAGCGTCACCGAGCCCGCATTGATCCGCTCCCCATTCTCGCGGAAAACCTCGTAATCGAAGCGCATCTTCACCTTCGGCATCTCGGCCAGCGTCACCCGGACCGTCAGCAGATCGTCGTCGAAAGCCGGCGACACGTAGCGGCTCTGAACGTCGATCACAGGCAACATGATTCCCTGCGCCTCCAACTGGGGATAGGTCATGCCCAGCTCGCGGAGCATCTCGGTACGGGCCGTCTCGTAATAGCGCACATAGTTGGAATGATGGACGAAACCCATGCAGTCGGTTTCGTAATAGCGCACGCGAATCGGAATGTCTCGGGTAATCATCGTTATCGGACAAAAGGGGAACCGTCGCCACGACGCTTCCCGGTTATCGGTTATCGTTTTTCATGGCCGGAAGCTCAACCGGCCGAGCATAGGCTGCTACCGGCCGGACAACATACGTACCGGTCGTCGCCGGCCGTCTCTCCTTGCTCCCGGAGCGACTGTCCCGTGAACGCTGCGCGCTTCTGCCGAACAGCGTCCGCCTGCGGCATGGCCCGAACAGCCTGCCCCTGAGAAGCCGGTCTGCCGGGAAATCCGGCCCCCGCCGGCCGAAACGGCAATCTCGCCCGGTTCTCCGCCGCTCCGACAGCCACGGACAATCCGGCGATCGACCGCCATGTGTTCCCGACAGCGACCGGACCGGGAGCGATATTCCGGTTACTCGCCCCGGCTGTAATTCGGCGCCTCGCGCGTGATGCTCACGTCGTGCGGATGGCTTTCGAGCATGCCCGAATTGGTGATCCGGATGAACCGGGCCTTCTTCAGCGCCTCGATGTCTTTCGCGCCGCAATAGCCCATGCCTGCCCTCAGGCCGCCGACCATCTGGTAGACGACCTCGGCCAGCGTACCCTTGTAGGGCACGCGGGCGGCGATTCCCTCGGGGACGAGCTTCTTGACATCGTCCTCCATATCCTGAAAATAGCGATCCTTCGAGCCGTGCTGCATCGCCTCGAGCGAGCCCATGCCCCGGTAGGACTTGAACTTGCGACCGTTGTAGATGATCGTCTCGCCGGGCGACTCCTCGACGCCGGCCAGCAGCGACCCGGCCATCACCGCGTCGGCCCCGGCGGCGATCGCCTTGACGATATCGCCCGAATAGCGCAGCCCGCCGTCGGCGATTACGGGAACGCCCGAGCCGGCGACCGACTTGGCCACGTCGTAAATGGCCGAGAGCTGGGGCACGCCGACGCCGGCGATCACGCGCGTCGTGCAGATCGACCCCGGTCCGATGCCTACCTTCACTCCGTCGGCCCCGGCGGCCACAAGCATCTTGGCGGCCTCGCCCGTAGCGATGTTGCCGACGACTACCTCCAGATCGGGATACTCCTTCTTCACGCGGCGCAGCATGTCGACCACGCCCTTGGAATGGCCGTGAGCCGTGTCGATCACGATCACGTCGGCCTGAGCCTCCGCAAGCGCACCGACGCGCTCCATCGTGTTGTACGTCACGCCGACCCCGGCGGCGACTCGCAAGCGTCCCTTGTCGTCCTTGGCAGCGTTCGGATTGGCCTGCACCTTCGTGATGTCCTTGTAGGTCAGCAGGCCGATCAGACGGCCTCCGGCGTCCACCACCGGCAGCTTCTCGATCTTGTTCTGCAGCAGGATGTCGGAAGCGGTCTGCAAGTCGGGATTATGCGTCGTGATCAGATTCTCCTTGGTCATCACCTCCTCGATGCGGCGCGACATGTCGCGCTGGAAACGCAGGTCGCGGTTGGTCACGATGCCGATCAGTACGCCCTCCGACGTAACGACCGGGATACCGCCGATGCGGTTCTCCTTCATCAGCTGCAACGCGTCGCCGACCGTGTTGTCCTTGCCTATGGTGACCGGGTCGTAGATCATGCCGTTCTCGGCGCGCTTCACCTTGCGGACCTGAGCCGCCTGCTCGGCGATCGTCATATTCTTGTGAATCACCCCGATGCCCCCGGCGCGAGCGATGGCGATCGCCATTTCGGCCTCGGTCACCGTATCCATGGCCGCCGAAGCGATCGGCGTGTTGATCTGAACGTTGCGGGAAAAGCGGGAAACGATGCTGACTTCGCGCGGCAGCACTTCGGAGTAGGCGGGGATCAGAAGTACGTCATCGAAAGTCAGGCCCTCGGTCTGAATTTTATCTTCAAGGAACGACATGGTTTTGGGATATTAAAATTTGGGCAAAATTAATAAAATTCCGACGAATTGCAACGCCCGTCCCGTCATTTTGCCGAGATTTCGACATCCGCCGCCGAAAGCGCGCCGGCACGCAACATACAGCGCACCGTCAGTCCCCGCTTCTGACCGATATCCGAAGGCTCTTTTCGGTACGGGTGCGGGCAGGCCCGTATGATACGACGGGATACGGCTAATCGCTTTTGTGGCGATTGAGCCATGCGTCAGTCGCGCCTTTTTATTTCCGCGCGGCTCAACAGACGGGATAAATCCCCTCCGGCGCACCGATTCCGACTGCGAATAGCAGTCTCCTCCATTGCAGCTATGAGTCTTGAGACCAAGGCATTCTTGTGCGCGATAGCTTACCGGATCGGTATACGATCGGCAGCAGCCCCGCGGACCGCCTTGCAAAACACAATCACACGAACGTCACGACAGTGTCTCCCGGGACCAAGCGTCCCTCCCCGCCATACAGGCGCAGAGCGCGGCCGGGTCCGATCGCAAGCCGGGCATCCTCTCCCCCTTCGGAAAAGTCCCGGCCTACCCGCACGGCGTATTCCCCTGCCGGGGGCAACAGCTTGCCGGATTCCACGCCGAGTATCGTCCCGTCGACGGCAAGGCGGCCGCTCAGAAAATAGGGCGCGCCCAGACAGCGGGCCGCGTCGCGGAGATTGCCCCCCGCCACCAGCCCCCGGATTACCGTCGAGCTGACCTTACGCGCATCGACATCCTGCCGGGGCATCATCCGCACATCGAAGCCCGAGCGTCGGCCGAGTTCCGACAGCGAGCCGAAATCTCCCCGCTTGTCGCGTCCCAGATGATGATTGTACCCTACCAGCAGCGTATCGACGCGCAAGCGCCCGACCAAATCGCGCTCCACGAACTCCTCCATCGAAAGACGGCTGAACTCGGGCGTGAAATCGACGACGACCGCATGGTCGATCCCCGTGCCGGCGATCAGCGCCAGCTTCTCGCGCAACGTATTGAGCAGCATGACGGGCGCGCCTCCCACCACCGAGCGGGGATGCGGATCGAACGTCACCACGACGCTCTCTCCTCCCCGCTCGCGCGCGATGTCCGCTATCCGGCTCAGAATGGCCCGATGTCCCGCATGTACTCCGTCGTAGGAACCGATCGTAGCGGCAGGGCGGCGAATCGGGGGCAGGCTGTCGAAATTGCGGTGAATCAGCATAGTCTCTGGCTATTCGGACGACGAATCGGAATTTTCCTCGGCCTCCTTGACGAAATAGGCCACTTTCTCGAGCAACGTCGTGATGTCGTAGTTCTCGACGAAAATCCCGCGCGGGAAGTTCAGCGGCATCGACGTGAAGTTCAGCACGCCCTTGATCCCGGCATTGATGATCGGTACGACGAGCTGCGAGGCGATCGACGTAGGCGACGACAGAATCACGATCTTGATGTCGTGCTTCTGCACCAGCTCCTCGAAATCGGCCATCGGACAGCACGGAATCCCGTCGATGCGGTGTCCGACTTTCTGAGGATCGACGTCGAACGACGCGACGATGCGCAGCTTCGAGCGACGCCCGTTGAAATATTTGGTCAGCGCCTGTCCCAGATTCCCCATCCCGATTACGCCGACGTTCACGACGTTCTTTCCGTCGAGGATCGAGCTGATGAACTCGATCAGCACCTCGACGTCGTATCCCTTTTTCGTATCGCTCTGAAAGCCGATCAGCATCAAATCGCGCCGCACCTGCACGGCCGTAATGCCGTGTATGCCGGCCAGCACATGCGAGAATATGTGTTGGATGCCTTGGGCGTGGCATTCGAGCAGCGTGCGGCGGTACTCGCTCAGGCGCTCGATCGTTTTTTCCGGTATCGCGTTCATGGCGTAATTCTGTGGTATGGGTTATGCAAAGATAGCCAATTCGCCGCGGACACGCAACCATCCTGCGGCGGGGCAGCCGGAACGGTTGTCCGGAATCGCCGAAAAGGACTATCTTTGCGGCGAAAAAACAGGAAAAGCCATGATAAAGGGAGTTATCTTCGACATGGACGGCGTGCTCGTCGACAACCGGGACGCGCACATCGAGGCGTTCGAAATCATTTGCCGTAAGTACGGCGTCCCGTTCGACCGGGAGAAATTCATGCCGTCGTTCGGCATGACCAACGACCTGATCCTCGAACGGCTGATGCCCGAGGTGATCCGCCGGACCGACTGGCGGCAGATCGCCCGCGAGAAGGAGGAGACCTACCGCGAGATCTTCGAGCGGACGATCGCCCCGACCCGGGGGCTGGTGGATTTTCTCCGCGCCCTGAAGGCGGACGGCTTTCTGGTCGGTCTCGGCTCGTCGGGCAACACGCCGAACGTCAACTTCGTGCTCGAGCGCTGCGGCATCGCAGAGTATTTCGACGCGATCGCCAACGGCGATATGATCAGCCGGGGCAAGCCCGATCCGGAGGTGTATTTGCTCGCCGCCCGCAAGCTGGGTCTCGATCCGGCCGAGTGCATCGTGGCCGAGGACGCCCCGGTCGGCATCGAGGCGGCCCGCAGGGCCGGCATGTCCGTGATCGGCGTCGCCACGACGTTCCGCCGCGAGGACCTGTCGGACTACGACTTGCTGATCGACGATTTCACCCAGATCGGCCCGCAGCAGATCCGCGCGCTGAAAGCGTAGTCCCGCGGCCGCTCGGGAAACGGTCCCGAGCCATCGCCCTTACGCCATGTCGCCGCCCTCAGTTCCGTTCACAGAGGACTGAGGGCAGCACGCTTATTCCGTGAGCCGGACCTCGGTTCATGCGACCGGCGTATCGTCGCCCTGCTTTCTCTGTCTGTGAGGCTGGAAGCGAGCCGTAATATAAGCCGTGAAAATCGGGAAAAGCATCATGCCCGCCGCGGCGAGCACGACACAGAGTATCTCGCCCGTCGCGGTCTTGGGCACGATATTCGACCCGACGGTCGTCACGTTCATGAACGCCCACCAAAGGGCCTTCCCATAGGACGTGACCATGGGATTGATCGCATGCTCGAGCGAGTAGAATACCAGGCTGGCGAAATAGCTCAGCGCGAAAATCATCAGCACGTAGGATATCAGCAGGCTGGTCACTCGGTTCCGGGCGATCCACCCGACCATGATGGCCAGTCCGTACCCGCCCCGCACCAGCGGCATCAGGCGGATCAAATAATACGCCTCGGCCGAGAGGCTCAGATGAAACGCGTCGACGATATTCAAATAAGGTATCGACACGAGCAGAAAAATCAGGTTGCCGAAGAAAAACCTCCACTTGCGTCGGCTCAGGAAAAAACGGTAAAAGAAATCGACCAGAAACACGATGCAGACCCAAAGCTGCACGCGCATGTAAAGCCGGTAATAGTTCTCGGCCGCACCGTGAAACACCTCGAGCGAAAGGCTGACGATCACGACGATGCTGCCTAGGAGCACCAGCACGTTCAGAATACTCTTTATGTCCCGTCGCAGCCCGTGCCGGCGCGGATCGTCCGCCGGGACGGAAGAAGCGGAAGCCGGGGAGGAAGACTGAGGAAGCGAAGCCGAATCGTTCATAAGCCGGATTTTGAGTGACGCGGTGAAGCGAGCAAAAAAAGTGCCCGTTTCGCATCGCACGTTTCGTGCCTCGCCCTGTCCGGCCCGATCCGGCAGCCCGAACCGCCGACGAAAGGGGACCCGCCCCGGCAGAGCCGGATTCCGCTCCGAGCCGTACTCCGGACAGCCCGCCGGAACATTTTTTTCGGGAGGCAATTATATATCTCGATGTATCAAGCGCATTCGCAACCGGAATCTTCATATCCGCGGTTCGCGGCTTGCAACCTCAGGCCGCGTGTCCGATCGGCCCCCTACCGTAAATCCCCTACGCCGGAGAGAACTTCATGCGGAAAAACCGGAAGCATCGAAAATCGAGGACCGGGACGTAAAACATATGCACCGAGGCACGGAAATCGGCGCAAACGATCTCTATGAAACAAGGGGATAAAAAGAAAACATAAAAGTCCAAAACAAGGAAAGACGGAGCGACACTACCAGCATACCCTAAACCCTCCCCGCGAGCGAGCAACGATGCGTAATCCGACCGCCGGCGGACGTTTCTCGGCAGGATCGTCGGGTTCCGGCATATCGCGTTCCGACCGGGAGCATACCGTCTTCTCCCGCGCCGGTACCGTCGGCAAGACGACGGACTGTTCCGGCTTTTCGGAGAGAAATTACAGACAAAAAACGCCGCGACAAGCGATCCGACAATAAAACGGCCGACCGGATCACGCCCAGGCCAAACGATCCGGCACCCTGAGCAAGACCGGAACGAATGCGCAGACACGGAGCGGAAAGACTCCGCCCGTTTCCACCCGATGTCGCCGAGCGGTCAATCGCACCCGAACGCGTAGGCGAGCCGGACGAACAGGTTGCGGCGGGCCGTGATGTCGGAGTTGAAGTTGACGACCGAGGGACGATGGTCGAAGATATTATCCACGCCGAGGGTCAGCGTCATACCCTCGGGCAGAGACGCATTGACCGCCGCGTTGCACACGGCGTATCCCTTATGACGGGCCGTATAGGTCCCGCTCCAATACTTCATGTTCTGCATCGACTGGAAGTCGAGATTCACGATCGGCATGAAATCTTCGTAAGTCTTGGCTCCCACGTAGCGGACCGTCGCGTCGATGCCGATGCGGTACCTGCGCACGTCGAAGCCGTATTCGACCTGAAACACGGCCGTATGAGGGCTCGGGAATATGTATTGCGTCGAGCTTTCGGGCGCGTCGTCGCTTTGGTAGACATAGTTGTAGTTGGCTCTCACGAACAGGCCGGTCGTCACCCGCAGCGTACCCATCAACTCGAGACCGCTGAACTCGCTGCGCCGGATGTTCTCGTACTGCAGAACGGTCGTCGTCCCTTCCATGTGCCCGCGCACATCGATCTTGTTGCGGAAATAACTGTTGTAGACCGTAGCCGACAGGTTCAACCCGCTGCGGTTGTACTCGGCCGTCAGCGAAACGTAATGGTTGCTCTCGCTACGCAGCCGGTCGTTACCCCGGATGACGGAAGTCTGGCCCGGAATCGGAACGGTGAAGTCCATATACATCTCCTTGAGCGAGGGAGTCCTGTAGCCGCTGGCGTAGTTGGCCCGAAGCGAGAAATCGCGGTAAGCGTACTTGGCCGAGAGCTTCGGGGTTACGCTCCAGCCGAAATGATTGTTGTAATCGCCTCTCACGCCGACGACGAAGCTGAGCGGCCGGCCGCTCAGAATCTCGTCCTGCACGTAGAGCGAGCCGGTATTCATGCTCTTGCGGTCGTCGTACCCGGACGGGTTCATGTCGAACCGAAGCTGCTCGTTGACCCACTCCAAGCCCGTCGTCAGCCGGTTCGCGCTGCCCGCGTCGAGCGTCCACAGCAGCCGGGGCACGTTGTAGGTGTGGCGCTGCTTGGGGACCGTGACTCCCGACAGGCTGTCCAGATCGCGGAAATACTCGTCCCGGACGTAGGAGAGGTAAATCTTGTTGCGCTCGTTGGGCGAGTGCTCCATCAGCGCCTTGACGTTGTACCCGCTGTAGGACTCGTAGGTCCACGGCTTGCTGTTGTTCGACAGCGGATTCTCGTCGAGAATGCTACCGTTGAAGTCGAACCGCTTCTTGCCGAAATAGCTTCCCGAAAGCTGGAACCGGAACTGGTCGGACAGCTCGTAGTCGAACCGCTGGCTAAGGTTCAGGTCGCGCCAACCGCTGACGCTCAGTCCCCGGGAATCGGGTCCCACGCTGATCGTCGTATCGGCGACGGTCCGCCCGATGACGAACACGGGCATGCCGGTCGAAGGGTCCATCTCCGGACGCGAGCCGTTCATTTTCGGGCGCATGATATTCAGCTCCTTGTAATGGCGCACCTCGTCGCGCGTGCCGACCAGCCTGTAGGCGTCGCTCGTGCGATAGGCCACGGCGGTCAGCGAGCGGAACTTGCCCAGATTGACCCCGAACGTCATGTCGGCATTCAGGTTCGGCAGATCGAGCTTGTTGCGATACTCGCGCGAGTCGCTCGCCGACGCGTTTCCCGCCAGCGAGTCGCCGCCGTTGCGCTGGTAGGGCGTGCCGTATCGCAGCGAAGCCGTGACTTCATACTTATGGCGGGGCTCTTTGGTTATGACGTTGACGACCGCCCCCATCGCATTCGATCCGTACAGGACCGACGAGGCGCCGCGCACCACCTCGATGCGCGACACGATCGAAAGCGGAATGCGCGAGTAGTCGATATTGCCGTACGTCTCTCCGGCGATCCGCTCGCCGTCGAGCAGGAAAAGCACGTAGCGCGAGTCGAGCCCCTGAAACGACAGCGACGAGCCGTAGCCCGCCTGATGGAACTCCACGCCGGCCAGCTCCCGCTCGAGCGCCTGCTGAAGCGTAACGGCCCCGCTGCGCTCGATGTCGCGGGAAGTGATGACCCGGGTAATGACCGGCGTATTCTTCAGCGGCAGGGGCGTCCGCGTCGCCGTGACCACCACCTCGTTCATATCGACGGTCAGGCTGTCGTCGGACAATGCGGGCATTTCGACGCCGCTGCCGCACACTCCCTGCGTAACCCATGCCGAACACACGGCCAAACAAAACACGAGCTTTCTCATCATCTACGGGATCGTTAGTTAAACGCAGGTCGAAACACCGGCCCGGACGCTATGAAACGCCCGGACTGCAAAACTACCGTTTTTATCGGTAAAAATAACAATAACGGACCGAAAAAACCTTCTCCTAGACGATCCGGATCAAGACGGCAAGCGCATCGCAGCCGGCGGTCGCGCTTTCACCGCCGCTCGTCGCATGCGCGCCCGATCCGGAATACGGACCGGCCGTATTCCGTCCGATAAATTCCGCAAAAGCCGAACGAGCGCCGGGCCCACGGAAACATCGATTCCGGACATGCACACGGCATTCCGCGCAGCGGCATCTCGGTCGTTTCGGGAGAAAAACGACGCGACGAAACGTAAAAACCGAAACTGTTTTGTAACTTTGCGCCTTGCGTAACCTCATTTGTCCATGCGAAACGTCAGGGGTCTCTTTTTCCTGCTGCTGCTGTCGGCGCTCGCGTCATGCCGCGAGAAAACCGCGGACGACTTTCCCGTCTGGGGACTGGACGTCTCGCGCCACCAGCAGAACGTCGACTGGGAGAAGGTCGTCGAGCACGAAAAGCCCTGGTTCGTATTCATCAAGGCTACGGAGGGCACGCTGATCGTCGATCCGACCTACGACCGGCACCGCCGCGAGCTCGAGAGAGCGGGAGTCACATGGGGCGCCTACCACTTTTTCGGGCACCGCACGCCGGGCCGCGAGCAGGCCCGCAACTTCATCCGCACGGCCCGCCTCGAAAAGGGCAACCTGCTCCCGGTGCTCGATATCGAGCAGCACCGCTTCATGACCGACCCGAAACGGTCCGTGCGCGAGGCGAAGGCGTTCTGCGACGAAATCCGCCGGTACTACGGCGCCGACCCGATCATCTACTGCTCGACCCATTTCTACGATACTTACCTGAAAAAAGAGTTCAGCCCCGACCGGTACACGCTGTGGATCGCCGACTACCGGGGCTGCCCGTCCGTGAAGTGGCTTCTGTGGCAGCACACCGACTCGCACTCGCTGCCGGGCATTCGGGGAAAGGTCGACCGAAACGTTTTTTCGGGAAGCGAGCAGGAATTCAAGAAGCTGATTCTATAAGGTATATGAACATCGAAACGGATTTTCTGGTTATCGGCAGCGGCATCGCCGGACTGAGCTTTGCGCTGAAAGCGGCCGAATACGGTCGGGTCACGATCGTCACCAAGGGCGAGCTGGGCGAGTGCAACACCGACTACGCGCAGGGCGGCATCGCCTCGGTCATGTACGAGCCCGACACGTTCGAGAAGCACATCCGCGACACGATGGTCTGCGGGGCCGGCATCTGCGACCCGGCAGCCGTCGAGCAGGTCGTTACGCGCGCCCCTTCGGTCATCAAGCAGCTGATTCAGTGGGGGACCAAGTTCGACAAGGACGCGTCGGGACGGTACGACCTGAACCGCGAGGGCGGGCACAGCGAGCACCGCATCCTGCACCACGACGACCTGACCGGCCACGAGATCGAGCGCGCCCTGACGAAGCGCGTCAAGCGCCACCACAACATCGACATCTACGAGCACCATTTCGCCGTCGACATCCTCACGCAGCACCACCTGGGCCGGCTCGTCAAAAAGAGCACGCCCGACATCACCTGCTTCGGAGCCTACGTGCTGAACCTCAAGAAGCACGAAATATACACCGTGCTGGCCAAAGTGACCGTCATGGCGACCGGCGGCGTGGGCAATATCTACCACACGACGACCAACCCGTCCGTAGCCACGGGCGACGGCGTGGCGATGGTGCACCGGGCCAAGGGCGTGATCGAGAACATGGAGTTCATCCAGTTCCACCCCACCTCGCTCTACAATCCCGGCGAGCGCCCGTCGTTTCTGATCACCGAGGCGATGCGGGGCTTCGGCGGCCTGCTGAGGCTGCAGAACGGCAAGGAGTTCATGCAGAAGTACCACCCGATGGGATCGCTCGCCCCGCGCGACGTGGTAGCCCGCAGCATCGACCACGAGCTCAAGATCTCGGGCGAGGAGTTCGTTTACCTCGACATCACGCACAAGGACCCGAAAGAGGTGATGAGCCATTTCCCGAATATTTACAAGAAGTGCCTGTCGATCGGCATCGACCTGACCAAAGACATGATCCCCGTCGTCCCGGCCGCGCACTACTGCTGCGGAGGCATCAAGGTAAACCTTAACGGCGAATCGTCGATCCGCCGCCTGTATGCGCTGGGCGAAGCCTCGTCGACCGGACTGCACGGAGGCAACCGGCTCGCGTCGAACTCGATGATGGAGGCGGCCGTCTACGCCGACGCGGCGGCTCGTCACGCCATTTCGGTCATCGACTCGATCGAGCTTCAGCGCGACATCCCGGCATGGGACTACGAAGGCACGGCCGTGCCCGAGGAGATGGCCCTGATCACGCAGGACTACAAGGAAATGCAGCAGATCATGACCAACTACGTGGGCATCGTCCGCTCGGACGTCCGCCTCGAGCGGGCCAAGCGGCGGCTCGAGATCATCTTCAAGGAGACCGAAGAACTCTACCTGAAGTCCACGCTGAGCCAGCATCTGTGCGAGCTACGCAACATGATCGCCGTAGGCTACCTGATTATCAAGCAGGCCGAGGCGCGCCACGAAAGTGTAGGCCTGCACTACTCGATAGACTACCCGGCCAAGCCGGTTGAGATCTGACCCTATCAACCGACGGACCCTATGAAAACCCGATTCGCTCTGATCGCCTCGCTCTGCCTGCTGGCAGGCTGCTCCGCACAAGGCCCCGACAACCGGACCGCCGATCTGCAAGGCAAGCGCGTGCTCGTCTTCACCGGTCACGGCGAAGGCTACGTGCACGAAAATATCGCGGTCTCGGCCGCCATGATACTCGACCTGGCTGCGCAGGAAGACTTCGCGGCCGACACGACATCGGACAAGCGCGTCTTCTGCGACGACTCGCTCGAACGCTACGATGCGATCGTTTACGCGAACGCCAGCTACGTCGGGCTCGACTCCGCGCAGCGGTCGGCTTTCGAGCGCTTCATCCGGCGCGGCGGAGGATTCGCCGGGCTGCATGCAGCGACCTGCACTGACGACGACTGGACCTGGTTCACGCGGATGATTGGCGGCCGTTTCGACTTTCATCCCCCGCTCCAGCGGCTGACGATGAAAGTCGTCGACCGGACCCACCCCTCCACCTCGATGCTTCCCGATACGCTGACAACCGAGGACGAGCTGTACTGTTTCAAGCGGCTCGACCCGCAGGCCCGCGTGCTGGCCGTGTGGGAAACGGCTAGGGTCGACTGGGGCTCGGGGCCGAAGCCCGAAGTGATGTCGCCGAGCCTGCCGGCCGTCTGGTGCAGCGAGTTCGACGGCGGCCGGATCTGGTACACCGCCGCCGGACACCGCCCGTCCGACTATGCCGATACGCTCTACCGCGAACAGGTGCTCGGCGGGCTCCGCTGGATCATGGCCGGCCAAGCGCGCGATACAGAAACGGCTGAGTGACGGCACGGCATTACGAAACCGCCGAGCCGGAACGAGGCGGCCGCCCGACACCCCGTCGGGGAACGGCCGTCCGCCTGCGGGCCGACTGCGGCAGAATTCCTTTCGGACGGCCGAGGTCAATGAAATAAAGCAGGCCCTGTTTTTCGCCGAGCGACAGGGAGGCGGGAAATCGGGCGGCACGCGAGCGAACCTTCGTCCGGAGCGCGGCGGCAGAGTCGTGGCGCGGCAGGCTTCGTGAACCGACAAAAAGAAAAACGATGGAACTGAAACAGGAAATAGAGCGCAGGCGAACTTTCGCCATCATCAGTCACCCGGACGCGGGCAAGACGACGCTGACCGAGAAGCTGCTGCTCTTCGGCGGCGCGATCCATGTGGCGGGAGCCGTCAAGTCGAACAAGATCAAGCGGGGAGCCACGTCCGACTTCATGGAAATCGAGCGGCAGCGCGGCATCTCGGTCGCCACGTCGGTCATGGGCTTCGAGTACGGAGACGTCAAGATCAACATCCTCGACACCCCCGGCCACGAGGACTTCGCCGAGGACACCTACCGGACGCTGACGGCCGTCGACAGCGTGATCATCGTGATTGACGGCGCCAAGGGCGTCGAGACGCAAACGCGCAAGCTGATGGAAGTATGCCGGATGCGCAACACGCCGGTCATGGTCTTCGTCAACAAGCTCGACCGCCCGTGCAAGGACCCGTTTGACCTGCTCGACGAGATCGAGCGCGAGCTGAAGATTCAGGTCCGGCCGCTGGCCTGGCCGATCAGTACGGGTCCGACGTTCAAGGGCGTGTACGACCTGTACGCCGACCGGCTTTCGCTGTTCTTCGCCGAAGACAGGCAGACAGCCGAGGGACAGACGCTCGACATAAAGCTCGACGATCCGGCGATCGACGGGTACATCAGCCCGTTCACGCAGCACCTGCGCGACGATCTGGAGCTTGTCGAAGGCGTCTATCCTCCGTTCGATCTCGACAGCTACCGCAAGGGCGAGGTCGCGCCGGTCTTTTTCGGCAGCGCGCTGAACAATTTCGGAGTCCGTGAGCTGCTCGACTGCTTTGTCCGCATCGCGCCGTCGCCCGGCAAGTCTCATACGCTCCAGCGCGACGTGTCGCCTTATGAGGAGAAACTGACCGGATTCGTGTTCAAAATCCACGCGAACATGGACCCGAACCACCGCGACCGGATCGCGTTCCTGAAAATTTGCTCGGGACGCTTCGAGCGCAATAAGCCCTACCTGCACGTGCCTTCGGGCAAAACGATCAAGTTCGCGTCGCCCACGGCCTTCATGGCCGAGAAAAAGTCGGTAATCGACGAGGCGTACCCCGGCGACATCGTCGGCCTGCACGACACGGGCAACTTCAAGATCGGCGACACCTTCACCGAAGGCGAGACGCTGCGGTTCACCGGCATTCCGAGCTTCTCGCCCGAGCTGTTCCGCTACATCGAGAACGCCGATCCGATGAAGTTCAAGCAACTGGCCAAGGGTATCGACCAGTTGATGGACGAAGGTGTCGCGCAGCTGTTCACGAGCCGGATGAACGGGCGCAAGATCATCGGCACGGTCGGAGCCCTGCAATTCGAGGTCATCGAGTACCGATTGCAGCACGAGTACGGCGCCAAGTGCCGCTACGAGCCGATCCAAATCTACAAGGCATGCTGGATCGAGTCCGACGACGAGGAGCAGATGAACGACTTCCGCAAGCGCAAGTTCAACAGCATGGCGCTCGACAAGCACGGCCGCGAGGTCTTTCTAGCCGACACGTCCTACGCGCTGTCGCTCGCTCAGGAAAAGTTTCCCGGCATCCGGTTCCACTTCACCAGCGAATTCTGACCGGAGCCGCAGGAACCGTTTCCGGGATGCGGCAGGTATCCGGAGCGCTCGGACCGTTCCGATCGCCCGGGAATACCGAGAAGCCGTCCGGCCGCGCCGACGGCAAAACAATCGGGAAACCCATATCTTTCAACGTACCGGGAGCGTTCACTCCCGGTACATCCATATTCACCAGCAGCCGCGGCTCAGCCATAGGCCGCGCACCCGGTCAGGCCCTACCGCGAAGTTCCCTTCGGCGGAGGGAACTTCGTGTCGTAAAACCGGAAGCGTCGAAGATCCGACGGCCGGTACGGTAAACCGGGAATCCTTGATTTCAGAACCGTACGGACGGCTGCCGGTTCCGTCCGCCCGACGGCAAGGGTCCCTCCTCCGACGCCATGTTCGACGTGAGACATGGACGAAAGATCGCGGGCGTTCGGTTTCCTGTCGCCGGGCACGGTATCGCGACGATTTTCATTTCTCGATCAAAATGCCTAACTTCGTCGGAGAACCGCCGCGCAATGTGCGGACGGGCAGATACTAACCAAACTCTCTACCCATGACTTTCTGTACCCGAACGGGGCGCGTCGTCGCCCTGGCAGCGGCTCTCGCCGTCTTGTCGGCCTGCCGGTCCGAGGAGAAGACCGGAGCTACGCCGAACAACTGTTCCAAGAAATGCTCGCTGACCGAGACGCGCCCTCTGGCCGGATTCAACGACGGCGCGGACGGATTCGTCTGCGGCGAGAATGCCGATTCGCTCCAACTGATCTCCTCGGCTCCGACCTGGTCGGGACGCCTGCACGAAGGATCGCACTGCCTGCAGGTAAGCGGTCCCGACATGCCCGCCAACCGCTGGCGAACGGTCTTCCGGGAGTATCCCGAAGGACTCGACCTGAGCGATACGCCCTTCGTGTCGTTCGCCGTCAATACCGAGGGCGGAGCCTACGGAGCCGACTACTACGTCCGGCTGACGGTCGGCCGCGGCGGACGGAAATTCGAAAGCATGGCCAAAGTGACGCCCAAAGAGTGGAACGTAACGATTTTCGACCTGAGCGAGTGCCCGTTCGCAGACCGGATCGACCGGGTCGAGTTCGCGCTCTGCAACGCCAGCGACTCGGTATGGGAAAACGCGCTCTACCAGCTGGACGGATTCGAGGCCGGCAAGCCGATCGACCTGTCGTTCGGACTCAAAGGCTCGACCGAGCCGTTCACGGCCGAAAGGGGCTCCGTCTCCCATGGCGACGGAACGCTGGAGTTCGCGTTCGACGAGGGAGGCTCGCTCCGCACGCCGTCGCTCGCCGGGAGCCGCAACGGCATCTACAATCCGAGGCTCGAGGACCGCAACACGATGTTCTTCGTCATGGAGAACCGCAGTCCGGCCGACCGGCTCCGCATTCGCTTCGTCACAGCGAAAGACACTGTCTACAATGACGAAAAATCGAAAGTTTTCGACATCGACCCGAACTCGCCCAAGAAAGGATACTTCTTCAACTTCTCCGATCTGCCGAAGGCCGAAGGCGCGCTGACCGGCTTCCGCGTCGAGCCGCTCGGAGGCGCGGGCGAACTGTCGATCGACCGTATCACGTTCGAGCAAGAAGTCGTTCTGGAACCTTTCGCAGGTAGCATCGACCGCTGCACGGCTACGCCCGAGCGGATCGAGATACGGGGCACGATCTCGCCCGAATACGCGTCGAAATACGCCCGCATCGCCGTCTACGAAGCGCCGATGTACAAAGGCGACCGGGGGATCGAAGGGCTGAAAAAGCTCTACGAGGGTCCGCTCGCCCGTCAGTTCGTCATCGACGGCATTCCGACGAAACGGGGCGAGAAAATGACACACCTGAGCAGCCGGCTGCTGGCCGTCGCGCTGAACGGGCTGGACGATTACCTGAAAATCGCGCCCTACTTCTACATCGAGAACTGGCGCGACTTTACGGACAACCCCTACTCGTTCGAGCTGCCCGGACTGAGCGTCAGCGTACTGGACTACGGCGCGAAAGGCGACGCGTTCACCGACGACACGCGGAGCATTCAGGCGGCCATCGACGACGTCTCGTCCCGGGGAGGCGGCCGGGTCGTGCTGCCCGGCGACAGCAGCTCCTTATACGGACGGCGTTACGTAGCTACGCACCTGATGATGCGCAGCAACGTCGATCTGCACCTCGAAAAAGGCTCGATCCTGTGGCAGTCGCAGGACGAGAGCGACTACTCCTACGCTCCGGCCTACGGCCACGACGTCGTGATACCGCGCGTTCCGTGGACGCACAGCCTGTTCGTGAACCTGCCGCTGATCCAAGGCAAGGACGTCGAGAACGTCAAGATCACCGGGCAGGGTAAAATCCGCTCGCTCGACACGTACAGCGTCGATCCGAGGCTCGACCACTACGCCCGCGTTTGCACGGACCGTATCCACGTGATCCCGATCGGATTCTGGAAAGTGCGCAACATCGAACTGAGCGACGTCGAGATCGTCCGCACCAACAACTACCACACGTCGTTCTACTATTGCGAAAACCTGTTCGTCGGCAACGTGAAGATGCACGAGGTGAAATGCGTCAGCGGCGACGGCATCGGCCTGAGTATCGGCACGCACGACGTGAAGGTGGCCCGCATCTTCCTCGAGTCGAACGACGACGGCATCGTGATGACCAGCAGCTACGCCGATCCGCGCGGAGGCGTCTGGTGGTGGGGCGACAACGACTGGGACCGCTCGGTGCGCAACGTCGAGGTGTGCCACAGTTATATCAACTCGGGCGGAGGCAAGGCCATCGCGCTGATTCCTTGGGGCTCTACGAACCCCGACCAGCAGAAACAGGAAACCGACAACGTGAACGTCTACGACAACGTGCTCATGGGAGGATACTCCGTCGGCACATGGTGCGACAACCCGTTCGACGGCAAGCCTTTCGACAACACGGAGGAGAACGACTACGCCCCGGTCAAGAACTTCCGCATCGTGAACAACGAGTACCTGAGCCCGTGCGACCTGCTGAGCATCAGGCCGACCAACTTTATCACCGACTGCGGGCTGCACAGCAGCGAGACGTTCCGTAACGGCGACTTCGCGCACGGCCACACCTACTGGACGATGGAGGGCGATGCCGGCGAGCAGGACGGCTCGGGATACGCCCGAGGCGAGGGACGCCTCTACGAAGGACTGTACCTGAAAAAGGGAAGGCACGTCTTCACGGCCGACGTCCGTTCGAAAGGCGAGTTGTTCGTCGAGAACGCGACGAGCGGGCAAACGGTCGAAAGCCTCGCCTTCGACACGGACGAATGGGCCCCCCGGCGGATCGTCATCGACGCCGGAGCCGACGACACGTACTACCTCGGCATAAAAGGCCCCGACGCCCGAATCCGCAACGCCGTGCTCGACCGTCCGGACCCGATCGACGGCTTCCGTCGGTTCGGAAGCCGCGCTTTTTTCGGGATGGCTTTCCAAGGACCCGGAATTTTCGGAACGAGCGCATTCCCCGGCGCATCATGCACGAGCCGGCAAAACGGATCGGGTCCGGAAATGTCCGTCCCCTCAGCCCGCCGCAAGTCCGCAAACCTGTACGACCGAACGGACCGCGTGGGACGGTCATGCAAGAAAAGACCGGAAGGAGCGATGCCCGGCCGCGCGACCGATCCGGCAAAAATTCGTACCTTGGGGACCTCAACGCAGACCGACTATGTTCCGATACCTGATGCTGTGGGCTCTCGCGGCCTTGTGGACGCAAGCCGACTTGCAAGGCCGTCCGCCCGTCCGCTCGCTGGAGGGAGTCGTCGCCGACTCGGCCGGCAGCGGCCCGCTCGTCGGAGCGTCCGTACTGCTGATGACCCCGGGCGACACGCTGCTGAAGATAACCGACAGCCGGGGAGTTTTCCGATTCGAAAGCGTGCGCGACTCGTCGGCCCGCCTCCGCATCGGCTACCTCGGCTATCGCGGCACGACCCGAAACGTAAGCACGACAGCCGGAGCGAACCGGATAGATACGGTTTTTCTCGGGGAGATTCCGATCAGTCTGGGCGAGATCGTCGTGCGGGGACGGCGCCCGCTGATGAGCGAGCGCGGAGACACGATCGTCTACCACGCGGAGAACGTCCGCGTGCTGCCCGGCGACGAGGCGCTTCAGATCGTCCGGGGCCTGCCCGGCATGGAGCTCAAGGAAGGTGAAGTCCGCTTCATGGGTAAGACGATCGAGCGGACCTACGTCGACGGCCGCCCGCTGTTCGGAGAGAACGCCCGCTCGGCCCTCGACTTTCTGGCGGCCAACGACGTGGTCGACATTCAGGTCTACGACGAACTGCCCGAGGAGGAGCGGCTCAAGGGCAACAAGAACGGCAAGAAACGCACGGTAATGAACCTCGTCACGCGCAGCAAGCCCGAGAAAAGCGTCAACGTCGAGGCGCTGGCCGGCTACGGAGCCGACATCGACCGGGGCCCCGACGGACACCGCAAGGGACGTTACGGGGCCGGCGCGTCGTACAATTACTTCTCGGAACGGCGCATCTACTCGGTCGAGGCGAACGGCAACAACAACAATCAGTCGTCCAACCGTATCCGGGACCGGTTCGCCTCATACGCGGGCGGCGGAGACGGAGACCGCCGCACGGCGCCAGCCTGACGCATCGCTACGGCAAGCACCTGACCCTGTCGGGCAACTACCGCTTCGCCAACGAGCAGTCGGAAACGCAGCGGATCACGCAACAGATCTATTTCCCGTCGGAAGCCTACCGGTCGCGCAGCTACACCGACACAACCCGGGCCTCGCGCCTCGGCCGGCAGCACTCGGCCGACCTCGATCTGCGCTATAACCCGAAAAACGACTATCTCGTCTTCGCGACCAGCGTCCGATACTCCGACGACCTCTCGCACAGCTACCGGGGAGCCCGCAACGAGCTCGACGGCGAGACGACCAACCGCGTCGGCGCGACGGAGCGCAACCGCGAGAAGAACCGCAACCTGTCTGGCAGGCTGATATGGGCCCACTCGTTCAAAAGCAACCCGAAGCGGATGATCCACATGAACGCCCAAGGCTCCACGAGCCGTGACGACGCGTCGGGCTGGCGGATCGACTCGCTCTCGGCCGACAACGACCGGACCTTTCTGGAGACGACCTCCGGCGGGTGGAGCCGGTCGCTGGGAGGCAATTTCAGCTACACGGAGCCTGTGGGTGAAAAAAGCTCGGTAACGGCAGGCTACGGCATTTCGGTCGACAACAGCCGCTCGAAGCGAATGGCTGTCGACCGTTTCACCGGACTGATCGACACGACCTCGACCTACGATTACACGCGCAACTACACGACTCAGACCGCCGAACTCGGATTCAACCGATACAGCCAGACGTGCTACCTGTTCGTGCGCATGGGCTACCAGTCGGCACGTCAAAACCGGGACGAGGCCTTCCCTGAAACGCACGACGACCGGCGCACGTTCCACAGTCTGCAGCCGTGGCTGTCGTTCAACTATTCGATCGGACAGACCCGCAACCTGTACTTCAACTACAGCGGCTCGGCCCGGCAACCCTCGGTCGAGCAGCTCCGCGCCGAGCTGGACACGCGCAACCGGCTGAGCCTCACAGGCGGAACTCCCGGTCTCAGACAGAGCTACACCCACTCGGTCTCGCTCGGCTACTACCATACCGACACGAAGAGCTCGCGCTCGGTGGGATTCAACCTGTCGGCCGACCTGACCGTGCGCGACATCGCCACCCGCCAGCGCTTTTTCGCCGAGGACACCCCGCTCGAGCAGTACGGAGGCTACGTCGCGCCGAAAGGCTCGACGCTGACGACGCCGGTCAACGTGAACGGCTCGGGATCGGTTCAGGCTAACGGGAATTTTTCGACTCCGCTCAAGCCGCTGAAGTCGGTCCTGAACTGCACGGCCGGCATCGGATACAGCCGCCGACCCTCGTATATCGGAGAGGAACTCGACTACACGAACTCGCTGTCGCCTCGCATAGGAGTACATCTGACAGGCAACCAATCGACCGTCTGCCAGTTCTCGCTCAGCGCGAACCTTTCGTACAACCACTCCTCCAACTCGCTCCGCGACGACAACAGCACGATCACGCAGCAGACCGGAGCCCAAGTGCGTGTCAACTTCCTCAAGCACGCCTATTTCGAAACGAACTACGCCTATTACCTTTACCACAGCTTCTCGTACGCCGGCGGCGACGTCGACACGCATACGTGGAATCTCTCGCTCGGAGTCAAGTTGTTCAAGAACCGCTCGGGCGACATCAGCCTGACGGTGTACGACATCCTGAACCGTAACGAGAGCTTCACCTCGAGCATGATGTCGGACTACGTGACCAACAACTGGTCGCGCATGTTCGGACGCTACTGGACGATCGGCATCGGATAGAAGTTCAAAAAGACGGGCAAG
>ENA-OPRS01000557-OPRS01000557.1-human-gut-metagenome-genome-assembly--contig:-NODE-557-length-22340-cov-3.604757_pt1 | contig 22340 bp, 13 predicted proteins | sample MGYA00241795_ERZ501881 | MGnify/ENA primary metagenome ERZ501881 (study PRJEB25962, sample SAMEA2042440) | human gut metagenome | biome: human gut; feature: human-associated habitat; material: faeces... | reverse complement strand
AAAAACGCCGCCGTCACCCCCCCCCCTCCCGGCTGCGAATTCCGGTAGGGAAATCGTCTTGCAGGGGACGGTGATCTCTTCGGCCGACAACAAGCCCATCGTCGGTGTTTCGGTCTATGTCGAGGGGACGACCGTCGGCGCCACCTCGGACATCAACGGCAACTACACCCTCAAGGTGCCGGCGGGAACGAAACACGTCACCTTCGCTTTTCTGGGCTACGACACCAAGAAGATCGCCGTCGCCGATGTCGAACTGTTCAAGCTCGTGACGCTGATCGAGGCGTCGAACGTCATGGACGACGTGGTGGTCGTGGCCTTCGGCACGCAGAAGAAGGAGAGTTTGGTGGGAGCCGTGCAGGTCGTGCGTCCCAGTACGCTCAAGGTGACGTCGAGCAACCTCTCGACCTCGTTCGCGGGCAAGATCGCCGGCGTCATCTCGACCCAGTCGTCGGGCGAACCCGGCGCCGACGGTGCGAATTTCTGGATTCGCGGCATCTCGACCTTCGGGGCTAACAAATCGCCGCTGCTGATTCTCGACGGCGTGGAGATCGTCTCGGAGATGCTCAACAACATTCCGCCCGAGGCGATCGAGTCGTTTTCGATCCTGCGCGACGCCACGGCCACGGCGCTCTACGGTTCGCGCGGCGCCAACGGCGTAATGATCATTACCACCAAAAACGGCCGCCAGTCGGAGAAGATGGCGATCAACGTTCGTCTCGAGTCGGGCATTTCGATGCCGACGCGCGTGCAGGACATCGCCGACGGCGTGACTTACATGGAGAACTACAACGAGGCGCTGCGCACCCGCACCCCGGCGGGCGAAACTTATGTGCAGCACTTTTCGGACGAGAAGATCACGGGCACGCGCAACCGGCTCAATCCCTACGTCTATCCCGACAATGACTGGTATTCGATGCTTTTCAAGGATTTTACGGTCAACGAGAACATGAATCTCAATGTGCGGGGCGGCGGCAAGGTGGTCGACTATTTCCTCAATGCTTCGATCTTCAACGAAAACGGTATCCTGAAGAAGCCCGCGGAGTCGAAATTCAACACCAACATCAATTCGCAGAAATACCTTTTCCAGGCCAACGTCGGCGCGCAGCTCACCCGAACGACCCGCGTGAGTCTGAAGATGAACACGCAACTGCTTTTCTGGCACCGTCCCGTCGAAGAGGTGAAAGACCTGTTCTACTATACGATGCGCGCCAATCCGGTCGCTTTTCCGGCCATCTATCCCAAAGGCTCCGTGGAGGATCTCGACGACCCGATTTTCGGAAATGCCCCTTCGTGGGACGGTGGTTCTACGGACATCAATCCTTATGCCCTGTTGAGCCGCGGATACGGACAGCGCCATACGCAGTACATCACCACGACCTTCTCGGTGGACCAGGACCTCGATTTCGTCACCAAGGGACTGAAAGTCCGGGGCATGGTCTCGTTCTACAACAAGACCTATGCGGCGACTTACCGTTCTTTTTCTCCCTATTATTACGAAATGACCGACTATACCGACAACGGCGACGGGACTTTCGACTACAACCTGCAAAGCATCGGCACGCCCGGATCGTCCTATCTGGGAACCTCCACGGGGCGGAACGGTTACCGTGAGATCTCGTTGCAGGGGCAGATCGAATATTCGCGCACGTTCGGCAAACACGACGTCAACGCCCTGTTCGTCTACCACCAGAAGGAGAAGGTCGACAATCAGCCCGCCAATGATGAGTACAAGGTGCTCCCTTACCGCGAGCAGGGTCTCGCCGGACGTTTTACCTATGGGTACGACAGTCGCTACCTGATGGAGTTCAACTTCGGCTACAACGGCTCGGAGAACTTCATATCGGGTCGTCGTTTCGGGTTTTTTCCCTCGATCGCCGGAGCGTGGGTCGTGTCGGGCGAACCGTTCTGGGACGGTATCCGCAGCAAGGTGAACCTGCTGAAAATCCGTGCTTCGTACGGCCTTTCGGGCAACGACTATCTGGCCGACAGCAGCAACAACATCGTCCGTTTCCCCTATCTCACGACGGTCAACATGAACAAGGCGCTCTACGTGTGGTTTTCGCCCAACTTCGTCAAGCAGACCGGACACGAGATCAAGACCGTGGGCAATCCCCTGGCCACGTGGGAGGAGAGCACCAAACTTAACGTAGGACTTGAACTGGGACTGTTCGACGCCCTGACGCTGAACGTCGACGTTTACAAGGAAAATCGTACCGGCATCTTCATGCAGCGGCGTTCGCTGCCCTCGACGATGGGCCTTTCGGGCGTCACGCCCTACGGCAATCTGGGTGAGGTGGAGAACCGCGGCGTCGATGTTTCGCTCGAATACAACAAGGCGTTCAACAAGGACCTGCTGGTCTCCGTGCGCGGAACGTTCACCTATGCGCACAACGAGGTGAAGGCCCGCGACGAGGCGAAATACCTGCCCAACAAATACAACTCCGTGCTGGGCAAACCCGTCAATTCGGTTTACGGACTGGTCGCCGACGGCCTTTTCGCCTCGCAGGAGGAGATCGACAACTCGCCCCGGCAGACCTTCATGCCCGATTATCTGCCTGGCGACATCAAATACCGCGACATGAACGGCGACGGCGTGATCGACGCCAACGACCGCACGTCGCTGGGTTATCCCACCGTGCCCGAGATCTTGTACGGCTTCGGCGCCTCGGTCAACTACAAACGCTGGGACTTCTCGTTCTTCTTCCAGGGCACGGCGCGCGTCTCGCTGCGCATGTACGACATGCACCCGTTCCGCGACAATCAGTATTCGGGCTTCAACATGACGCAGTACGTTGCCGACGACCACTGGTCGGAAGCCGATCCCAATCCCAATGCCGCCTATCCGCGCCTGGATTACCGCTACAACGCCAACAACACGCAGACCTCGTCGTTCTGGATCAAGAACGGCAGCTACCTGCGCCTGAAGAGCGTCGAACTGGGTTTCACGTACAAAAGCCTGCGCGCCTATCTGGCCGGCACGAATCTGTTCATCATTTCGCCCTTCAAATACTGGGACCCCGAAATGGGAAGCGGCAACGGCTTGAAATACCCGTTGCAGCGCGTGGTGAAACTCGGCCTTCAGTATAACTTCTAAAATTCGAGCGACATGAAAAAAATCATATCCATTTTGCTGTTTGCGTGCGCCGGAGCGCTTGCCGCGTGCGATTTCCTCGACGTGGTTCCCGAGGGGCAGGCGACGCAGGAGGACATCTTCAAAACCTCCAAGGAGGCCCGCAAGTACCTCAATACGCTCTACACCTACGCCCCCAACATCGCGGCCTACCGCTACATGCCCGACTTCTGCGCCGGCGACGACATTATCACCGCCACCAACGGCCAGACCCGTTATTTTCCCTACAAGAGCATGCTCTACAACGAGGAGAACGCCAGCCAGACCTACTACGGTCTGTGGGACGCGACGACCTCTTCCCCGTCCGGGCGCACGAACTACGACATGTACAAGGGCATCCGCTACTGTTACATCATGATCGACAACATCGACGCAGTCCCGGGCATCTCGCCGTCCGTGGCCGACGAGTTCAAGGGCGAAGCCTATTTTCTGATCGCCTATTACCACTGGGTGCTGCTGACTCACTACGGCCCGGTCATCCTCGTCAGGGGGCAGCTGGACATGGGGCTTCCCGAGGAGCAGGTCTATGTGGCCCGCAGTCCGTTCGACGAATGCGTGACGTTCATCGCCGAGACCTACGACCGCGCGGCCGATTTGCTGCACGGGTATCCGACGCGTCCCGATGCCGACCTGGGGCGCGCCACCTCGGTGGCGGCCAAGGCGATGAAGGCCCGGCTGCTGCTCTATGCCGCCAGTCCGCTCTGCAACGGCAACACGGAGTTCTACGCGCGTTTCCGCAACAACGACGGCACGCCGCTGATGAGCCAGACCTACAATCCCGAAAAGTGGAAGTGGGCGCTCGACGCCTGCCAGGAAGCGATCACGCTGGCCGAGGACAACGGGCACAGGCTCTACGAAAGCCCGAACGCGACTGCGGCTGCAACCGCTGCCGAGCGCGGCGAGATCAACTACCACGACTGCTTCGTCGAACCGCTCTGGAACACGACCGAGTACCTTTGGGCAATGGGCGACCAGACCGGCATCGGGCACTTGCAGCGTTACGGAGGCGCGCGCCTGAAGCTGCCGTACAGTACCGACGGCTTCTGCATCAACATCGTTCCGACGTTCGAGTGCGTGGAGATGTACTACACGCACAACGGCCTGCCGTGGGACCGAGACCCCGAGACCATGCATATCGACCCCTATGCCTATAATGCCGAAAAGGAGACTGTCAACCTTCATGTCTACAAGGAGCCGCGCTTCTATGCGTCGGTGGGCTACGACCGCGGCAAGTACGCCATCAACGGCGAGGAGTTCATTCTCAAATGCCGCGCCGGCGAGATGCAGGGCAGTGTGCTCGACGCCTCGAAGGAGTACCAGAGCTGTACGGGCTACATTCTCAAGAAGTGGATTCACCGCCAGTCGGCCTTCAACTACGACACCAAGTCGTGGACCTACCGCAAGTACGCCTATCCTTACATCCGCCTTGCGGAACTCTACCTGAGCTATGCCGAGGCCGATTTCGAATACAACGGGTCGTTGAGCGACGCGAGCCTCAATTACCTGAATCTGGTCCGCCGCCGCTCGGGGCTGCCCGATTTCAAGGATTCGTGGGCCTTGGCCGGGGGCATTCCCACCGGCGACGAACTGCGCAAGGTGCTGCACCGGGAGCGTTCGATCGAACTGCTGATGGAGGGCATGCGCTACCACGACCTGCGCCGTTGGAAAGAGGCGGGCGAAGCGATGTCCCGGCGTCCCAAGGCGTGGAACCTCGACGGCAGGACGGCGGCCGATTTCTACCGGGTCTCCACGATGAAGGAGAGCGGCGTACGCACGTTCGAATCCCCCAAGACCTACTGGATGGCCATTCCGTTGAGCGAAATCAATATCAACTACAACCTCGTGCAGAATCCCGGTTACTAACCTTAATAATCCGATTGCGATGAAGAATCTTGCGATATGCCTCCTGCTTCTGCTGGGAGCCGTAGGGTGCGGCGACGATTACGTCGTCTACGAGACGGTGGACACTATGGTCTGCATCCCGAAGAACGATTTCCAGGTCCTCGAATACGATGCCGCTTCGGGCCAGGCGTGCGTTTACGATCTCTATCTTTACAAGGGCGGTTACAATGACGACGGAATCACCGTGAAACTGGTGGTCGACCCCTCCGTGCTCGATGTCTATAACGTGGAAAACGGACTCGAACTGAAGGTGATGCCCGACAGGTATTTCGCCTTCGACCCCGAAGTGCGCTTGTCGGGGGACAGGGTCATGGACCGCGCCGAAATCCGCTTCGATGCCGCTTCGATGCTTGCCGACGGCATTGATTCCTCCTATGTGCTGCCGCTTTCCGTCAGGGCCGATGATCAGGGCAAGGTGCGTCCCGAAAAGAACAGCGTAATCATCCGGGTCGTGATGAAATAACCGTGATGCGGAGGAGGTCCGGCCTCCTCCGCATCCTCAATGCAAAAAAATATGTCAAAATTCTACATGCGGCTTCTGTCGGTGTGCCTCGCCGCCCTTGTCCTGGCGGCCTGCTCCTCCTCGGAGGGCGGCGGTGACGACGGCCCGACCGCCGGACAGATCCCCGATAAGGCCGGAATGACGGTGAAGGGAATCGTGAAGGACAGCGCCGGCAATGGCATTGCCGGGGTGGTGGTGAGCGACGGCCTGGAGGTGACGGCGACCGACGAACGGGGGATTTACTATCTGGCCTCCGACCTCGCGCGGCGCAATTTCGTCTTTGTCTCCGTGCCTGCCGACTGCGAGATTCCCGCCACGCAGGGCTGTCCGCGGTTCTACCGCAAAATCGACCGCAAACAGGCCGTCAACCGGGCCGATTTTACGCTGACACGACGCAAGACTCCGTCCGACCGCCATTCGCTGATCGTTATGGCCGACATTCAGCTGGCTGCCGATAACACGTCGGTGGATTCCTATCTCGGTCATGTCGTTCCCGATGTGCTGAAAACCGTGCAGGGGCTTCCGACGGAGGTTTACGGAGTCAGCCTGGGCGACCTGGTCTGGAACGATATGTCGCTTTTCCCGAAGTACCGTCAGGGGCTGGAGACGCTTGGCTTCACGACCTTCAGCCTGCCGGGCAACCACGATCACGATCCGGCCGAGTTGACCGATTCGCTCGCCTTGCAGAGCTACGAACGCTATTTCGGTCCGGCGAACTACTCGGTGAACATCGGGAAAATCCATTATCTGTTCCTCGACAACATCCTTTTCGACCATGCGCCGACCGCCGAAGAGGAGTATACGATCGGTCTTACGGACGAAATTTGCCGTTGGATCGAAGCCGATTTGCGCTACGTTCCGGCGGGCAGCACGCTCGTCGTCTCGTCCCATTGCCCGATTCTCTATCACACGAAGAACACCGCAGCGCGCAACCACCGCAATTTCCAGCGTTTCCTCGATGCGATAAGCCCCTATAAGGTCCATGCCTTCGGGGGGCACAAGCACTACCATGACATTTACCGTTACGACGACGGACGCAAGGTCATGCACTGCATCGCCCGCACGCCGGGCGACCTGTTCATCAACGGCGACGTCAACTGCGACGGCACGCCGCGCGGCTATGCCGTGGTCGAGGTCGATGGCGAACGGCTCTCGTGGTATTACAAGCCGGCGGGCGGGAAGCGCGATATGCAGATGCGCCTCTATGCACCCGGACGCACCAATTCGGCCTGTGTCTATGCCAATGTCTGGGGTTATGACACGGCCTGGAGCGCCGTGGAGTGGATTCCCGCTTCGGGCGGGCAGGCGGTGGCGATGGAGCGGACGCAGCGCACCGATCCCTATTACGAGGAGGTGCTGGCGACGGGTGTGCGCGGAGGGACGCCGACCAATACGTGGCATATGTTCCGGGTCGATCCGGGCAGCGAGCGGGGCGGCATGGTGCGGGTCACCGACAGTTTCGGGCATACCTACGAATCGTCCGTGTCCTGGTAAATACGACATTCGAACAAAACCTTAAATACAACTTCAACGATGAAGAGACTTTTTCTTTTTCTGACCGTCGCGGCAGCCGTTTGCTGTGCGGCGTGCAGCGACGATCCCGAGGTCGCCGAATCCAACCTTTCACTGCTCGAGGATAACGTGACGTTCGATATGTTCGGAGGGCGCAGCGTCCTTGAAATCACGGCCGATTCGCCGTGGACGGTCTCCTGCGACGACGATTGGTGCCGCACCAACGTCGCCGAAGGTTCGCACACGAAGAAGATCGTTCTGACGGTCGACCAGAGTTTCCTGCCCGAGGAGCGCACGACCGCGGTGCGTTTTTACGCCGCGGGCGAAGAGAAGCACACCGTGACCGTGACGCAGGAGAAGTTCGAGCCGATCCTCGTGCTGGCGGAGAACGGCGCCGATATAACCGTCTACGGCGCCGGGAGCGAACCGGCCCTGAACCTGCGTGCATCCGTGGCATGGAAAATCGAGGGCGCGACCGACTGGTGCGCCGTGTCGCAGTCCGAAGGGACGAAAAGTTCGGTCGTGAAACTGTTGCTGACCGACGACGGCGAGGGCGTGCGTCCGCGCAGCGCGACGCTGACCGTCTCCTCCGAGATGGAGGGCGTCGAACCGCAGCAGGTGACCGTCGTGCAGCGGTCGACCGGAGCGAATACGGTCGTGGTCCGGGCGGGTGAAACCCGTGCGTTTCCGGCGCGGCGCACCGACGGCGCGTATGTGAAGGGCGTTGCGGCGGACTGGGTCTGGACCACCGACGCAGAGTTGCTTTCGGGGCTTGACTACGACGCTTCCCGGAATGAAATCACCTGCACTGCGGCCAAGTCGAAGCAGGGCAGCGGGCTGGTCGCGCTGTTCGACGCCGGAGGCGCGGTTGTCTGGTCGTGGCTGGTCTGGGTCGTGGACAAGATGCCTTCGGACGTGACCGTCGGCGGTATCGCCTGGCAGGACCGCAATGTCGGGGCCGAATACCATTCGGCCGACCCGAAGGCCTGTGTGCAGGATTTCCGCTCCTACGGACTGTTCTATCAGTGGGGCCGCAAGGAGCCGTTCATCGGCGCGAAGATCCTCTCGAAGAACAAATATTACGAGGGGCATGCGGAGTATCCCGATGCTTTCGGCGCGATGACGCGCGAGGTGGTTTTCAACGCCTCCCGCACCGCCGGCTGGCAGGTCAGCGGCGAGGAGATGACAGCCGCAACGGCAAACGGCAATCCGACGACGTTCTATACCCGGTCGTCCGCAGCGATGTCCGAAGGCTGGACCGAGGGCGGCAAGGGGCTGAACGATCCCTGCCCGGTGGGATACCGGGTGCCGACGGCGGCCGAATGGCAGTCGCTGCTTGCCTACGTGGACGGCAACGCCGCCAAGAACCAGGACTCGGGCGACACGTACAGCCGCTGGTATGCGCTCAATTCGGGCGGAACCCTCATCGGCCCGTCGACGATGTTCCGCAAGGGCGATAACGGCCGCATCCACTATCCGGGGCGTTCGGCAGCCTATTGTTCGTCGACGCTCGCCGGCGGCAAGCCGCTCCCGATGTACGACTGGAAGGCGGGCGACGCCACGGGCGAGGGGACCTATTACGAACGGAAGATGACCACAGCCTACGGCATGCGCTGCGTGAAGGAGTGACGCCGCTGCGATCGCGGGGGCTTCGGGCGGGAGTGAGTTTATTCCGTTCCGAAGCCCTTTTTTTGCGGTATTTTCATTACCTTCGCATGTCTTTTCAAACTTTTACCGATGAAAAATAGCATCTTTACCGTATTGGCGGCCCTCGTGCTGTATCCCGCCGGGGCGCAGCCCGTCACCCCGCAGGACCGGCGGCGCGCCGCGGAACTGGTCGAACGCATGACGCTCGACGAAAAGATCGGCCAGCTGGTCCAGCAGCGCGGAGGCGGCGCCGTCACGGGACCCGACAAGACGGAACTTTCCGTCGAACGGCTGGTCCGCGAAGGGCGCTGCGGCAGCGTATTCAACATCAAGTCCTTCGAGGAGACCGAGCGGTTGCAGCGGATCGCCGTCGAGGAGAGCCGGCTGGGCATCCCGCTGTTGATCGGCGCCGATGTGATCCACGGTTTCCGGACGATCTTCCCGATCAACCTCGCCGTCGCCGCCTCGTGGGACCCTGCCGCCGCGGAGTCGCTGGCCCGCGTTTCGGCTCGCGAAGCCTCGGCCATGGGCATCCATTGGACCTTTTCGCCGATGTGCGACGTTTCGCGCGACCCCCGGTGGGGCCGTGTCTCCGAGGGCGCGGGCGAAGACCCCTATCTGGGCGCGCGTGTCGCCGAAGCGATGGTGCGGGGCTATCAGGGCGACTTGTCCGACCCCTCGTCGGTCCTTGCCTGCGTGAAGCATTTCGCCGCCTACGGCGCTCCGCAGGCCGGGCGCGAATACCATGCGGTCGATATGTCCGAGCGGGTTTTCCGCGACAGCTACCTGCCGCCTTACCGGGCGGCGCTCGATGCCGGGGCCGCGACGGTGATGACCTCGTTCAATGACCTCGACGGCGTTCCGGCCACGGCCAACCGCTGGCTGATGCGCGACCTGCTGCGCGACGAACTGGGCTTCGGCGGATTCGTGGTGACCGACTACGGCACGATCGGCGAACTGAAAGCTCACGGCGTGGCGGGCGACGATGCGCAGGCTGCCGAACTGGCCCTGCGCGCCGGGGTCAACATGGACATGATGAGCGCCGCCTACCTGTTTCATGCCGCCGAACTGGTGCGGGAGGGGCGTATCCCGGAGTCGCTGATCGACAGCCTTTGCTGCGAGGTGCTGGCCGTGAAGTTCCGCCTGGGGCTGTTCGACGATCCTTTCCGCTACCAGGCGAAGGAGCGCGAGAAGTGCTATTACGCCCTGGAACATCTCGATGCCGCGCGCCGCGTGGCCCGCAGTTCGATGGTGCTGCTGGAGAACCGCGGCGGCGTGCTGCCCCTGAAAAAGGGGAGCCGGATCGCGCTGGTGGGACCTTTCGCCGATTCCCGGTGGGACCTGATCGGCTCGTGGGTTCATTTCGCCGAGGCCGGCCGGACCTCGACCTTTCTCGACGGACTGCGGGCGCGTTTCGGAGCCGACCGTGTGACCTATGCCCGCGGATGCGACCCGCACAAGGCCCTCGAAGGCGGTATTTCGGAGGCGGTGGCCGCAGCCGCGAAGTCGGACGTGGTGCTGGTCGCGCTCGGATTGAAGGCGGGGGAGAGCGGCGAGGCGGCAAGCCTTGCGTCGCTTGCGCTGCCCGACGCGCAGCGTGACCTGCTGGAGAGCTTGAAGCAAACCGGGAAACCGATTGTCGTCCTGCTGGTTACGGGCCGTCCTATGGAGCTGGCCCGTGAAGCGGAACTTGCCGACGCCCTGCTGCTGACCTGGTATCCGGGCACGATGGCGGGCGAGGCGCTGGCCGATGTCGTGTCGGGCGATTACAACCCTTCGGGGCGTTTGCCGATGACCTTTCCCCGCACGGTGGGGCAGATTCCGATCCATTACGACATGAAGAGCACGGGACGTCCGGCCGACGAGTCGGGCAAGCCCAACAAATACACTTCGCGCTATCTCGACGTACCCAATTCGCCGCAGTATTGTTTCGGCTACCGGACGTTCGGTTATGCGGACCTGCGGGTGCTGACGCCCGAACCCGCCGTCGGCGGCGAGGTTCGCGTGTCGGTCCGCGTGACCAACACGGGCGGCCGCGACGGCGAGGAGGTCGTGCAGCTCTACGTGCGCGATCTGCTGTCCGGTGTGACGCGTCCGGTTCGTGAACTGAAAGGTTTCCGGAAGGTCATGCTTCGCGCCGGGGAGAGCCGCGAGGTGACCTTCACACTGACGCCCGACGACCTTTCGTTCTGGCGTCTCGACAAAAAGTGGGGCCAGGAGCCGGGCGACTACCATGTCTGGGTAGGGCACGACTCCGACTGCACGCTCGGCGGCAGTTTCCGGATCACCGAATGATTCGTCTCTCCGGCACGGCGGCCGACGCCGCGGGTGCGGGACAGCTGCAAGGGAGCAGCGGCTTCGGCCGCCGCTCCCTTTTCCGTGCCCGGCGGGACGGTCCGGATGTCCCGGAAAAACCCGTTCGGAGATGTTTCGGACAAAAGGTTCCGGGGAATGGCTGGGCTTTCGCAAATTTTTTCTACCTTTGGAGGTCAAAACAGTACGCAATGATGGATTTGAAGACGATACGTGCCGAACTGCGCAAGCTGACCGCGATTGTCGACGGCTGGGAGCCTTCCGGGGAGATTCCGGCCCTCGAACGCGACCTGGCGCTGGAAAAACTGCGGACGCTCTACGATGCGGTGCGCTTTACGGAGGTGGAATCCCTTCCGGAATTCCCGGTTGCGGAGACGGAGCCTGCGGCGGCTCCGGTGCCCATCGACCTCGGGGCGGTGCTTTCGCTCGACCCGACGGACGAAGCCGTGTTCGAACCCGGTCCCGATGCCGTTTCAGGACCCGCGTTCGATGCGGAGGCGGAACCCGCAGAGCCGTTTTCCGAACCCGATACGACGGTCGCGGCCGATTCTGCCGGGGCGTTTGCCGGGGGGAATCCCGATACGGAGACGCCCGGAATGGCGGAGCCTGCGGTGTCGGATTCCGAGCCGGAACTTGAGGGGGAATCCGGATTTGAGCCTGATCCCGAAGCGGCGTCCGAAGCCGCATTCGTCGCCGGAGAATCCGAACCGGCCGCCGAATCCGGGCCGGTCGCTGCGCCTGAATCCGAGGCTGCGGCTGAACCGTCTGCGAAGCCGGTCGCTGCGCCCGGACCTGCCGCTGCGGCTGAATCGGCCGTCGTTCCGGAACCCGCTCCTGCGCCAGCTCCGGAACCCGCTCCTGCGGAGAAACCCCAATACATCGCGCCCACGCTGTTCGGGCTGGAGGAGGAGACCGTCCGCCACCGTCACAAACAGCGCGTCATCATGTCGCTCTACGATACGCCCGCGCCCGCCGAAAAGCCCGCAAGGCCCGAAACGGCGGAAAGACCGGCGGAGCGTCCCGAACCCGCTGCCCGCCCCGAACCCGCTGTGACGCTCGAACCCGCTGCCCGTCCCGAACCCGCTGCGACGCCCGGACCGACTGTCCGTCCCGGGTTTGCCGCGACTCCCGAACCGGCGGCTGCGCCTGCGTCCGCAGGTCCCGGGCCGCGGTCCGGAACGTCCGTGCCGCAGTCCGCGGCGGAACCCGTCACCGTTTCGGAAGCGCCTGCCGCCGCCGAGCCGGAGGAGGCCGAATCCGGAGCGAAGGAGGTTGCGGTCCCTGTCGGGGCCGTGCTGGGCGAGGTGATCAACCACGACGTGCAGACGCTGGCCGATACGATCGCTCCGCGGCGCGACATGGCTTCGGAACTGCGCCGCGGCGAACCGGTCGCCGACCTTCGCAACGCCATCGGCATCAACGACAAGTTCCTGCTGATCCGCGATCTGTTCGGCGGCGACGGCGAAGCCTATGAAGAGGCGATCGCGACGCTCAACGCCTTCGACGATTTCGACGAGTGCATGATCCACATTGCCGAGAACTACGCCTGGAATCCCAATTCGGACGGCGCGAAGTTTATGATGGAACTGCTCGAACGCAAATTCGCCTGACACGATGGCCAAACTCTATATCGTACCTACGCCGATCGGGAATCTGGACGACATCACGCTGCGCGCGGTGAACGTCCTGCGCGAGGTGGATTTCATCCTCGCCGAGGACACGCGCACGACGTCGTTCCTGCTGAAGCACCTCGGCATCGAGCAGAAACTCCGTTCGCACCACAAGTTCAACGAGCACGCCACGGTCGAAATGGTCGCCGGGGCGATCGCCGCGGGACGCAATGCCGCCCTGGTGTCGGACGCCGGGACGCCCGGCATTTCGGACCCCGGGTTCCTGTTGGTGCGCACGTGCGTCGAGGCGGGGATCGAGGTCGAGACGCTGCCCGGCGCCACGGCGCTGATTCCGGCGCTGGTGCAGAGCGGGTTTCCGTGCGACCGTTTCTGCTTCGAGGGCTTCCTGCCCCAGAAGAAGGGGCGGATGAAGCAGTTGCAGGCGCTTGCCGGCGAGGAGCGCACGATGATTTTCTACGAATCACCCTACCGCGTGGTCCGGTGTCTCGAGCAGTTCGCCGAGGTTTTCGGTGAAGACCGCCGGGTTTCGGTGTCGCGCGAGATCACCAAGAAGTTCGAGCAGACCGTGCGCGGAACCGTCGCCGAGGTGCTCGGGCATTTCCGCACGACCGAACCCAAGGGCGAGTTCGTGATCGTCGTGGCCGGAAAACCCAAAGTCCGCCGCGTCCGGGAGGACGGGGAGGAGTAACTCAAATCGAAACGCAATTGATGGAAGAGAACCGTACAGACGATACACAAAAGGTAAAACGTTCGTTTTCGGCGTGGCTCGGGGAGTTGCGCGAATTTATGAAGGGCCGTTTCAGCCTCGACGAGGACAAGGCGCAGCGCGACGAGGTCGTGGCCTCCGTCTCGAAGGGCGTGGAGTTCCGCGGCGTCAACCTCTGGGTGCTGATCTTCGCCACGATGATCGCCTCGCTGGGCCTGAACGTCAATTCGGCCGCGGTGATCATCGGCGCGATGCTCATTTCGCCGATCATGGGCCCGATCATGGGTGTCGGCCTCGCGCTGGGCATCAACGATTTCGAACTGCTCAAGAAGTCGCTGCGCAACCTGGCGCTGATGTTCATCGTCGCCATCATCACCTCGACGGTCTATTTCTTCATCTCGCCGCTCTCGTCGAACAGCAGCGAGCTGCTGGCGCGCACCGTGCCTACGACCTACGACGTGCTGATCGCCCTGTTCGGCGGCCTGGCGGGCATCGTGGCGCAGACGCGGCAGGACCGCACGTCGACCGTCATTCCCGGCGTGGCCATCGCCACGGCCCTCATCCCGCCCCTCTGTACGGCGGGCTTCGGACTGGCCACGGGGCAGTTCCGCTTTTTCATCGGCGCCTTCTACCTCTTCTTCATCAATTCGGTGTTCATCGCGCTGGCGACCTATGCCATGGTGCGTTTTCTGCAATACGAGAAGAAGGTCTTCATCGACAAGGTCCGCGAGCGCACGGTCAAGCGGCTGATGATGGTCATCACGCTGGTGACCTTCATCCCGAGCGTCGTCATCGGGTTCCACATGGTCCGCGTCTCGTTGTTCGAGGCCGTGGCCGACAAATACGTGTCGCAGGTCTTCAACTTTCCGCATACCCGCGTGATCGAGTGCAACAAACACTACGCGCAGGGCAAGAACCCCTCGCAGATCGAGCTGCTGCTCGTGGGCGAGCCGCTGGGCGAGGAGGTGATCGAGAATGCCCGTACGCAGATGCGCAATTTCGGGCTGGAGGAGGCCGAACTGGTCGTCCGGCAGGCCAATACGGAGGACAAGGTCGACGTGGTTTCGCTTCAGAAGAGCTATCAGGAGCTGCTGGAGGAGAAGAACCGCCGGATCGGCGAGATGTCTTCGCAGCTGAAACGCTACCGGGTGACCAACGTCGAGGTGAACGACATCTCGCGCGAAGTGGGGGCCATGATGGACAACATCGGGGCCATTTCGCTGACCAAGGGCATCACCTTCGACGTCGAGGGCACGCCCGGCGATACGACGCTCGTGTGCGTGGTGACGCCCCGGGATTCCGCGCTTCCGGTCGACCGTGAAACGCTGATCCGCTGGTTGAGAATCCGCACCAAGGTCGAGAACGTCAAACTTTTCGTGGAACCCTAATCCGGGCGGCAGGCATGAAACGAACCGATCTGACCATTTTGCAGCGCTTCTGGCTGGAGACCCTTTGGCTGGGCGCACGCGTGTTCGCCGTGATGCCTTACTGGTTCAAGTACTACGTCGTCGAAAACCTGCTTTTCGTCCTGCTCTACTACTGCCTGCGCTACCGCATGAAGGTCGTCAAGACCAACCTGCGGAACTCGTTCCCCGAGAAGAGCGAACGCGAACTGGCCGTCATCCGGCGGCGGTTCTACCGCACGCTGTCCGAAATCTTCGTCGACACGATCAACATGGCCTACATGAACGAGGAGAAGGGGCGGACGGTGCTTACGGTCAAAGACGTGGAGAAACACGTGGAAGCGGTGCACGGCCGCGACTGGATCGCCATGACGGCCCATTTCGGCTGCTGGGAGTACTGCTCCTACTGGGGGCTTTACGAGCGGTCGCAGATGCTGGTCGCCGTCTACCATCCGCTGCGCAGCAAGGTGATGGAGGAACTCTACCGGCGGCTGCGCAATTACGAAAATTCGATGACCGTCTCGATGAAGGAGAGCCTGCGTTTCTACCTGCGCAACCGGACCGGAGGCATCGCCGGCAAGAACCTCGTGATGGGGCTTATCGCCGACCAGAATCCCCCGCGGCGGCCCGACAGCCGTTGGTTCCGCTTCCTCAATCAGGATACGATCTTCTTCGACGGTGGCGAGAAACTGGCCCTGCGCTGCAACCTCCCGGTCTACTTCGTGAAGATGAGCCGCCTGCGGCGGGGACGCTACGAAATGTCCTTCGAACTGATTTATGACGGCAAAGAGGAGGTCGCCGAATACGAAATCACGCAGCGTTACGTTCGTAAGTTGGAGCGGATGATCTGCGAGTGTCCCGAACTGTGGATGTGGTCGCATCGCCGCTGGAAGCACAAACGAACTCATGCCGGTCGCTAAAATTATCATACTCAACTGGAACGGTGCGGACCACCTGCGTCGTTTCCTGCCGTCGGTCGTGGCCGCGGCTCCCGCCGGCGTCGAGGTCATCGTCGCCGACAACGGTTCGACGGACGACTCTCTTGCGGCGCTCGCCGCCGGGTTTCCGTCGGTCACGGTCCTGCGCATGGACCGCAACTACGGCTTTGCCGGAGGCTACAACCGCGCATTGGAGTATATCGAGGCCGATTATTACCTGCTGCTGAACTCCGATGTCGAGACCCCCGAGGGGTGGCTTGCGCCGATTCTCGACTGTCTGGACCGGAATCCCGACGTGGCGGTCGCCGCGCCGAAGCTGATCTCCTGCGCCGACCGCACGGAGTTCGAGTATGCGGGGGCTGCGGGCGGTTTCATCGACTACCTGGGCTATCCCTTCTGCCGGGGGCGCATCCTGCGCTGCGTGGAGAAGGACCGGGGCCAGTACGACGACGAGCGCGACGTGTTCTGGGTGAGCGGCGCGGCTTTCTGCTGCCGGGCCGACGTGTTCCGTGCGCTGGGCGGCTTCGACGGCGATTTCTTCGCCCACATGGAGGAGATCGACCTCTGCTGGCGGATGCAGCTGGCGGGTTACCGGGTGCGGATCGTGCCCCGGAGCAGGGTCTACCACCTGGGCGGCGGCACGCTCCAGACCGATTCTCCGGCCAAGGTCTTCTACAATCACCGGAACAATCTCGCCATGCTTTACAAGTGCGCCTCGCCCGCACAGCGGCTTTGCGTGGCCGTTGCGCGCCCGGCGCTCGACCTGCTCGCCGCGCTGTCCTACCTCATGCAGGGCCGCCGGGACAACTTCCGCGCCGTGTTCCGCGCCTGGGGCGACTTCATCCGCTGGCACGGGGCGCTGGCCCGCAAACGGCGTGAGATCCGCGCGAACCGCAAGGGCTCCGCCGCGGAAAACATCTACCGCGGCTCGGTGGTGCTGCGCTATCTTTTCGGCCGGCGGACCTTCGGCGGCATGATGCGCTGACGCGGAGCCGATGTCGTCGTTTTCGCAACGGGACTTGTGCGATCTTCGTTTTTTGCGTATCTTTCTGAAAAATACCCTCGCTTATGATACGTGCGGCTCTTCTGTTGTCGGCAGTCGTGTGTTTTTTGCAGCCTTTTCGCGCGTCGGCGACAGGGCAGGCTGCCGAACGGCTTGTCGTCGGGCGCGATACGATGCAGTTGTTCGCACTGCCGCTGGCGACGGCGGATTCCGCCGTGCTCGCCCGGCTCGAAAAACGGCTGGACGAACTCGATGCCTCCGGCTCTACGGCTTGCAGGCGTCGCTGTATCGGTGTCTGGCGGCTGGACGACGAGGGCATCTTGTGGCTTGAGTGCGTGAACACCGAGGACGGCGACGTCGTATTTTCCGGAGCGGAGCTGGTTCCCGAATTTGCAGCGGGATCACGCGCCCGGGCCGGCTGGTTCAGCGGAGAGATCCGCTATGGCACGGGGAATCTGGTGTATTACCAACACGATGGATTTATGCGGAATCTCGAACGCGAATGGGTGGCTGCGGTGTCCGAGGGGCGCGTGAGTGAGACGAAAGCCTACCGGAACCGGCTGTATGAAAGAGGTGCGGATGCGACGGACAATGCACAGCGTGTGGCCGCGGCGTTCGACAGCCTTCATGTCGGAAAGTCGCCCGATCTGCTGTCGCTGTATGTGGTCTTTGCAGCCGATTCCACAGGGCGGGTGGTTCGGATCGACCGGGCGCGACTGTTGTCGGAAAAGGGAAGTCCTGTTGTCAGCGATCCGGCTGACCCGCTGTTGCAGGCAGCTCTGCGGGCGTTTCGCTCGGTGTCGCGCTGGGATGCCTGGTGGGTCGGAGGGGTCTGGAAGGAACAGGCGTATTTTATTCCGCTGCGCAGGGCCGGGAGGGTTTGGAAACCGCGAAGAGGATAACGATGCTTATTGCTCCGGCTTGCAGGGGAGCGTGAACCAGAAGGTCGAGCCTTTGCCCGGTCGGGATTCGACGCCGATGCGGCCGCCCATCGTTTCGACGATCGACTTCGAGATCGCCAGTCCGATGCCGATGCCCTGCCTGAACGATCCCGCCTTGACGAAACGTTGGAAAAGCTGTCCCCGGTGTTCTTCGGGGATGCCGGCTCCCGTGTCGGCGACGTAGACGTAGAGTTCCCCGCCGCGGATTTCGAACCCGAAATCGACGGAACCTTCGGAGGTGAATTTCACGGCGTTGCTCAAAAGGTTGGCGATCACCTGAATCAGCCGTTTGCGGTCCGTGCGGATGTAGCGGACGGGATATTTTCTGTGGAAGGTGATCCGCACCGGGCTGTTCTCCGGCTGCCGCATGCGGAAACCGCCTTCCAGCTCTTCCATGACGGCATTGAGTTCCACGTCGCTATATTCGTAGCCGAGGGTTCCGGCTTCGATCTTCGAGAGATCGAGGATGTCGCTGAGTTGCTGCATCAGTACCTCGCCGTTGGAGCGGATGATGCGCATGTACTCCTGTTTCTCGGTCGGGGCGGGGTCGTCCATGAGCAGTTCCGAGAATCCGATGATGGCGTTCAGCGGCGTGCGCAGTTCGTGGCTCATGTTGGCCAGGAAGCGTGATTTCATGCGGTCGGACTCTTCGGCGCGAACGCGGGCTTTCTCCAGTTCGCGCTGGGTGCGTTTCTGGGCCGAGATGTCGCTTACGGTCAGCACCACCCGGGGTTGTCCTGCGACGGTGAGGAAATTGCCCGCCACGCTTACGTCGCAGTCGACGGTCTCCGTGTGGTCGTCGGAGGTGTAGAGCACCATCGGGACCTCCAGTCCCGAGAAGCCTTTCTTCGTCCGGAACACCCCGGTGATGGCCGCGCGGACGGGACAGTCGGCGCACAATTCGTGCGTGCCGCAGACGCCGGCGTCCTCGCCGTTCCTGCAGCGCAGCAGGTTGCCCACCTTGGGCGGCACGGCTTGCGGTGCGGTTCCCGTCGCGGAGCGATAGTTGGTTTGCAGAACGTTGAAATCGGGGTCGATCAGCAGCAGGTAGGCGGCTACGTTGCGGAATATGCAGTCGTTGATCCGGTCGCTTGTTCGGATGTACCGGCGCTGGTAGCAGATACGGACGGCCAGGAGGACGCAAAACGCCGCCAGCACCCCTGTTCCTATTACGTATAACAACTGCATCCGATTATTCGGTTTTCGTTTCCGATCCCAAAGGTAGGTAAAATCCGGTGAAATAGGAGGGTAAATGATAAAAAAGACATCCGGAATCGTCCGGATGTCTTTTTTTGTCGGTGGGGGATCTTTCTATTTGTTGATCTTGGCCCACGAGTCCTTGAGCGTTACCGTGCGGTTGAACACCAGATGACCGGGGGTCGAGTCGGTGTCGGGGCAGAAGTAGCCCACGCGCTCGAACTGTACGGCCTGGCCTACGGGGATGTCGCGCAGCGACGGCTCGAGGTAGCCTGTGATTTTGACCATTGATTCGGGATTGAGGTTGTCCTCCCAGGTCTGCCCTTCGTCCACGTCGTCGGGGTCCTCCTTCGTGAAGAGCGGGTTGAACAGCCGGATTTCGGCCTCCACGGCATCCGCGGCCGACACCCAGTGGATGACGCCTTTCACGCGGCGGCCGTCGCTCGACGAACCTCCGCCCGACATCGGGTCGTAGGTGCAGCGCAGTTCGGTGATGTTGCCCCCCTCGTCCTTGACGACCTCCTCGCACTTGATGAGGTACGAATAGCGCAGGCGCACCTCGCCGCCCGGCGAGAGGCGGAAGAACTTCTTGGGCGGATTCTCCATGAAGTCGTCGCGCTCGATCCAGATCACCTTCGAGAAGGGAACCTGCCGCGTGCCGGCGGCTTCGTCCTCGGGGTTGTTGATCGCCGTGAACAGCTCGGTTTTGTCGTCCTCGTAGTTCGTGATGACCACCTTCAGCGGATTCAGCACGGCCATGCGGCGCTGGGCGACCCGGTTCAGGTCTTCGCGCACGCAGTATTCCAGCTTCCCGAGGTCGATCACGTTGTCGCGCTTGGCGACGCCCACCATCTCGGCGAAGTTGCGCACCGAGGCGGGCGTGTAGCCCTTGCGGCGCAGGGCGCAGATCGTCGGCATGCGGGGATCGTCCCAGCCCATCACGGCGCCCTCCTGCACGAGCTTCAACAGCTTGCGCTTCGACATCATCGTATAGGTGAGGTTCAGGCGCGCGAACTCGTACTGGTGCGAGGGGAAAATGTCGAGCGCCTGGATGAACCAGTCGTACAGCGGACGGTGCACGTCGAATTCCAGGGTGCAGATCGAGTGGGTGATCCGCTCGATCGAGTCGCTCTGGCCGTGGGCGTAGTCGTACATCGGGTAGATGCACCATTTGTCGCCCGTGCGGTGATGCTCGGCGTGGATGATGCGGTACATGATCGGGTCGCGGAACAGCATGTTCGGATGGGCCATGTCGATCTTGGCGCGCAGCACCTTGGCTCCGTCGGGGAACTCGCCGTTCTTCATTCTCGTGAACAAATCGAGGTTTTCCTCCACCGAACGGTCGCGCCACGGCGAGGGCGTTCCCGGCACGGACACCGTGCCGCGGTTTTCGCGGATCTCGTCCTGCGTCTGGTCGTCGACGTAGGCCAGCCCCTTCTTGATCAGTTCGACGGCAAACTCGTAGTCCTTTTCAAAGTAATCCGAGCCGTAGAAGAAGCGGTCGCCCCAGTCGAAGCCCAGCCAGTGAATGTCCTGCTGGATCGCGTCGACGTACTCGGTGTCCTCCTTCGTCGGGTTGGTGTCGTCCATGCGCAGGTTGCACAGGCCGCCGAACTTTTCCGCCGTGCCGAAATCGATGGTCAGCGCCTTGCAGTGCCCGATGTGCAGGTAGCCGTTGGGCTCCGGCGGGAACCGGGTGTGGACGGTCATGCCTTGGAACTGACCACCCTGGGCGATGTCCTCGTCAATGAAATCATGGATGAAGTTCTGCGTCATGGTGGGTTTCAGCTCTTCTGGCATGTAAATTCACTCCTTTATCTCGATACGAACTCTTATTTTACCCTGAACAGCGGGAAAAAGCAAGAGAGGGAGGACATTCCGGCATATTTTTTCCAGAAGGGCGGAGAAAATTGCATAAAAGGGGGCGTGGGAAGGGGGAGAGGGCCCGGATAGTTGTCACAAAGTGCGGAAAGGGAGGCCCAAAGCCCTTGACAGAGGGAGGCGGAACACGGTATACTTACGACAATCGTTGTGAACAAAGGCGTTCCGACCCCAAGGGCGGAGCGCCTTCATTTTTAAAGCGAAAGGGGCGGCAGACCATGGGGGTCTACAGCAAAGAGGACATCATCCGCATCGTCCGGGAAGAGGAAATCGAGTTCGTGCGCTTGCAGTTTACCGACATTTTCGGCATGCTCAAAAACGTTGCCATCACCGCGTCCCAGATTGAAAAGGCGGTCAGCAACCAGTGTATGTTCGACGGCTCCTCCATTGAGGGCTTCGTCCGCATTGACGAGTCTGACCAGTACCTCTACCCGGATCTGAAGAGCTTCCGTATCTTCCCCTGGCGGCCCAGCCACGGTAAAGTGGCCCGGCTGATCTGCGACGTATACAACACCGATGGAACCCCCTTCGTGGGCGACCCCCGCTATGTGCTCAAGCGGGTGATCCAGAAGGCCAACGACATGGGCTACGACCGTTTCAATGTGGGCCCGGAGGCGGAGTTCTTCCTGTTCAAGACCGACGAGGAGGGCAAGCCCACCACCCAGACCAACGACGAGGCGGGCTACTTCGATCTGGGCCCCCTGGACCACGGGGAGGGCACCCGGCGGGAGATCTGCATGGCCCTGGAGCAGATGGGCTTTGAGATCGAGGCCAGCCACCACGAGGTAGCCCAGGGCCAGCACGAGATCGACTTCAAGTACGCCGAGGCCCTCCACGCCGCCGACAACATCATGACCTTCAAGCTGGCGGTGAAGACCCTGGCCCAGAAGAACGGCCTCCACGCCACCTTCATGCCCAAGCCCGTCAGCGGCGCCGCCGGCAGCGGCATGCACGTAAATATGTCCCTGTTTCGGGATGGAAAAAATGCCTTCTATGACGAGGCGGATCCCCGGCACCTGTCCCCGCTGGCCTATCAGTTCATCGCGGGACTGCTGGGACACGTACGGGGATGCTGTGCCGTTACCAATCCACTGGTGAACAGCTACAAGCGGCTGGTGCCCGGCTACGAGGCCCCCTGCTACCTGGCCTGGTCGGCCTCCAACCGCTCCGCCCTCATCCGCATCCCCGCCAGCCGGGGGCAGGGCACCCGGGTGGAGCTGCGCTCCCCCGACCCCTCCTGCAACCCCTACCTGGCCTTCGCCGTCTGCCTGGCCGCCGGCCTGGACGGCATCGAGAAGGGCATGACGCCCCCGGCGGAGATCACCGAGAACATCTACGCCATGGACGCCGCCGCCCGGAAGGCCCACGGCATCGAGAGTCTGCCCGGCTCCCTGGAGGAGGCCCTCCGCGCCCTGGAGGCCGACCAGTTGATCCTGGACACCCTGGGCGGGCACGTGGCCGCCAACTACCTGACGGGCAAGTGGCGGGAGTGGGACGAGTACCGCACCCGCGTGTCCTCCTGGGAGCGGGAGAAGTACATCATCAACTATTAAGGCCCCGTGGAGACGGTGGTCGTCGCCTTTGAGGGCGAGAAAAACGGCCGGAGACTCAAGGAGCTGCTGGAGAGCTCCGGG
>ENA-OPRS01000546-OPRS01000546.1-human-gut-metagenome-genome-assembly--contig:-NODE-546-length-22779-cov-4.631359_pt1 | contig 22779 bp, 19 predicted proteins | sample MGYA00241795_ERZ501881 | MGnify/ENA primary metagenome ERZ501881 (study PRJEB25962, sample SAMEA2042440) | human gut metagenome | biome: human gut; feature: human-associated habitat; material: faeces... | reverse complement strand
GAAAGCTACCAACTACACTCTCGACGAGATCGAAAAGATACAGTCCAGAACAGGTGTAGGCGATACTCCGCTGCTGGAGCTGAGAAACATTTCCGCTCTGGCAAGAAAATATGCAAAGCCTGGCTACGGCGCAAGAATCCTGGTTAAGGACGAAGCTGCCAACGCTTCCGGAAGCTTTAAGGACAGAAGAGCTGCCTGCGCAGTTGCTCACGCTAAGAAGCTGGGATACAAGGGCGTTATGGCTGCTACTTCCGGTAACTACGGAGCAGCAGTTGCATCTCAGGCAGCTATGCAGGGCCTTGAATGTATAATCGTTCAGGAATGTTACGACTCCAAGGGAATCGGACAGCCTGAAATCGTTGAAAAAGCAAGAAAGTGCGAAGCTCTCGGAGCAGAAGTAATTCAGCTTACAGTAGGACCTGAACTGTTCTATACATTCCTGTCAGTCCTGGAAGACACAGGATACTTCAATGCTTCCCTGTACTCTCCGTTCGGTATCGCCGGCGTAGAAACTCTCGGTTACGAGATAGCAGTAGAATGTCGTGAAAAATACGGAAAAGACCCTGACATGGTAGTATGTACTACAGCAGGCGGCGGCATGATCACAGGAACTGCAAGAGGTCTTCTGAAGGCCGGATGCACTAACACAGAAGTAGTAGCTGCATCTATCGACCTTACAGGACTTCACATGGCTTCCGATACTCAGTTCAACAAGAAGTCATGCACAACAGGCCACACTGGATTCGGCGTTCCTTATGCTACTGATCCTGACCACTCCGATGTTCCTCGTTCAGCTGCAAGACCTCTGCGTTACATGGACAGATATGTGACTACTACTCAGGGCGAAGTATTCTATATCACAGAAGCTTTAGCTAACTTAGAAGGACTTGAAAGAGGACCTGCAGGAAACACTGCTCTGGCAGCTGCATTCTCTCTGGCTCAGGAACTTCCTGAAGACGCTATCTTAGTAGTATCTGAAACTGAATACACCGGAGCGGGCAAGCACATTCAGCCTCAGCTTGACTTTGCAAGAGAAAACGGAATCGAACTGAGATTCGGAAATCCTGAAGAAGATAAGCCTGGCACAAACATCATTCTTCCTGCCGATCCTGGCTTGATCAAGTGCAAAGAAGCTGACATCAATCGCTTCAGAAGATCACTCATCAAGAAAGCCGTGAAGAAATCAGGCGTTGCTGTTGCAGACCTTAAGGATGCTGACCTGAACTTCCTGGCAGAAGAGACAAAGACCGACGTTGACTTTGTAAAGAAGGCTTTAGAAGAACTTTAATTTTAAAGGAGAATAAAGGATGAGAAGAGATGATGATTTCGCAGTAAGAAGACAGCATATAGCAAATCTTACTGACGAAGAACTTTATGCAAAATTTTGGGAACTGACTGACAAAGTCGTAGACCCGCTTCTTGAATTAGGCAAGAAGAACACTACTCCTTCAGTTGAAAGATCCGTTCTTTTGAGAATGGGAGTATCTTCGCTGGACTGCATGCCTATCGTTAACCACGCCATCGACAACGGTCTGATGGGCAAGGGTTGCGGACACTGCGTTTACAAACTTTCAAAGATGGAAGATATCTCGATAAGAGATGCCAGCATCAAACTTGCTAAGGGTGAAGGCTGGGACAAATTAGTAGAAGCTTTCAAGGGAGGTAAGAAGTAATGACAGAGCTGAAAAGAAATGAAAAGTTAGATATTGTCGAGCTTCTTAAGGACCTTGACAAATATGAACCGAGAAGAAGAGGCTGGGTATGGAGAGAAAGAGCTGAGGACCAGCACATGGGACCTTTCGAGTACCATGAAATCTCCAAGCCTCTGAAGCAGAGCGTTCCGCTTCCTCCTGCAAAATTCATGGAAGACGTGGATCCGCAGCCTATGCAGACCATCACTACTGAAATCGCTTCCGGAAGATTCGAGGACGATATCAGGAGAATGAGAATGGGAGCATGGCACGGCGCTGACCATCTGATGGTTATCAGACATATGGGTCAGTCCCACATCGACGGTCTGATGGAGGGTACTCCTCAGGGTATCGGCGGTGTTCCTATCACAAGAAAACAGCTGAGAGCTCAGAGAAAAGCTATCGACATGATCGAAGACGAAGTTGGCCGTCCTATCAACTACCATTCATACATCTCCGGTGTTGCAGGACCTGACGTAGCTGTACTGTTCGCAGAAGAAGGCGTCAACGGCGCTCACCAGGACCCTCAGTACAACGTACTTTACAGAGATATCAACTGCGTAAGATCTTTCGTAGACGCATGCGAATCCAAGAAGGTAATGGCATGGGCCAACATTCTTCAGATAGACGGAGCTCATAACGCCAACGCTACAGCAAGAGAAGCATGGAAGGTAATGCCTGAGCTGATCGTTCAGCATGCCATCAACTCCAGATTCTCCGAAAAAGTAGGCATCAAGCCTGAAAATATTTCTCTGTCCACAGTTCCTCCTACAGCAACTCCGGCTCCATGCGTTTATATGGACCTGCCTTATGCAGTTGCCCTCAGAGACATCTGTGACAGATATAAGATGAGAGCTCAGATGAACACCAAGTACATTCAGTCTTCCGCAAGAGAAGCTACTGTAACTCACGTACTGAACATGCTCATCTCCAAGCTCACAAGAGCTGATATCCAGTCCACCATCACTCCTGACGAAGGAAGAAACGTTCCTTGGCATATCTACAACATCGAAGCCTGCGACACTGCAAAGCAGACTCTGATCGGATTAGACGGTCTGATGGATCTGGTTGAACTGAAGAAAGACGGTCCGCTCAGAGAAATGGCAAGAGACATCAAAGAAAGAGCTCTGCTGTTTATGGAAGAAATCGTTGAAAACGGCGGATACTTCCAGGCTGTACAGGACGGATTCTTCGTTGACTCCGCCAAGTATCCTGAGAGAAACGGCGACGGTATCGCAAGAAAGATCGAAGGTGGCGTAGGATACGGATTTATCTTCGAAAGAGACGAAGACTACATGGCTCCTGTAACTGCTCACTACGGTTACAATAACGTAGAGCAGTACGGCGGAAACCCTGAAGATCCGGCTGCTCTCATCGGCGGATGTACTTTTGAGGACAGAAGCAAGATCGTCTACATCGACGAGCTGGACGATGAAGATAACGTAAACGTAAGACTTGAAAAGGTTGCAAAATACAGAACCGGAGACGTTATCACTCCGGAAGTTGAATGGTGCGGCGACAGAGTAATAATGCTGACTATGATGCTGCCTATCAATAAGAGAGTGGCAGAGGCCGCTGCCGTTGAACTGGGCAAGAAGCTGGGTCTGGTGGATCCTGAAGTAATCTCTGCAGAAGTAATGCAGGATGCAGAAGGAACCAGAATCGAGCTCAAGGGCAGAGTTGACTTCGACATCGACCTCACTACGCTCGTAATTCCGCCTGAACCTCATCACATGTCCGACAAGGAACTCTACGATGAGTTTGAGGGCCACGAGCACATGAAAGTCGTATGCGGAACAGTCGGCGAAGACGAGCACTCCGTAGGTATGAGAGAAATCATCAACATCAAGCACGGCGGAATCGAAAAGTGGGGTATCGAATGTATTTACCTCGGAACTTCCGTACCTGTTGAAAAGATGGTTGACGCTTGTATCGAAGAGAATGCAGAAGCAATCCTTGCTTCCACAATCATCTCCCACGACAACGTTCACTACAAGAACATGAAGAGAATCAATGATCTCTGCGTTGAAAAGGGCATCAGAGATAAGGTTATTATCTGCGCCGGCGGTACTCAGGTAATTCCTGAGGAAGCTGTAAAGACCGGTATCGACATGGGATTCGGAAGAAACTCCCACGGTATCGACGTTGCTACCTTCTTAGCTGAAGAAAGACAGAGAAGAAGAGGCGAAAGAGAGTAATCTCTCAATTTACGTCAATGAGAATTCGACTGAGTCGAATACCCAAGCGGCGAAAATCATTATCAAAGATTAAAGGGCTGGGCCGTTATAAAGCCCGGCCCTTTTTATCATCACATTCTAAACGTGACTGTAAAATAATGGTTGTAAAAAACTGGGAAATGTTGTAGAATATAAATAAATTTTGCAGATTTTCAACATGATAGCAGTTTAAGCCGTGTTTTTTCTAAAAGATTCTACCGATGCTGTAAAATTGAGAAAAATAATCTAAAAATACAACTTAAAAGAGAAAAACAGTTGTATAAAAGAAGATAAAAAGAAAAAATTACAGCATTAGATGAATTCAGGAGAAAAAAATGGTTTTTTTGGATGAAATGTTGAATTATTACAGGGGAATCGCGAAAAAATACAGCGTGGAGTTAAAAGCCTCACCGAAGGGACACCTTATTGCTGCAAAGCGAGGAGATAAATACAATTATTTCCTTGTTGAAAATGACGACGGCTATAACCGCAAAGGAATAACCGGGAAACCGGAAGTCGTCAGAGCTTTATGCCGGAAAAAGCTTTTAGAAGAAAGCGTTGCCGCAGCCGAATTTAACATCAAATTCATTGAAAGGCTGCAAAACCGGTTGAACCCGGCAGATTGCGAAAGTATCATCGGAAATTTGCCCAAGGCATATAGAACAGCGCCGAGAGAATATTTTTCTCACCCTGACCGCAAAGAGCACTGGGGAAAGGCTTCCTACCGGCAGAGTGATTACATGCCGGAGAAAAAGATACATACCACTTCGAGAGGATTAAAAGTCCGTTCTAAATCAGAGGTGCTGATAGCAGAGAAACTTTACGAGTACAATATAGAATTCAGATATGAACAGATATTACAGATAGAACAAATGGAGTTTGCTCCCGACTTCACAATTATGGCTGATGACGGCAGACTCATATACTGGGAACACTGCGGCCTTACCGGCAGCAAAAAATACATGGACCGGCACAAAAGAAAACTTGAAATATACGAAAGAGCAGACATAGCTCCCTGGACAAATCTCATAATCACATATGACGACCAATACGGCAATATAAATATGAATGTAGTAGAAAGCGAGATAAAGTGTAAAATAAAGGGAGAAGCATTTTGATAGAGACTCGGCGCCTTATTATATCGGAAGCAGGATATATCGATATTCCGGCGGTAATAGAACTGGAAAGCCACGAGGATAACCGCGATTATCTGTGGATAGGTACAGAAGAAGAACATAGAAGCGAAATAGAAGACCCGGAGCATCTGCTCTTAATGTTTAGAAAAAAAGAAGACAGAAAGACCATAGGATATGCACTTGTCAGGCTCAATAGAGAATCAGAAATATTTGAACTCAGGCGCATAGCTATTTCAGATAAAAGAAAAGGATATGGCAGAGAATCCATGAAAGCTCTGCTGAAACACGCCTTTGAAGAAATGAATATAAACAGATTTTGGCTGGATGTCTATCCCGACAATATATTCGGTATCAGACTATACGAAAGCCTGGGAATGAACAGAGACGGAGTCCTCAGGCAAAGTTACAAATCAGAAAGAGGTTACCTAAATCAGATAATCTATTCCATGTTAAGAGAAAAGTATTTTTCAAAAGGAGGAAACTGATATGTTACGCCTTGCGGAGATGAAAGACATGACAGACTGGATCAGACTCAACAGAGAATTTATGGATTTTGAGATCCAGGATAATAACTTGTGGAATAATATAGACTTGGCTGAAAACGAAGAGCTGGCAGAGGTCTTCGCAGAGGCTCTCAAAAGCCCTGAGAATATAGCGATCTTCATGATAGAAGATGACGATAAGACTATCGGTTTTGCTAATCTCGTAAAAATTTTCAGCGTATGGTCCGAGGGCTTCGCCCTGATGATAGACGATCTCTACCTTGCCGATGAATATCAAGGCAGAGGATACGGCACAAAAGTGATGGAAGAAATAGAAGATTATGCCCGCAGGAACAACTTTAAGAGACTGCAGTTCCAGTCGGAAGAGAGCAATCCGAAAGCTAAGGCCTTTTACACCAAGATAGGATATAAACCTGCGGCAATGAGTTTTTATGTACGTTATTTATAGGAGAAAAAAATGGAAAAAGCAAATTGGGTACAGAAAGTAAATGAGATAATCACCGGATATCTGAGCCGGGGCGACGGTTGCTTCGACGCCGAAATGCATGCAAGACTGTGCGGCTACAGCTATGAAGAGCAGACAATTTCCATCGAGTTTGAGACGCTCAAATGGCAGATAAACGAACGAGGAGGCATACACGGCGGAGCCATAGCCGGAATGTTCGATACAGCCTTCGGGGTTGTGGCCAACTTTGTAGCCGGAGAAAACGAAGCTGCGACAGCCGATATGAACGTGTCGTTTATCAGACCGGTAGAATACGGAGAGCATCCGGTGATAACAGTATATATAGTTAAAAAAGGAAGATCCATAATCAGGCTCAGAGCAGAGATGTTCTGCAAAGAAAGCGGCAAGCTGACCGCGGCCGCAGCAGGGACGTGGATACCGCTATAAAAGAAAGGAATGATAACATATGAGAGTAGACGTATTAGTTGCGGAAATAGGTTCCACTACTACGGTGGTAAACGCATTTAAAGACCTGGACAGCGATAATCCCGTTTTCTGGGCGCAGGGTCAGGCTCCTACTTCCGTTATGGACGGAGACGTTAGAATTGGTCTTCAGGGGGCCATAGACGACCTCTGCCGTAAAATGGACATAGATAAGCTGGAATATGATCAGATGCTGGCAACTTCTTCCGCCGCCGGCGGTCTTAAAATGACTGTACACGGTCTTGTATATGATATGACGGCAAAGGCAGCCAAAGAAGCTGCTCTTGGAGCTGGAGGAATTATTCACGATATTACCGTGGGAAGGCTGAGAAGAAGCGATCTGGCCAGGATAAAGGAGATCAACCCTAATCTGATACTCATAGCAGGAGGCGTAGACTACGGTGAAAGAGATACGGCTGTCTACAATGCGGAAATGATAAGAAGCCTTGGGCTCAAGACTCCTGTGGTGTACGCCGGAAATATAGAAAACCAGGATGAGATGAAACTGATATTTGATGAAGAAAGCGGACAGTATCTTTATCTGGTAGACAACGTATATCCTAAGATAGACACTCTGAACGTGGAACCGTGCAGAAAGGTCATACAAGATGCTTTCGAGGATCATATAACCCACGCTCCTGGAATGGAACACGTCAGGGAGATGGTCAACGGGCCGATAATTCCAACGCCGGGAGCGGTGATGGAATGTACAAAGCTTTTATATGACTGCATAGGTGACGTGATGACTATAGACGTGGGCGGCGCTACTACGGACGTTCATGCTGTTACCGAAGATTCAGATGCGGTAGCCAGGATACTTACGGCCCCTGAACCTAAAGCAAAGAGGACGGTAGAAGGAGACCTGGGAGTATATGTAAACAGGATGAAAGTCATAGAGTCTATAGGCGAAGAAAAACTGAGACAGGAGTGTCAGGAAGACCTTCATATAGACCTGGATGAGACTCTGAAATCGTATGTAGCCATACCTAAGACAGAAGATGAATTCAAACTGGTAGAGAGGCTGACAAAAGAAGCCACATTGAGAGCCGTCGAAAGACATGCAGGACAGATAAGATATGTCTACGGTCCTTCTGGAAGACAGACTCTGGCAGAAGGAAAGGATCTCACGCAGGTAAAATATATAGTAGGTACCGGCGGAGCCCTCACGAGACTGCCTCACAGAGTGGAGATCATGAAGATGATACCTAAGGACAACGAGACGGGCATGAAACTGTATCCCAGCGAGGCCGTGAAGATCTTAGTGGATAACGATTATATCATGGCATCCTTAGGAGTCCTCTCAAAGACCCACAGGCAGGGAGCCATTAAGCTGCTGGCAAAGAGCCTCGGCATGGAACTCAATGAACAGGATCGCTCTGTCAACAAGGCTCAATTCATAGAAGAACTGCAGAGACTGAATTCCGCCAGGAAAGCGAAAGAAGAGGAGACTGCCCGTCACATCGAAGAGATGGAAAAGATGGGCTACGATATGAGCGAATATAAGAACCCCGAGAAGATCGGCGGAGCTACGGCAGAAGAAGTAGAGGCCGCCAAACAGGAGGCTCTCATGTCGGACAGGACCATAAAAAAAGGCGCAGATCTCATAGAGAACAAAGGACCTTCCTGCGGAGACGAAGAAGAGCTGGGCAGGCAGCAGAACAAGAAAAAAGCAGGCTGTGACGGAGATTGCCAGACATGCACCCGCAGACACTGCCCGTATGGCAAAAAATAAGGAGGAACTCATGTACCCTAGATTAGTAATCGATTTAAAAAAGCTAAAAAGTAACCTGGACGCTGTGGCCCATATAACAAAAGATCAGGGAGGATGTTCACTGATGATCGTAACCAAGGGCCTCTGCGCAGATAAAGAGATGGCTCACATGGTAGCTGAACATCCGGCGGTTGACTTTGTCGCCGATTCGAGAGTGAAAAATATAAGCACTTATGCAGACCAGGTGAGAAAAAACGGCAAGATGACCGTGCTCCTCAGGATACCGATGCACGATGAGGTAGCCGAAGTAGTAAAATACGCAGATCTCAGTTTCAACTCCGAACTTTCTACTATCAGACTTTTGGATAGTGAAGCAAAGAAAGCGGGGGTATGCCATAAAGTCCTTTTAATGATAGATCTGGGAGATCTGAGAGAAGGCATATTCTATCAAAATGAGGATCTGATATTCGAAACGGTAGACGAGATCCTGGGCATGGAAAACATAGAGCTCTACGGAATAGGCGTAAATCTGACATGTTACGGGGCTATAATTCCCAAAAACGATAACTTGTCACTCTTAACCCGTATAGCCTCAAATATAGAAGATAAATTCAACATAAAACTCAAGATGGTGTCAGGCGGCAATTCGAGTTCCATATATCTGGTAGGAAAGGGAGAGCTTCCGAAAGGCATAAATAATCTGAGGCTGGGAGAATCTTTCCTTCTCGGTAACGATACGGCATACGAGACCAGACTTGCCGGAACTACGGCAGATGCTCTGATCTTGGAGGCTCAGATAGTCGAGCTGAAGGAAAAACCGTCTCTCCCGATAGGAGAAGTGGGCGTGGATGCCTTCGGACAGAAACCTGTATACGAAGACAGGGGCATCATAAAGAGAGCCATAATCGCCGTAGGAAAGCAGGATACGGATCTTGACAGCATGACGCCTGTAGATGAAAAGATCGATATTCTGGGCGGCAGTTCTGACCATATAATTCTCGACGTGACCAAGTCCGACAAGGAATACAAGGTGGGAGATGTGGTAAGCTTCACCCTTGGATACGGCGGAATGTTAAAAACAGCTACAAGCCCATATGTGGAAAAAGCATATGTGAAATAAAAAATAGAAGAAGTCATAAAAGATTAAGGATGACACTTAAGAAAGATCCATAATAGTTTTTGATTATGGGTCTTTTTTTAGGCCTAAATGGCAATAAAATAAGTGAAAGATGTATTAGTATGGCCTTCTGGGGCCCAAAGAAAAAGGAGATCTTGCAATGGGAAAGAACAAAGCGAAAGATGAGACGTTGGGAGTCTTCGGGTTGGTAGCCCTTATAATAGGGTCTACCATCGGAACGGGAGTATTTACTACGGCCGTGAACATGGCCGCAGACGGAGTCCACACGGGCGCGGTGCTGATAGGATGGGCAGTAGCCGGGATCGGAATGTTTATGCTTATGATGGTTTTTTTCGATCTGAATAAAGTAAAGCCTCAGCTTACAAACGGCATATACAGTTACGCCAGCGAATGTTTCGGACATTTTGTCGGACTCAACTCGGCCTGGGGATATTGGCTCAGCGCAGTAATATGCAATGTGGCCTTTATAACTCTCTTATTCAGCACCCTGGGATATTTTATCCCTGTGTTCAGCGAAAGCAGCATGGCCGGCCTCATAGGCGGATCGGTAATGATCTGGGCTATAACCGGGCTGGTTCTCAAAGGAGTTAAAGACGCAGCCTTTGTAAATATAATCACTACCATAAGCAAACTCATACCGCTCTTCATGTTCATAGTGATAATTCCTATGATGGGAAAATTTGATATGGGACTCTTTATAGATAATTTCTGGGGAGACGAAGGCGAAAGCGTTTTGGATCAGGTTATGTCTACCACTTCATACACGGTATGGTCTTTTATAGGAGTGGAAGGCGCAGTGGTGCTTTCGGCAAGAGCGAGAAAACCCGGCGATGTGGGAAGAGCGTCTATGATAGGATTTATAGGACTGCTGAGCATATATCTTTTGGTGGCGGTATTGAGCATGGGAATAGTCCCTTATGAGACCATGAAAGATCTGCCTAACCCCGGAATGGCTTATCTCCTCGAGGCGGCGGTTGGCCCATGGGGCGCAAAGCTTGTCAATATAGGAGTGATATTATCCGTCACAGGAGCATATCTGGGCTGGACCATAATCGCTGCTGAATGTCCTTATACAGCAGCGCAGCAAGGAGTATTTACGAAGGCCTTTGCAAAGTGCAACAGGAACGGAGCGCCTACCGTATCCCTGATTGCCTCGGGAGCCATAGTGCAGGCGCTTCTCATAATGACGCTGGTGGCAGAAAAAGCTTACGAACTGTTTGTAGCCATGGGTTCCTCCATGATAATGGTCCCATACCTTCTCAGCGCAGTCTATTATATGAAATTGTCCATGGGAAAGGAACGGTCGCTGGTGGCCTCCGGGACAAACATAACAGGAGCAAGGATATTTGCGTTTCTCGGAACTGTGTACGGCATATGGATGTTATACGCCGGAGGACTGGATTTCTTCCTGCTGACTGCCATCTTGTATGTCCCGGCCATTCCTGTATTCTATATAGGTCAAAAGGAAAAAGGCTACGAGAGAGCGTTCAGACATCATGAGAAAGCCATAGCAGTATGTATAATCGTTTTAGCACTGTTAGCGGTCTATCTGATGTCAACAGGAGCGATAAACCCATTCTGAATAATAAGAAAAAAAGGAGGTCTGCCGGCAGACCTCCTTTTTTCATTTGCAGGTCATAAGCTTTGCCGATCACGCAAAGCGTGAGAGGTAAATAGAATGGTTGTTAACTAATGGTGTTTTTTAAAAAAAGTCCCGGGTTTTTCTAAAATCGAAGTGTTTGCGAGAGTTTTTGCTGGCATATTCTCGGTAAAGTGGTTTTTTAAGCTGTTTGCGGGACTTTTCAGGGAGAAAATCGGAAAAAAGTGATAAGGCCCTCTCTGCCGCCGCAAGCTGGCCAAAAACTCCCGCAAACACTCTATATTTCAAGAAAGCCTCCGCAATAAGCTGTCGCAATCTGAAATAATAAAGAACAGAAAATAAATTTCAAAAAACCTGTAACGAAACGAAAGTTTTTCAGTAATAGTAAACAGAGAATATGCAATGATGACTGCAATAAATGATAAAAGCCATTATTATATTTCAGCATAGGGGGAAATATCATGAAAAAATTCTTGGAAGAGGACAGAAAAGACCGGTACCGAGAATGGCGAGACCTATGGATATTCTCGACTTATGGTCGGCAGAATTTCCGTAATAGACATGTCTGTGATACCGAAGTTTTGAAGCAACAGTAGACAAAAGGGTTAAACATATATAATATAAATAGCAATAACGCTTGTGAGGAGTACTCTTTGCATGATAAAATATATGCAAAGGAGACGAAAGATGTCAGAGGTGAGGAAACGACGTTATAAAGATCTTGAAGAACTGTATTACAGCAATTACAAACTCGTATACGTTATGGCAGCAGACTATACAGAAAACGCAGATATGAAAAATGAAGCAGCCTACTGCCTGTGGGAAAAGATAAGCCAAAACCCTGAAAGATATCTATCCATGGATGAATATCAGCTGAAAAACTATATAAGGGTCATGGTAAAGAATATCTTTATGGACCACTTTAAGCGAGAGAAGAGAGAAACGGTCGAGTTCCAGGAGGAACATTTCAAAGGAGCGCTGCCCGTATATTTTGAGTCTGAAAATGATTGGCGAAGTGATGAACTGGCCTGCCTCGGCAAGGCAAAGAATATCTTGACATTAGAAGAAAAAGAACTTATCTTCTTTAGATTCGAGGAAGGCATGAGCGCCAGACAAGTAGCAGAATTGTTTGACACGTCGGAGGGGAATATAAGAGTAAGACAGAAGAGGATATTAGATAAACTCAGAAAAGAGATTTTGCGGTTGATGAAAGAGGACATACATATATGAAAGACATGAAAAGAAGAGAAATTTCATCAGAAGATCTTTTGAAAAAGGCGGCTGCGATGATATCAAAAGACCTTGAGAAGGATCTGCAAGAGTATGAGGACAGAGCCGAGACTCTCCCGGATGGTGAAGCGCCTTTGGACGAGAATTTTTTGAAATTTGCCAGAGAATATGACGGAGAACACAGAAAAAAGAACGGACTGAGAAGAATCTTAAAGACGGCTGCCGTATTCCTGATCAGCCTCACTGTGCTTGGAGGAATAACCATGGAAGCGTCGGAAGCCTTTCGGGCGAAGATCTTCGATATGGTATTCCATAAAGAGTCCGGAGTGATTTCTATGAATCCCAGCACACAAAGCAAGGACGAGATGATAGCCGATATGGCAGGATACTGGTATCCCGAGTACCTTCCTGACGGGTGTGAACTTGTAGACTCAGAAGATCATTCTTTTATGATATCGTTTTCATTTATGCCTGAGGATGAGGAGTATCAGATAGATTTGTGCGAATATGAGCCGGACGGACTTTCGATGCAGCATAATATGGACATCAACACTATGGAGGAAGTCTATGTGGGAGAATATAAGGCATATCTGTTCACTAACGAAAAGGATAAGACTTTTTCTCTGGTCTGGCAGGCGGAGAACAGAGTTCTGAAGCTGTCGGCATTTAATTATACTGACAGAGAAGAATTATTTAAGATCGCCGAAAGTGTAAAATACGTAGAATAAAAAATTTTTTTCAAAAAAAGTGTAACGAAAAGGGTATTTGACAGTATAAGTAATTGAAAAGTATTTACTTTTCGCTAATCGATTTTTTGTCTGACCATGAGCCGCAAGGTGTGTATGGATTTAATTAAATCCTGTCCCCTTCGCGGCTTATGGCAATTTAAGGGGAATTTATCATAAAGAAGATCGCAAAGGTCAGCCGATACGGAGACGACTTCAAGGCCGATATATCGGCAATGTCTTGCGACAAAGATAAAAGCGAGCCGGCAAATCTGCCGGCTCGCTTTCAACTTTTAATCAGATCTTTTCAAAATCCTCGGCTCCGTGTTTGCACAGCGGACAGATGAAATCAGGCGGAAGAGTATCTCCTTCGTAGACATATCCGCATATCTTACATACATAACCGTGCTTTTCCTCTTCGATCTTAGGTTGAGGCTTCGGTTTGATATGCTCGAAATAATAAGCGTAGGTCACCGACGGCTCGTCTCTTAAGACTTCGGCCTCGGTAAGCTCGGCCACAAATAAGGTATGGCTGGCGCCGTAGTCGTGAGCCTCAATGACTTTTGCCGACATAAAAGCATTGGTTCCTGCCGTCACATATAAGAGCCCGTTGGCGCTGCGGGCTGTATTCTCCAGGAAACCTTCAAACTTGTCAGTATCTTTACCGCTGGCAAAGCCGAATCTCTTAAAGGTATCAAAAGAAGTGTCTTCTGCTAAGACGGAGATGTTAAAGACCCCTGTATTCAAAATCATATCGTGAGTAAAGTTAGCCTTGTTGACTGCGATATTGATCCTGTTGGGAGAACTGGTCAGCTGAGCGGCTGTGTTGATTATGCAGCCGTTGTCTTTGTCGCCGGATCTGGCAGTGAGCACAAACAGTCCGTAAGAGAACTTCTGAATAGCTATAGGATCCACCGTAGCCTCAGCCATGGAAGTCTCATCTATGACAGGTTTTTCAAAGCGAGGAATAGTGGCAGAGATAGCGTTTATTAAAGCGTCAAGCTGCTCTTCCTGCTGCGGCTTCAGCGATGATTTAAGTGTAAGGGTTTCCTCGAGGATAGTCATGTCCTTGCATCCGGACATGATCTTTCTCATGAGGCCTCCGCTTGTAGGTGCCCATGAACCGTTTTCCACAAAGGCTACCGTCCTGTTTTGGATATTGTGAGCAGCCAGATCATTGAGAAGTTCTTCCATCGAAACAAAGATGCCCGCATTGTAAGTAGTGGAGGCGAACAGAAGGTGACTCCATTTAAAAGCAGCAGCTATTATTTCAGAAGCCGGAGTGACGGATACGTCGAACATCACAGTCTTGATCCCGAGATCTCTGAGACGGGAAGAGATGATTTCCGCCGTATTTTCTGTATTTCCGTAAACTGAGGCATAAGCGATCATGACGCCGGTCTCCTCCGGCGTGTAGGTGCTCCATTTTACATATTTATCAAAATAATCTTCCAGGTTTCTTCTCCACACGAAACCGTGAAGAGGGCAGATCCTCTTTATATCAAGTCCGTGAACCTTCTTGAGGAGGGACTGAACCTGCGGGCCGTATTTACCTACTATATTGCAGTAATAACGGCGGGCCTCGTCCATATATTCGTTGTCGAAATCCACTTCGTCAGCGAAGATGGCTCCGTTCATGGCGCCAAAAGTGCCGAAAGCGTCGGCGGAGAATAAAGTTCTGGTGGTTTCGTCAAAAGTGACCATGACTTCCGGCCAGTGAACCATAGGCGCAAAGATAAATTTCAGAACGTGATGCCCGGTGTTTAACGTATCGCCTTCTTTTACCACGAAAGCCTTTTTGGACAGATCCATGTTGAAGAACTGATCTATCATGGTGAGAATCTTTTGATTGCATACTATTTTGACGTCGGGGTATCTGAGCAGCAGTTCCATGAGGGTGGCCGAATGATCGGGCTCCATGTGCTGGATTACCACGAAGTCGAGGTTTCTGCCTGCGAGAGTATGTTCGAGATTCTGAAAGAAAGTTCCGCCTACAGCCTTGTCTACAGTGTCAAATAGCACGTTTACATCGTCCAGCAACAAGAACGAGTTATATGAAACGCCACGGGGCACCGAGTAAACTCCCTCAAACATCGAAAGACGTCTGTCGTTTGCTCCTACCCAGTACAAATCGTTTTCAATTTTTTTAGTGCAGTACATTTAAACTACCTCCTTCTAATATATACCTTAATTATACCTTATCGAGGGCAGATCCTAACATAAAAGGACAAAAATTTGTCACATCATCTGCTGACCGTTTATTATCAGAGAAAAGGCGACATTTAAAGCTTCTGCGGCTTTTTTGCATAACATCATCCTTCCTAAGAATATTTCAAAATATTCCATCAGAGTCGAATTAGCCGTGTCGATAGTGAGAGTAAGGCGGATTTCTTCTGCCGTTATATGGACTTTAGACGCTGTGACGGAGTAGTTGACTCTGTCGTGTATATCGAAATAAGCCTGAGATCTGTTGCGGACTCGTGAACGGCGCACATCGGTCTTATCGGCTATTATCAGAGCCGCAGCCACTGGATTCACCGGAAAAGCAGTGGATTCATCGTGATTGCCTATGGCAGTCACCACGGTGGCGATGTCCTCAGGGCTCATGTTCATCCTGTCCAGGAGCCTGAAAGCCATGACGGCTCCGCTCTGGGCGTGGTCTACACGGTTCACTATATTTCCTATGTCGTGAAGATAACCGGCGATCTTGGCAAGTTCCACCTGATGATCGTCATATCCCAGCAGCTGAAGTATGCGTCCTGCCAGCTCGGAAACCTTGTGGACGTGGGCAAAGCTGTGCTCTGTGTACCCCAGTGCCAGAAGAGACTCGTCGGCCTTGGAAATATAGGCTTTTATATCTCTGTTATTTTTTACATCTTCAAAAGTTACATTCATATTTATCACCATTTATTAAAAACTTTCTCGGCAAAACCCAGAAAATCCCGGACCCGGATGACGGTTCCGTCGTCCAGAACGGCTTTGCCGCTGTATCTGCCGAATACTTGATGCTGATCTGAACAGATCAGCTTTACGTCGGTTCGTGAGGCCCTGTCTATTATGGGAACAAAGTCCATTTCGAAGCGGCCGTCGTCTGAAGTAAACGTCCAGGGGCTCATATAATCCTCTATGAGGTCTGCTGTACAGGCTTCTATACCTGACGCACCGCAGCAGCCGCCTCTTGTGACATATTTCTTATTCTTCATCGGAATGTTAAAGGTCACCTGCCCCAGCTTGTGAGCCTTGTTATCATAGAAGAGCATATTTTCGCTGGCGAAAGAGGTATCGCCGAACCCATAACCTATATTCCAGCCGAAAGGGACTTTATCTATTTGGCCTGAAGCGCTGCCCCAGTACCAGGTGTTCTTATAGGTCCAGACTCCTCTTCCCCAGTCTAAAACCCCGAAAGATTCCCCCTCTTTAAACTCAAACGTCTTACCGTCAAATTCCACCTTGCCTATGGCAGGCATGCAGTTTATCTTCTGATTATAGTAAAAAGCGGTTTCCTTTTCTGCGAAAGGAGTAGCGATGACCATCGACTCAGAGGGCGGACATTCCAGTCGTATTTGCCCGCTTATAGGTTTATGGCCGTCAAACTTTTTCATGTGAAAATTCAGGAGGCGATGGTCTTCGTTATTTATGAATTCTATGTTATAATTTTTATTACCGCTGCTGACATTGCCAGATATGATCGAGGATGGCAGACGGCGTTTTCCCATGGTGAAGGCGGACATAGGACTAGTGGTCTTTTCCCACGGGATACGAAAATCTATGAGGGAGATGCTGTCAAGGCCCATATAGGAATTATCCGCTATAGTCAGCGCCACGGCGAAATCATCACAGGCGATTAGATAATAATCCCATTCTTTGATTCTCAGCTTTCCCGCTTTTATGGCAGATCTGTCGTAGTCCATCAGGAGCTCTTTGGCGTAGCCGGCTTCTATGAGACGGCCTTTTTCATCTAAAAGAGGATGACGCGTTTTGATTTGATGCTGATCCATGATCTTGCCTCCTTACGTATCTAATCTATATTTGACAAATGACGGTAATTTTCCGCATGAACAGAGAGTGTTTTTTATAGAATAGCAAATTAGAGAAAAATTAGCAAGTGCCTGAATGTAAAGGGAACGTAATGTTTTGACATATCCTGATCTGATGTTAAAATTAAGCGCATAGATTCAATCTATAAGTGGTAGATGAAGCAGGAATATCTGATTATAATTGTACTGAACAGTCGTTTAAATTGAAGCGTAGCCCCGGCAAGCGAGCTTGCCTTTTTGTCCGAAGAGCCGTAGGCGATTCGCAAGACAAAACGGACAGCAGAGGCGGCAGGGACGAAGCGGACGATTGCAACAAACGCCAGGGCTGTAAGCTCCTCAGAGTTTTGGCGGGAGATTACTACGCTCCGCCAAAACTCTGAATGCCCCCCCGCCTATAGAGGCGGGGGGACATATGGCGTTTGTTATATAGATATCGGAGGGAACGAAAGGAATTATTATGGAGATAGGAAAGCTGATATATGATAAAAGAAAAGAAGCAGGAATGACCCAGGAACAGCTGGCCGGTATACTCAATGTGGCCAGACAGACTGTCTCAAAATGGGAAACGGGAGTTTCCCATAGTTAAAGATACCACACCAAATATGACGAACCCACGCTTAAACATAACTTCAAAACAAAACACCGGATGTAGCAATCAAATGATAGCCTGCATCCGGTATTTTGTTGCATGAAAATTTAATTTTGACGCAATCTTTCAATAGTTGATTTAATCATCATACGATTTACAAATAGTGAGGGAATCAACCAACAAAAAGCAGTCAGAACAATTATAATGATAAACAACATCCAAACTGGGTAACTAAAAACTGCATATTCGACCATTCCAACAAAGGCTTGATATACAAGAAATAGTAATACATTTCCAAATGTCAAGCATAAGGCAAGTGAAATAAGGGCATACCAAAGTCCTTCCATTTGAAGCATCCGACGACATTGTTTTTTTGTCATACCGATACTCTCCATAACATACAACTCATGCTTTCGTGCTTCGATGTTTGTGAACATAATATTTGCAAAATTAAGAACGCCGATAAAAGCCAAAACGAAAGCAATTCCACCACCTAATGTGTAGAGTGTGATTTTGGCAGAATGTAATCCCTCTATCAATTCAGCTTTTGAAATTATAGAGATTTTACCCGACTGATTGCAGAGTTCACGAATATCAGAAAGCACCATTTTTTCGTTTGAGGAAGTGACATCAATTCCAAGTGACGAAATATATGCTTCAGGAGCAAGTTTCTCCATACCGGCATCACTAACAAAGACATAAGGTGCATCAGAACTTAATCCGCCGTAATAACTGCTGGGAAGAAAACCGCCAATAGGAATTTCCATTGATTTATCATTCGGAATAACCTCATATTGGTTTAACTGACCAGTTTGAAAATGAAGTGTCATATTATCCGGAAACAACTCTGGATAATCACAGGCTATCAAACCGTATTGACCTTGACAAAAGCCCCCATAGTCTAATCCCTGTTCTGTTATATAGTCTTTTATCTTATCAGCATCAATACTAACCAGTTGGGTGTAGAAACGGGTTGGATATTGTCCGTAATAATTTGCGTTTGGAGCTTCCATTCCTTGTGACTGATATTTGTTCTGAATATATGGATAAAATACATCTTTCGAGTACGCTGGCATTATTGTTTGTTCTTTTTGTAAACTAATTTCTGATACACCATCAATAGAAGCAAGCTCATTTATAAGCTTTTCGTCAAAAAGCTGACTTTGTTCACCGCTATATCCGAGTGCCAATGTTTGGTTAGTAAGTTCAATATCATATTCCAGCTCATAATCTACAAAGTTATCAGTACTCATACTTTGGATTAAAAGTGTCACTATCAAACAAGAGGTAATTCCTAAAAAGATAGATAAAACAGCGAGAATGCTTTTCTTCTTTGTTCTTTGTATGTTTCGCAGAGCCATTCGCCATGCAGAAAAATGTCTGCTCTTTAACTGTGACTTTCTTTTTCCTATCTCACTCTGATAATGCAGGGCAGTTACCGGAGAAACCTTTTTGGCAATTTGAATAGGTTTCCGAACAGAGAGAAAAACCATTATCAATGAAAAAATTGCTGCTCCGAGATAAATAATAGGCTGTTGGACTACTGTAATACCACTGTTTGTTTCTGTTAAGGTACGGAGTACCGCCGGGATGATGAAATGGGATAAAACAAAGCTTGTTAGTAATCCTGCTACAATTCCCAAGCAAGCAAGTTTTATAGCTTGTTTTGAGATGATTTTACCGATCTGAATAGAAGTTGTTCCAATGGTACGCAACTGTCCGTAAAACTGAATATCATTTGATATTGAAATATAAAAAATGTTATAAATCAAAAGATACCCACACAGAGCAATGAAAAAGCTAAGAACAATGCAAAGAACGATTGCTTGCAGATGAGAGTTACTGTTCAACAAATCGGGATTAACCGAAAGTTCCTGACCATACTCAAAGGTCATGCCATTTTCCAATGCTGAAACAACTTCGAGAACATTTTGTGTATCAGAAAACCGCATATCTGCCGTAGTTTCCGGGTTGCTCCAAATATCAAAATTCACTTCATTGCAAAACGCTTCTGATACCAATAAGTAGGCGATGTTTCCATCTCCAATATAATCATATTCGTCAAACCAACCCGACAAGCGAAAAGTCTTCTGTGACTCAATCATGGAATTATTTTGGTAGGTAAAGGGTAATTCCATTCCTATATACGGATTTGTTATGTTCCATTTTTCTAAAACCCAAAGAGGAACCATGATTTCATTTGCGCCATTAGGGTAGCTACCGTTGATATTCTCTAAGACGGGAGTACGATGTTTTTCCCATTCAGACGAATTGTAAAATCTAAAGCCATAATAAAGGTTTGAATTGTTTGTATCAAAATCAGCTTTTACAAAGCTCGGTAAAAACACATCGGCTCGAATGCCTATATCTTTTATTTCTTCTGACGCTGATAAATATTCATATTGCTGTGCAGATGGAGCATTTAGTGTTGCATGACCATTTGTTCCTCTGGTTTGTTCTTGTTGAAGTTTCCAAGAATTTACATAACTACCACCAATCGAAAAAACGGTACAAATTAAAAGTGTTGTTAGAAATATAGCTAAAACGGCAATTCCATTTCTTAATTTATTTCGTTGGAAACAGCGGCTTGCCAGCTTTTGGATGATAGTCTTGTTGTTATTGCCAAATAAAATATCATTCATAGTTTTCGCCCCCCTTTTATTCGGAAATTCTTCCATCCTCAATGCGGACAATACGGTCTGCAAGCTGGGCGATCTCGCTATTGTGGGTAATCATCACAATCGTTTGATGAAATTTCTGGCTTGTTGCTTTCAGCAGTCCCAAAACATCGCTACTTGTTCTGCTGTCGAGATTGCCAGTTGGTTCATCGGCTAATACAATGGCAGGCTTTGATACAAGGGCGCGAGCAATCGCTACACGCTGTTGCTGTCCGCCGGATAAGTTGTTCGGCAAATTTTGCAGCTTATCGCCAAGTGCCAGCATTTGCACAACTTCGTCCATAAAATTTTTATCTACTGTATCGCCATCCAATTCTACGGGCAAAACAATGTTTTCATATACATTGAGAACGGGAACAAGGTTATAGTTCTGGAAAATAAAACCGATATTGCGCCTGCGGAAAATCGTAAGCTGTTCATCGTTCAGCCCCGACAAATCTTTTCCTTTGACCTTTACATTACCGGAAGTGGGAACATCCAAGCCCCCCATCATATTGAGCAATGTGGATTTTCCGCTGCCGGAAGTCCCCACAATGGCAACAAATTCTCCCTGTTCGACAGTGAGAGTTACACCATCCAGAGCTTTTGTGATATTCGGCTCGGTGCCATAGTATTTTTTCAAGTTTTTTGTTTCTAAAATGCTCATCGAGAACACCATCCTTTCTTATGATGGCTTCATTATAAAGGGCAATCCTCACAGAAATGTCACAGCCGACATAATAAATTGCCCTGAAATGTCACAATCCTGTGACATTTCAAAAAACAGGTTATTCATGGGGAAGAAAAACGGAGAATGTTGAGCCTGCTCCTACTTGAGAAGTTACTTGTATATAACCGTTCTGCAAGCTAATAATTTCCCTTGCGAGATACAGCCCAATGCCGATCCCCTCTATATCGTGGACATTTTCTTCCCGATAAAAGCGCCTAAAAATTGCTCCCTGCTGGTTTTCGGGAATACCTTTGCCGGTATCGGTAATGCTGACTTTCAGGTGCATTTCCCAGCTTTCAACGCAAACACGAATAGAACCGTACTCCGGCGTGTACTTAACTGCATTATCCAATATGTTAAATAAGGCTTCTGCTGTCCATTTGCGGTCATGGGAAACAACCAATGTTTCCGGGCAGTTTACTTCAACTTGTATGTGCTTTTTTTCAGCGTTCAGAAAGATACCGCCCAGAGCCATAGCAAGAGTATCATAGATGGGCTGCTGTTTCTTTTCAAGTGAGATAACACCAGTTTCAAGCCGGGATGTTTTTATCATAGCCTGCATTAAGAAATCCAGTTTATCAAGTTGTGTGCCACTGGCAAGTAGAAATTCCCGCTGTTTATCCGGTGGCACTTCTTGTTCTAATAAGGTGGCATTTACCATTTTTAAGTTTGCTATCGGTGTCTTTACCTGATGAGAAATATCGGAAATCAATTCCTGTAAGTCAGCTCGTTCACTGGCAACGCTGTTTTTGCTTTCCTGCATAACCTCATAAAGGCGCACCAGCCGATGATTGATTTTATAAAATAGGTTTTCTTCTTCGGCAATCTGTGATATATCTATTTTTCCATTCATCATTTCGTCTAAGGTGCAGCAAAGCATTTCAGAAAACAAAGTTAGCTTTCGCCGTATCAGTATCACAAAAACAGTAACACAAAGTAGAAAAAGCAGACAGAACGCCATGCTACAAAATACCACAGACATTTCTTTGGTCAGGATATATAGAACCGAAAACATGACCACGGATAAAAGTAAAATGGTAGTTGCCAGTATTATGCAGACTTTATTTAAGGAGAGTTTTTTTGAAATCATTTTTGCGCTCCTCCAATCCACATATAGCCCATACCGTAAACGGTTTTGATGTAGGAATGCCGGTTCGTTTCAATTTTACTGCGGATGCGGCTGATCGTTGTGGTAAGTGCGTGTTCATCCACATAATTTTCATCTGCATCCCATAGCTTTTCAAGCAATACCTGCCGGGTCAGGACGGTTTGAGAATTTTTTGTCAGTACTTTTAATAAACGATATTCCAACGATGTAAGGGTAATCGGCTGTCCTGCAAGACACGCTGATAATTCGGAAAAATTGATATATAAATTCCCGTCATCATAGAAATCGCCGCCGGAATGTGCTGAAATGCGGTTCAGTAAAGCAGATACTTTCTTTTGGAACACGCTGATAGGAAAGGGCTTTGTTACATAATCATCTGCGCCCAACTCAAATCCTTTCAGCATATCGCTTTCCATATCATTTGCGGTTAGAAAAATTACGGCGGTATCGGGACGGCGTTCTTTTACCTCACGGCATATATCAAATCCGTTCCCATCCGGCAGGTTGACATCTAAAACGATTAAATCATAGTCCTGTTTTTCAAGAAATCTTATGGCAACAGCCTTTGACATAGCCCCATCCACGGAATATCCGACAGCCGACAGATTATAGCTTAATGTCTTATTCAAAAGCTGGTCATCTTCAACAACCAGTATTCGCATAGTATCACATCCTTTTTCTTTTTATAGTATCAGCAAAATGTCACAGAAACCTCACAACGAGAAAAAAATTTAGTATTCAGTCAGTTCCACAATTACATTACTCTGCTGATACAGCCAG
>ENA-OPRS01000533-OPRS01000533.1-human-gut-metagenome-genome-assembly--contig:-NODE-533-length-23060-cov-2.938100_pt1 | contig 23060 bp, 23 predicted proteins | sample MGYA00241795_ERZ501881 | MGnify/ENA primary metagenome ERZ501881 (study PRJEB25962, sample SAMEA2042440) | human gut metagenome | biome: human gut; feature: human-associated habitat; material: faeces... | reverse complement strand
CCGGGTCGAGCCGTATGCCTGCAAGCACATCATTGAAACTCTGCCGGACGCGATGGCGCGCTTCGGCATCGACAATCTCAGGGACATCATAGGAGGAGCACATCATGGGTAAGGACGTTATCATTGCGCTGGATTTTGACAGCCGGGAAAAGACGCTCGCATTTCTCGACCTCTTTCAGGACGAGAAGCCGTTTGTGAAGATCGGCATGGAGCTGTTTTATGCCGAAGGGCCGGACATCGTGCGCCAGATCCACGCGCGCGGCCACAGGATCTTTCTTGACCTCAAACTGCACGACATCCCGAACACGGTGAAAAAGGCGATGGCCGCGCTCTCGGCGCTGGATGTGGATATCATCAACCTCCACGCTGCCGGCACGAAGGCCATGATGAGCGCCGCGCTCGAGGGACTGACCCGGCCGGACGGCACGCGCCCGCTGCTCATCGCCGTGACGCAGCTGACCTCCACGGATCAGGAGCGCATGGACCGGGAGCTGCTCATCCACGCGCCGATCGACGAGGTCGTGCTGCACTATGCGCGCAATGCGCGCGATGCCGGTCTTGACGGCGTGGTCTGCTCCCCGCTGGAGGCGGGCAGCATCCATGCGCGCTGCGGCGCGGACTTTCTGACCGTGACGCCCGGCGTGCGCTTTGCCGACGGGGAGAGCGGCGACCAGAAGCGCGTCACAACGCCGGAGCGCGCCCGGGAGATCGGCTCGGACTACATCGTCGTCGGCCGTCCGATCACGCAGGCGGACGATCCCGTCGCCGCCTATCGCCGGTGCGTGGCCGCGTTCGTCGGCTGAGCGCCGGATCAGAGACTTTTTCAACAGGAGGAACTGCTATGGATATCAAACACGAAGTTGCGCGCAGCCTGCTCTCGATCGAGGCGGTGTTCCTGCGCCCGCAGGAGCCGTTCACGTGGGCCAGCGGCATCAAGAGCCCCATCTACTGCGACAACCGCCTCATCCTGACCGCGCCCGAGGCGCGTGATCTGGTCGAGCGCGCCATCGCCGAGACGGTCAGGCGCGAGTATCCGCAGGCGCAGGTGCTCATGGGCACGGCCACGGCCGGCATCGCCCACGCCGCCATCGCCGCGTATCTGCTCGGTCTGCCGATGGGCTATGTCCGCTCGAGCAGCAAGGATCACGGCCGTCAGAACCGCATCGAGGGCAAGCTCGTCCCGGGGCAGAAGGTCGTGGTCGTCGAGGATCTGATCTCCACCGGCGGCAGCGTGCTCGACGCGGTGGACGCGCTGCGTGAAGCCGGCGCGGAGGTGCTCGGCGTCGTGAGCATCTTCACCTACGGCATGAAAAAGGGCGTGGAGCGGCTCGCCGCAGCGCAGGTCAGAAACGTGAGCCTCACGGATCTGGACACCGTCGCCAGCACGGGTGCACAGGAGGGCTACATCACCGAGGCCGACGTCGCGCGGCTGCTGGCCTTCCGCGAAAACCCCTCCGACGAGAGCTGGATCCAGGCAGAAAGTCAGGCGTGATATGAAGCATCTGATCGACATTATGCAGCTGACCCCGCAGGAGATCATGGAGCTCATCGACACCGCCTGCGCGATCATGGAGCACCCCGAGCAATATGCCCACAAGTGCGACGGGAAGATCCTCGCAACGCTGTTTTTCGAGCCGTCCACGCGCACGCGCCTGAGCTTCGAGAGCGCGATGCTCTCGCTCGGCGGCAAGGTGCTCGGCGTCGCCTCGGCGGAGAGCTCGTCTGCCTCCAAGGGCGAGACCGTCGCGGACACCGTGCGCGTCGTCAGCTGCTACAGCGACATCATCGCCATGCGCCATCCCAAGGAGGGCGCGCCGTTGGTCGCGTCCATGCACGCGCAGGTCCCGGTCATCAACGCGGGCGACGGCGGACACAACCACCCCACGCAGACGCTGACCGACCTCATGACCATCTACCGCGAAAAGGGGCGGCTGGACGACCTGACGATCGGCCTGTGCGGCGACCTGAAGTTCGGCCGCACGGTGCACTCGCTCGTCGCCGCCATGAGCCGCTGCACGGGCATCCGCTTCGTGCTCATCTCCCCGGAGGAGCTCAAGCTCCCGCGCTACGTGAAGGACGAGTATCTCAAAAAGCCCGGCGTCCCCTACACGCAGTCCACGTCGCTCGAGGCCGTGATGCCGGAGCTGGACGTGCTGTATATGACCCGCGTGCAGCGCGAGCGCTTTTTCAACGAGGAGGACTACCTGCGCCTGCGCGACAGCTATATCCTCACGCCGGATAAGCTCGAGACCGCCAAGCCCGACATGAGCATCCTGCACCCGCTGCCGCGCGTCAACGAGATCGCCGCCGCCGTGGACAACGATCCGCGCGCCTGCTATTTCAAGCAGGTAAAAAACGGCCGCTATATCCGCATGGCGCTCATGCTCAAGCTGCTGGGCATCGACTGACGGGAGGAGAAACGTTATGCTTATTGATTCGATTCAAAACGGGATCGTCATCGACCACATCACGGCCGGCAAGGCCATGGAGCTCTACCAGATCCTCGGTCTGGACAAGCTCGCCTGCACCGTTGCCATCCTCAAAAACGTCACCAGCGGCAAGCTCGGCCGCAAGGACATCATCAAGATCGACGGCGAGATGGAGCTCGACTGGGACCTGATCGGCTACGTCGATCCGAGCATCACGGTCAACATCATCCGCGGCGGCGAGCTGCAGGAAAAGCGCACGCTCAAGCTGCCCGAGCGCATCCGCGGCGTGCTGCGGTGCAAGAATCCGCGCTGCATCACCTCGACCGAGCGCGAGCTGCCGCAGGAGTTCGTGCTCACGGATCGGGAGCGGCGCGTCTACCGCTGCCTGTACTGCGAGACCGAGGCGGGAAAGTGATCCCCCGGAAAATCTGAGAAACCAAGCGGCGCGTCTATTCTTCCAACATAATAGTCTCTTCGTATGTCTGAACATCCTCTGTGGTCGGGTAAACAGAAAAAGAATATGCAAGATTATATCTTGGTTACTTGCTATCCCTGATACCTTATTCTTTCAACCAGCGTTTCCTTTTTCAGATTACTGCTTAAAACGAGGGAAAGCACAATTTGTAGAATACCAACCAGAAGAATCATAACAAGAATCGGGATAAGAGGAACGTGATAAACGTTCATTCCAAAAATCCCATGATGCTTCGCATAGGAAAACAGTGCATAGCCAAGGGGCAGACCGGCAGCAAGTGCGACGCAGATGGTGCCAACCGTAAAAATCAAGCCCTGTATTTGTAAGCTCAGATTCAACTGCTTATTGGTCATGCCTACCGCTTGCAGCACACCGTATTCCTGCTTCTTCGTGGTGATATTGATGATCATGGTGTTTGCCAGATTCATAAACCCAATGAGACCGACAATTGCCATGAACAGATAGCAGCCAAGCTTCATCATGTTTGTGGCTTTGGAAAACGCAAAAACATCCCTGTTCCTTGCGCTTGTGCGTAAAGTATTTTTATTAGTACCACTGATTCTTTTGCTGCCTCTTATATTGCCGGATCCGGTCGTTGCCGTTTACCTTGCAGAGCCGATTACAGATACACTGGCATGTACCGCAACAGTTACAATGTTTGTCAGATATTATCGAAAACACCTGTCATCTTTACAAAAATAACAGTAGATCGTCCATGCGGCTAGATAGAAAAAATCCGCCGCACTCCTGCTGGGAGCGCGGCGGAACTTTCTGGCGGATAGGGTGGGATTCGAACCCACGAGCCGCTTGCGCGACTACCTGATTTCGAGTTTTATGGGTTAATGGCAGTTTAGTGATTTTTGAATGTAGCTTCGGGCGCTTTCTATTCGCCGAAAATGCTTGAAATTAAAGGCTTTTTTGGCGGCTGCGCCGCAGAAATCCCGATAAATAAAGGAAAGTTCGAATAACGGCATTTTCGCTGTTTTCGGAAAGAACAGGCACTATTTTGGAAAGAACTGCGGAAAGAACAGAACAAACACATCAACAACGGCAATACACAGGAAAACCCACACCGACTAAAACATTTACGAGGTGTATTGCTATGGATGAAACCGCAATCAACTGGGATTCGATTCCCGATATTATTACCAAAGACCAACTCTATCAAATCTGTCATATAAGCAAGTCAACGGCTTTGTATTTGCTTCGCAGCGGCAAGATACCGTGCGAATACACGGGCAAGAAAACTCGCTGTTACAAAATCAAAAAGGCCGATGTCATTACATATCTTGAAAAGAGAAAAGTATTTCCCGAATCCTATTCCGCACCGGCAGGTTGGTACAAGGGGAATTATACCGTCAAAATGAGCGCCGAAGTACCTGAACAGACTCTTGAAAATATGAAGCTGTATTATACGGAACTGTTTGCGCAATATCCCGATGTGCTGACTGCGACAGAAATATCAAAAATAATCGGTTACGGCACAACTTCTATCAATAATTGGTGCAATAACGGACATCTTAAATCGTTCAAAAGAAACAATGTGAATCATATTCCGAAAGTCTATTTAATAGAATTTTTTTGCTCGAAATATTTTCGCACCATTACCCGCAAATCCGATTGGCATATCCGGGTGCTTCAAGAATTCCCTCGTTGGCAACAGATTCGTGGCATGAAAGAATAATAGATTTGCTGAACTGCAATTTAGTCAATTACGATTTACTAATTTGTGATTTACTAAGTCATTTGGATACAGTATGCATTAATCAAAATTACACATTCGACTTTCATCCGCCTCCTTTGTACAATATAGGTGCAAAGGAGGTTTTGCTATGACTAAAACATTATTTGAACAACTCGGCGGCAACTTTACACAGGTTGGAGACTATCTCTTGCCGGACTTATCACTACCTGCGGAAAAAGAAACGGGCAATATCGGTGTGTGGGCATTAAGACACAAACGATATTTGAAGCAGCATCATAAGGTGCTGTACTACAATCTACTCACTTCCGGCAAACTACATTCCTACCTTGCCGAAATCGAAGAACAGGCACAACAACTTTTTCTCCGGCTGGTAAAAGAACTCGCCGAAAAGGAAGGTGTGACTGAACAACTCAAAGCGGAAAACGCAATGTTGTGGGTACGGAAGATGAACAATATTCGAAACAGAGCGGCAGAAATGGTAAATAATGAAGTCATATATGGGCAATTATAACGAATAAGCCATATTATCTGCTTATCTAATTAAAATCAGTGCTAACTTTGAACTCAATTCATCGTTGGCACTGATTTTTTCATAGCTATTCCAAAGTATCAAATTGATACTTTGGAACTTTGAGATGATACTTTGGAATAACAGAATTAATAAAACAAGAGCGCTTTCACTAAGTTCGCCGTAAAAAATGGATTTATTACTCAAAAAATCATTGCATTTTTTGGCGTATAGTGATATACTAATACTGACTTATAATATGGAGGTGCAGTATGTACCGAATTGCGATTGAAAAATTATATAAATGGAAAAATAGTAAGCACCGCAAGCCGTTGATTATTGAAGGTGCAAGACAGGTTGGCAAGACTTGGCTGATGAAGGAGTTCGGTAAACAAGCTTATGCGGATACTGTATATATCAACTTCGATTCCAATTCAAGAATGGCGGATTTGTTTTCAGCAGATTTGGATACAGACCGCCTGATTATGGGACTGGAATTGTATGCCGGACGCAAAATCAATCCGGACAACACCCTGCTGATTTTTGACGAGGTTCAAGAAGTTCCGAGAGCACTTGCTTCTCTTAAATATTTTTATGAGAACGCCCCGCAGTATCACATTGTATGCGCCGGTTCTCTTTTGGGAATTGCTTTACATCAGGGCACCTCATTCCCTGTCGGAAAGGTTGATTTTTTAAAGCTCTATCCTCTCTCTTTCAGTGAGTTTTTAATGGCAACCGGCAACGAACGCTTTGCAGAGCTTTTGAAAAAGCAGGATTATGAAATGATCACAAGCTTTAAGCAAACATATATTGACGCATTGAAACACTACTATTTTGTCGGCGGTATGCCGGAAGCAGTTCAAAGTTTTGCCGAAAGTAAAGATTTCAATGAGGTTCGTGCAATTCAAAAAAGAATCCTTGCGGCATACGAACAAGACTTCTCAAAACACGCACCGAACGAGATTGTCCCGAAAATCCGTATGCTTTGGAACAGTATTCCGTCGCAGCTCGCAAGAGAAAATAAGAAGTTTATTTATGGTCTTGTCCGTGAAGGCGGCAGAGCAAGAGAATATGAAACTGCGATTATGTGGCTTTCCGATTGCGGACTTGTGCACAAGGTCAGTCGTGTGAATGCGGCAGGCATTCCGTTGAAAGCTTATGAGGATTTGAAAGCATTCAAACTTTTCATAGTCGATGTGGGACTCCTCGGCTGTATGACAGGTCTTCGTCAGCGTACGCTGCTTGACGGTGATGACCTTTTCGTTGAATTCAAAGGAGCTTTGACCGAACAATATGTTTGCCAGCAATTAAAAACGATTGAAGATTTAGGCGTTTACTATTACACCAATGACAGAGGCTCTTGCGAAATTGATTTTGTCGTTGATACCGGTGAACAGATTGTCCCTATTGAAGTAAAAGCCGAAACGAACCTGAGAGCAAAGAGTCTTAAAACCTATCGAGAGAGGTTTGAACCTGAATTGTCTGTTCGTACCTCAATGGCTGATTATAAGAAGGAAGATTGGCTTTTGAATCTGCCGCTGTACGCAATAGAAAATATCACGGCCGAATAATTATGGCAAATAAAATGATATTAGAGAACAGAATGAACATTACCGATTCAGCCGAACTTGCCTGTGAGGAAGAACGAATCAGCAAAAAGAAAGCTGCTGAATTATTTGACCGAAAGTTGTTAGACACTTTTGATGTCGGCACATTTGCAGGGCTTGCGGCAATCCATAAGTATCTGTTTGAAGATATTTTTGACTTTGCCGGCGAAATCCGCACAGTAAATCTTGCAAAAGGAAATTTTCGTTTTGCGCCGCTTATCTATTTGCAAGCGGCTCTTGATAACATTGATAAAATGCCGCAATCGACCTTTGACGAGATAGTTGAAAAGTATGTTGAGATGAACATTGCACACCCGTTCCGTGAGGGTAACGGTCGCAGCACTCGCATTTGGCTTGATTGTATTTTCAAGAAAGAGATCGGTAAGGTTATCGACTGGAGCAAGGTGGAAAAGGAAGATTATCTGCTCGCAATGGAGCGTAGCCCGATTAAAGAAGTGGAAATCAAAGTGTTATTAAAAGGTGCGCTTACGGACGAGATTAACAGCCGTGAGGTCTATATGAAAGGCATCGACCAAAGTTATTACTATGAAGGATTTACAGCCTTCAAAACGGAAGAATTGTAAAAATCCAAAGTGACATTATATAGTTCCAAAGTGCCAATTTGGCACTTTGGAATGTACTTTAGAAGAACTTGCGGTGTTAGACTTAATAAAAAGAACCCGTCTGTTAAGCAAACCGAACTTGCAGAACAAACAGGAAAGTCTGTCAGAAGCATAAAGCGCATCATAGACTCTCTGAAAGAGAAGCAAATATCCGTAGAGTTAACGGCATATTGGAAGTTTTAGTTTAACATATAAGAATTGAGGTATTGATTATGAATTTAAAGACTTTATCTTCAGAAGGTAAAATTGCATATTTGATTAAACCTATCTTGAAAGTATTACAGGAAGCTGGCGGTCAATTAGAGCGTTCTGAAATCAAAGAACGCATTGCAGATATGGATGACCAAATTGCTGAGTATTCTGTGCTTGAAAAGAAATCAAAGCAAACCGGCAACACATATAAAGAGTTTAATTTCAAGTTTAATTTTGCGATTAAAGATTTGTATTTTAATGACTTGCTGACATACACAGATTCATCTCCTGTTACTTTAACAGAAAAAGGATTATATCTTGATGTTGATAAGCTTGATGTTAAAAAAGAAATTATTGAGCCATCCAAGAAGCATTGGGAAGAACTCAGCAAAAACAACAAAAAGAACAAAACTGTTAATGTCAGCGACAATGAAGAAGAAACTCAAGCCGAAGAAAAAATCAAAGACGATTTCAAGGAAAATTTGCTTACCGCTATTGCTAAAATGTCACCAAAAAAGTTTGAAGCTTTTTCAAGAGCGTTATTAAACCGTATGGGTGTCGAATTTACTGAAAAAGGTGTTCAGATTAGTAATGATGGCGGTATTGATGGTTATGGCTATCATATTGACGCTAATGATTTTAGAACAACAAGAGTTGTTATTCAGTGTAAGAGATACAATGTTGCTCCCGTGTCCGAGCCGGAAATCAACCAATTCTTAGGTGCTATGAATAAGTATCAAGCAGACTACGGTGTGTTTATCACAAACGGTAGATTTACCAATGCTGCAAGAGTTGCCGCAAGAGAAGGCTCACCCATTACATTGATTGACGGCAACGAATTAGTGAGATTGGTTATAAGATACGAGCTGTACATAACACCGGTAAAGACTTATGTGTTAGATGAGTTTTACAGTTTAGACGAATAATCCAATATACAATTTACCTATTAACTTCCGATAATTCATTATTATCGGAACCAAGGAGGATATTTATGAAATCCAACTTCGAATATTTGAAAAGATATTGGTCTGCGTTGGCACAAATCGGTGCTGCTGCAGAAAACTATCTTTATTCCGATCCTAATGCTTGTATATATAAGCTTGGTATGTTTGGAGAACGTCTGATTCTTGAAATATTTGCTTTTGAGCATATTCCCGAACCGACAGTTGATAATACCCACTCTAACCGTATTCGGCTGCTCAAGCGTGAAGGTTTGATTCCTAAGAAGATAGACGATATTTTATATGCGATAAGAAAAACAAGGAATAATGCTGTCCACAGCGGTGAAGACTCTGTTGATGACGCAAAAATCTTGCTTCAAATGACATATAATCTTTCTACTTGGTTTATGGAGGTGTATGGCGATTGGGGCTATATTCCGGCTGACTTTGTCATGCCTGAGAAAGTTGTTTTGCCTGATTATGAGGCAATTATAAAAGAACAAGAAGATAAGATTGCAGCCCTCTCCCACCAAGTAGAATCTGTATCTACGCAAGCATCTAACAAAAGTACAACGGAGCGAGTTCAAAAAGCCGAAACCACTTCTGAAAATATGGAACTCTCCGAAGCTGAAACACGCTATCTCATTGATGAACAGCTGCGCAAATACGGTTGGGAAGCAGATACAAACAACATTCGCTATTCTAAGGGAACACGCCCTCAAAAAGGCAAGAATCTTGCCATAGCAGAATGGCCTACAGATTCAAAAGTGTCTAAGAATGGATATGCCGATTATGCTCTTTTTGTCGGTTTGCAGCTTGTCGGCATTGTAGAAGCTAAAAAAGCAAATATTGATATTCCGTCAGTTATTGACTATCAGTGCAAGGATTATGCTCAATTGATTAAGCCTGAGCATAATGAATATGTGATTAATCAGTGGGGTTCATATAAAGTACCGTTTGTCTTTGCGACCAACGGCAGAAAATACTTAAAGCAAATCGAAACAAAGTCGGGTATTTGGTTTCTTGACTTGCGCAACAATTCCAACGCTCCAAAAGCATTACCTCCAAAAGCATTACAAGGTTGGATAAGTCCTCAAGGTATTACGGAACTACTTGAAAAAGACATTTCAAGTGCAAATGCTACACTTCAAAATACTCCTTTTGACTTGCTCCGTGATCCTGACGGACTGAATTTGCGTGAGTATCAAATTCGTGCGATTGAAGCCGCCGAAAAAGCTGTTATAGACGGGAAACGAACAGTATTGCTTTCAATGGCGACCGGTACAGGTAAAACAAGAACAATTCTTGGAATGATCTATCGTTTTATTAAAAGCGATCGCTTTAAGAGAGTACTGTTTTTAGTGGACAGAACCGCACTTGGTGAGCAGGCGGCAGATGTATTCAGAGAAGTCAAGATTGAAGAATTGATGACCTTGGACTCTATTTATAACATCAAAGGTCTTGATGAAAAAGAAATTGATAAAGAAACTAAAATACACATTGCAACTGTTCAAAGCCTTGTAAAGCGTATTCTTTATCCGGAAAGTGACACAATGCCTTCCGTTACCGATTATGATCTGATTGTTGTAGATGAAGCACACCGTGGTTACATTCTTGATAAAGAAATGAGCGAAACGGAAATGCTCTATAGAAATCAGGACGACTATATCAGTAAATACCGTACAGTTATCGAATACTTTGATGCAGTAAAAGTGGCTCTTACAGCTACCCCTGCTCTCCATACCACCGAAATATTCGGTAAACCTGTTTTCAATTATTCATATCGTGAAGCTGTTATTGACGGATACTTAGTTGACCATGATGCCCCGCATAATATCAAAACAAAGCTTCGTGTTGAGGGAATCAACTACCAAAAGGGGGAACAGCTTGCAATATATGACCCTGTGACAGGCGAAGTTATGAATAGTGCTGACTTGGAAGATGATATGAAGTTTGAGATTGATTCTTTCAACAGAGAGGTAATAACCGAGCCTTTCAACAGAACTGTTTTGAATGAAATTGCTTGGGATCTGAACCCTGACGGCAAAGGTAAGACACTTATCTATGCCGTAGATGATAACCACGCTGATCTGATTGTCAAAATCTTAAAAGAAATTTATTCAGAAGGCGGGGTTGATAACGACGCTGTTATGAAGATTACCGGTAGTGTTGCCGGCGGAAACAAAAAGAAAATTTCAGAAGCTATTAAACGATTTAAAAACGAATCTAACCCCAAAGTAGTTGTTACAGTTGATTTGCTTACCACAGGTATCGATGTGCCTGAAATTGTAAATCTTGTTTTTATGCGTCGCATAAAGTCTCGTATCCTATTTGAACAAATGCTTGGTCGTGCGACAAGACTTTGCCCTTCTATCGGCAAAACCAACTTTGAGATTTACGACCCGGTCGGCGTATATTAGAAACTGTGTGAGAAACATACGAATCAAGTTTAGCGTATCGTCAATTCAATAATTTTGCGAAATACGAAGCTGTATTTTGCAGTATGTTAATGACTGTTAAGGAGGAGTAATATAATGGATGCAAACCAGAATTTGACAGCGGAAATGATTAAAATAGACCCCTATAATTATACACTATCCGAGATGGTGGATGTAATTGGGGAAACCGAAGCAAAAAAGCTGTTTAAATCTATTTATAAAGGCACATCGAAATTAAGTTATCAAACTATAAAGGTGAAAGATGTTTTTAATGGTGGCGACACAAGAAAATATGCGTTCGAATTATGTGACCATTATTGCATTGAAACTGTTTGTATTCAAAGAAAAACCGGTACTACAGTGTGTGTAAGTACAATGGTAGGATGTCCCGTTGGATGTGTTTTCTGCGAATCTGGGAAAAACGGTTTTATCCGTAACTTAACTCCATCCGAAATTGTTCAGCAGATTGTACTACTTAGAGAAAAAGTCAATCGAATTGTTTTTATGGGGATGGGTGAACCACTGTTCAATTATGATAATCTGGTTAAGGCGATACATATTCTACGTGATAGGGATGGATTGAATTTTCCTACAGATGGAATCACAATTTCAACAGTCGGGCCGCTACAGCAACTTAAAAAAATAAGAGAAGAACATTTGAAAATACAGTTGACTCTCTCGCTTCACGCAACAGATCAGAGAACTCGTGACATTGTCATGCCCCATATGAAAGGACATGATATTAGAAAAGTTGTGGAAACCGTACTTTCTTATTCCGAAAGGCACAACAGAAAAGTCACTATAGCGTATTTGCTTATTCCGGGGTTAAATGATCGTTCAAGCGATGTAAGACAGTTAGGAAAGTGGTTTAGAGGAAAGAATGTGTTGATTAATCTTCTTCAGTATAACGAAACATCGAATAGTCGCATTAAACGTCCAAACAAGCAGCAGTTAGTTGCGTTTAAAACAAGATTGGAGGATGCTGGCTTAGAGGTTAAGCTTAGAGAGTCCCGTGGAAATAGAATCAAAGCAGCTTGTGGACAACTAGTTAGCGAATACAACAGGCAGGGAAAGAAAACAGCAAATCGGACTGTAAATGGAACTGAGAATTCAAACGGAAGCGTGCGAAAATCTTCATTTACAGGAAGAGCAAGTTCGAAGAGACATCCTTTTGCAAAACACAAAAATGTTGGGAAAAAGAGAAAGCATGAGTAAGCTAGAACTTTATAATATATATGCTGGTTATGAAGAGAGCAAGCCTGTTCTTAAAGATATTTCTTTTTTTGTAGAGAAGGGTGAGTTCATAGTCCTTCTAGGAACATCAGGGTGTGGAAAGACCACTATATTGAATCTCATCGCTGGGATGATTCCAATATCAGCTGGAGAATTATACATAGATGGGGTTAAATCAAATGATACTCCACCTCGAAAGCGAAACATAGCCATGGTGTTTCAAAACTATGCATTATACCCTACAATGACGGCATATGAAAATATTGCTTTTCCATTACAAAATGCTCATTATAAAAAAAAGGATATCGACTCGTCTGTCAAGAGCATCGCCGTTGAATTAGGGATCGATGACCTTCTTGAACGAAAACCTGCCGAAATGTCCGGCGGCCAGCAGCAACGAGTTGCGATAGCTAGAGCATTGGTGAGAAAACCTAGTTTGCTTTTAATGGATGAACCGTTATCTAATCTTGATTCAGCTCTCAGGAATCAGTTGCGATTCGAAATAAAAAAACTACATAAGAGTATTGGAGCAACAATAGTATATGTTACACATGACCAAGCTGAAGCCCTTACGCTTGCTTCACGAATCATACTATTGAGCAATGGTATGATACAACAAATCGGAACACCACATGAAGTCTTTTACGAACCTGCGAACGAATTCGTAGCCACGTTTTTAGGAAATCCTAAAATCAATTTGTTTAGTAACTGCGATGTAGTTATAAGAGCACAACTGCATTATACTCAGTTGTTTAGCAACGAATTGGTATTAGAGGAACTGAATGTAAAAGACGTTAATATTGATGCGATCGATATAGGCTTGAGACCAGAGGACATTTATATCCAGGAAGCGGATTCTGATTGTTCCGACTATTATATTGAAGCAACAGAATTTTTAGGCGATTATTATGTGTACCATTGCAAGCATAAAATAAGTGACATTAGTTTTGTAGTCAAATCAGTTCATGAATACCAAGAAGGGAGAAGTGTTTCTGTAACTTTTAATATTGAAAAACTATATCTTTTCAATTCTATCTCAAAAAAGAATATTAGGATAATAGAATAATGGAGGTTGATTATGAGTATTTATAAAAGAATCTGTTGTACTGTAGTGGTTTGTGCAATAGCAGCAACTTTCAGTTCTTGTGCGAATTCAACGGATACTGGTGAGAACACAAGTGGAGGTGTGATTACTATTTGGGCTTATGACAATTACTCTGCTGCAGCCGAAAAGGCTGTTGAAATATATAAGAAAGATAACCCAAATTGTGAATATACTTTTGACGTAGTAAATTTTGGGCAGGATGAACTTGTTGAAAAGCTTAAGATTGCACTAGCTAGTGATTCAGTAGATCTTCTCCCTGATTTGTTTTATGATGAGGATTATAATTTTTCTGAATACGTAGAATTACACACAGATTCATTTTACAATGTATCCTCTTATGTTGCGGATGTTCCTTTTTATTCATATAAAACATTAAATGCAACATATAACGATGCATACTACGCTATTCCTTATGATGTGTGTTCTGCTGTTATGTTCTATAGAACCGATTTAATTCATGAAGCTGGTTATTCTGATGAGGATTTGAATAATATAACATGGGATAGATATATTGAAATAGGAAAAGACGTAAAGAAAAAGACTGGTAAGGATATGTTGATAATGTGCCCAGAAGGTGATATGGAGGGCAGAATAATGTACCAGTCTGCTGGCGTTTGGTTTTACACAAACGAAGGAAAACCCAATATGAATAGTCCTGCATTCAGAGATGCATTTACAACAATGAAAAAAGCTTACGATGAGGACATTGTTTATCATTCAACAAGTTGGGATGATTATATTTCTGCTATTTCCAATGAAAAAATGGTTTGCTTAATCGGAGGATCATTTTGGGCTTCCATTCTCTCGGAGTATACTGAACAAAGCGGTAAATGGAAAATAACAACTATTCCGCGTATGACAGGTAATGATTCTTATACCAACTATTCAAATCTTAGCGGTGGTAACTGGTTTGTTGTTAACAAGGATCATAGTGATTTTACTGCTAAATTTGCAGCAGAAATGTTTGCAAAGAATCAAGAACTTGCAGATTTTGTAGGTGATCAATATCTTATTTGCCCTGCATCAGAAAAACTCTCTTCCAATCTTAATACCTCAGAGAATGCATTCTTTGATAATCAAAATGTACCCAGAATAATGGCGGAGTATAATCGTAATATTCCAGATGTTAAATATGGCTTCAATACGTATGAGATGACATATACAGTCGGTCCAATTGTAGATGAATATATTAAAGGCAAAATAGATCTCGATACTGCGATCGATCAGATGCAAAATGCCGCAGAGGATGCAGCCAAGAATGTCCCGAAAACATAATATTTGTAATTCTAAAATACTCTTTATTATTCCAAGCTTGATTATTGTAATGCTTCTGTTTGTTGTCCCTATTTTTTATTCATTGTGGCTGTCATTTCACACAGGTGAACTTAAGAATCTCTACTTTTTTGGAATTGGCAATTACAAAAGAATGATAAATGATAGAACATATCAAATAACTCTCTTAAACTCGATAGAGTTTGTACTGCTTATTGTACCTACGATTATCGTGATAAGTATACTAGCAACAATCTCATTGCATAGCATTCATTCAGAAAGACTAAAGAATATAATTAGTTCCATTTTTTATTTTCCATGTATTACTTCACCGGTGGTATATACATTGTTCTATAAGCAACTCGCCTATTCTGACGGATTGCTTTCAAACACATTAGTAAATCTTGGAATAGTTGATTCAGGATTTAATTTGCTTCAAGACGAATTATTATCTAAAATCTATCTGTCTATAATCTGCATTTGGGCATGGAGTGGATTCTATATCATTATTCTGTATTCTGCTGTAGAAGGTATCGATCATAAAATATATTTATCAGCACAACTTGATGGGGCGAATACAATTTGTATATATAGAAGGATAATTATACCACTTGTACGTCCGGTTCTACTTTTAATAATTACACTTTGTACTTGCTCTACGTTTCAATTATATGTTGAGATTGCCTTAATCACAAAGGGTGGTCCAGGAGAATCAACCTATACATTATCTCTATAACTGTATAGAAAGGTATTTACTTATCTTGCGGATTATGGTTATTCTTCAGCAATAGGAATCAGTATTATGCTCCTAAACGCTTTATTCAGTTTATTAATAATCAAGATTAGAAAAAAGTGATATTATGTTAAAACGGCTGATTAGCTTTGTGTTCCTTTTAATTGTCTGTAGCTTAGTTCTAGCACCATACCTTATGATGATTGTATGTACTTTTAGTACGAATTCAAGTATAAAAGGCAATACGGTTTTTGAAAATCTATCATCCGAAAATTTCATCAAGAATATTATGTCTGCTTATCATCAAAAAGGATTCATTAACTCCATATTGAATTCAGTTATTATTTCAACAACATCTTCGCTTTTAGGTATATTCATAGCCTCCTTTGCAGGATTTGGATATGAGTTTCATCGCTCAAAGCTATCAGAACTATTCTTTACAGTTACAGTTCTTTCAATGTATATTCCCGCATCGTCGTTGCTGTTGCCGACTTTTCTAATATTCAAGAACTTATCATTACTAAACACTTACTTTGCATTGATTCTGTCTTCTCTTAACACACCATTTTTAGTGTTTCTTTTTAGACAGAATATTAAGAAATTCCCATTTGATATTATTAAGGCAGCACGCCTTGATGGAGCAAGTGATGTAAGAATATTTTTTAGATTATGCATCCCATATACCATTGTTAAGTATGGTCGTTTTTTCGAACACAACACATATCATTAAAGCACATCCGAAAAATCAGCCGTGCTTTTACAAGTTTTAGCCTTATTGTTTCTTCTTCCTATTAGGAAAGCTGCCCTCGAGCCATTCTTCAAATTCCGCAATGGTTATTTTGCCGTCGGAGCATTCGTCACGCTTTGTCATCGCCTGATATTTCCACTTTTTGAAATCAGGCTCTTTAATCTGCCTTACACGAACACGGGCGGCATAGCGCTTATAATACTTTTGATACAACGGAATGGCGGCATTGTCCGCCATTTTCTTTTTATAGTTCGCTTGTGCGGCTAAGTCTTGGCAGTTGCGAGTTTCGCCCTCGGCAATGCGGTCGCAGTAATTGGTGTCATAGTTGCCTTTCATAATAAAATACTTACCGCAGCGTTTGCATTTTCGCATTCCGATATCGGATTTCAACAACTGTATCAGTTCAAACTCAATTTGCTGTTCAATACTTTCGCAAATACAGGTTTCGTACTCGTCGGCTTGCATTGCAGACAAGGCAATCATTTCCGGCATAGTAAAACCGAGTTTATCCAAATTCTTTTGAACACTCGGAGAAACCTCTGAAGCGGCAGCCATCTTGATATCCAAATCAAAATCACTTCCGATATAGCCGTCAAGCACATTTTCTATCTGATGTTCAGCATCAATGATGCTGATACTATGCACAATCGTTCGCTTTTGCTCTGCCGGCAATCCATTCTTACGGCAGTAGCCTGCAAATCTTGTTTTATGGGTTAGATGATTAAAAAATCCGTCGCAAAAATTCTCGTCAAATGTCGCCTCGATTAAATGCAACAGATTATTTTGCATTTCTTTAAGGTAGCGGTAATAGTCTATCAACTCCTGCTTTGAGCAATAAAGCAGAATAGGCGGAAATTCCGCTGTAAACAGCGACGCTTCTATCAATGGCTTAAAGCGTTTTTGCGTTTCGGTTAAAGCCAAATAATAATACAATTTCTTTTCTTTTTCGGTCAGTAAAGATATATCAAGACTTGTCTCGTCAGGCAGGTCTTTTTTTGTGCGATTCAGGCATTCATTATACGCCGAATCAAAATCAGCATATAGAAAATTCAAAATTCCTTCGCCCGGTGAAAAAAAGACAGAAGCGGTGTTCATCGGTGAGATATAAGCTCTGCTGTCGCCCATAGGAAGAAAGTCAAATGCAGAATTTATTTTTTGTGTAACGGCCCGCAAACGAGCAAGCGTATCGGCAGCATCCTGCTTGATTTGAGCAAGTTCACCGTCCGATAAAACAAATTCTTTTTTGCCAATAACAGCCCAAGCAATTGCTTCTCGTTTATCGACTTCGATAGCGTTATACAACTCAAGAAGTTTTGAATAGTTGTATTCGTCGTTTACGGAAAGTACACAAGATTTTTCGTCGTTAGTTACATGCCATCTGTTTGGAGCAAATCCAAAGGACACGGCACTGTATTTATCTTCTGTTTGGAGTATGTTTTCGCTCATTGCTAAGACCTCCGTTTTAGAAAATGAGAATTTTTGAATAATTAGCAAATCTATATCACTACAAATAACATTATACAAAAGTATTGCCTTCGTGTCAATACACAGCTATAATAAATTTACAAATCAAAATCGCAATAGTTTTGATTTTCTAAAATTAAATGACCGTCCGAATGGGATATGACTTTGCGATGACAGTCGGAGACGACGAAAGCGAAGCAACGCCGCTGAGATGGGGGCAGGGATAACAAAAACGACATTCGGGCAGAACGGCAAAAGGCGACAGCAAGAGTCCTCCTTTCGACTGTTGCCTCTTACATAGCTGTACAGACTGTGCAGCTTTTTTCTCACAAAGGAGGTTAAGAAGATGAGAAAAACAGAATTGAAAGAGCTTTACAAGATGATGTTCCCGGACTATCCGGACATTGTTACAGTAGCTCAGCTTCAAGAAATGCTCGGCGTAAGCCGACACTTGGCATACGACCTGATTAACAACGGATATATCTCCGGCGTTAAAATCGGAAACGCTTTTAAGATTCCGAAGGTCAATGTCATCAATTATGTTATGGAAGAAGGTGTGAAGAATGCAAGTTGAAAAGCTGAAAACAATCGATGCGGACACGCTGCTGTCAACGCCAATGAGAAAAACCTTATTTTTGGTTGACGGCTTGATACCGCAAGGACTCAGCGTGCTTTCGGGTTCAAGTAAAATCGGCAAGAGCTGGCTTATGCTTTGGCTCGGTATTCAAGTGGCGAGAGGACAACCTGTGTGGGAATTTGAAACCCACAAGAGCGACGTGCTTTATCTCTGCTTGGAAGATACTTACGCAAGAATACAAAGCCGCCTGTATCAAATTGCAGACGAAGCACCGCCCGAACTTCGAATTGCCACAACGAGTTTTCAAATCGGCAACGGTTTGGAACAGCAAATCGAACAGTATCTTTCCGACTTTCCGAAAACAAAGCTTGTCATTATCGACACATTTCAAAAGGTGCGAGATTCAAAAAGCACCGGTGGGAAAAGCGGAATGTATGCAGGCGACTATGACGATGTGACGGCACTGAAAAATATTTCGGACAAGTACGGCATTGCTGTTTTGGTTGTTCACCACGTCAGGAAGCTGAAAGATGTCAGCGACCCATTCAACGAGGTGTCAGGCTCCACCGGTATCACAGGTGCGGCAGATACGAATTTTGTTTTGAAGCGCAGCCGTGCCAATGAAACCGGAACGCTGCTTGCCACCGGTCGAGATATTGCATATCAGGAGCTGACCTTGAAGTTTGACAACCGCAGTCACTTGTGGGAATTAGTCGAGCGAAAGGATATGGAGGATATTCATCGTGAAGAAATTCCAAAGTTTGTTTTCCGGCTGGTTGATTATATTTCGGAAGTAAAAGAATGGCAAGGCACGGCAACGGAACTTTTAACGCAGATGAACGAAACCGAGGTTACACCGAATGTCGTGACCAAAATGCTTGCCCGATTTTCTTCGGAAGTTTTTCAGCCGCAAGACATCGAGTACAAAACAAAACGCACCGGCACAAGCCGACTGATTTACTTAAAAAAGAATGACGGCAATGACGGTGATGACAATAAATCTGCTATATAGGAAAAAGCCGTCACAGCTGTCACTATCGTCACTTTTTGAGAAAGTGGATATAAGGCTATACAGGTAATGCCAATCCGTAAGGATAGCGAGCATAGGTTTTGTAAAGCCTTAAAAGACCCACAAAACCGGCGGCAAATGCCGAAAGGGACTTGCTGCCCCTGTAACCCCGATTATACAGAGAAAGGAATGAAAATATATGAGACAAAGAACAACCGCAATCAATATTCGAGTGACCGAGGGAGAGAAAAGAAAAATGGAAACTGCCGCTAAAAAATGCGGACTTTCGCTCTCTGCTTACCTTAGAAAACTTGGTCTTGGCAAGGAAGTTCAGGCAACCTTGCCACAGGAATTTTACGAAGCTTACCGAGGTTTGACCTCGCTTCGTGACAATTGGAAGTCGCTTTCAGAAGTCAATGTAAATGCAAGTTTCAACGATGTTGTGAGCAAATTTTTGAAAGCTTATCACTCAATCGGTGAGCCGGAAAGTGCAAGTGATTCGTCGTGGCAGTAACAAAAATATGGGCTGTAACAGACAGCGTCAACCGTGTTTTGAGCTATGCGGCAAACCCGGACAAGACGATCTACAGCGATATTTGCAAGGCACTTCACTACGCAAGCGACGAGCGAAAAACCGTAATCGGTGAAGAAAAAGCAATGTATGTGACAGGCGTAAACTGCACAGCAGAAACAGCTTTTGTCGAGATGAATGCGGTACAAAAACGCTTTGATAAGACGGTCGGTAATGTGGCTTATCACGCATATCAGAGCTTTAAGACAGGCGAAGTTACACCGCAACTTGCACACAAGCTGGGCGTTGAGCTTGCCAAAAGAATGTGGGGCGATCAGTACCAAGTGCTGGTCGCTACGCACTTTAACACCGGCACATATCACAATCATTTGGTCATCAATTCGGTGAATATGTGGAACGGTAAGAAGTTTAACTGCAACGAGGGAGCATACTGGAAACTGCGCAGTATTTCCGATGAGCTTTGCAAAGAAAACGGTTTGACGGTCATTAAAAATCCCACAGGAAAGACGCCACGCAAGCTGTACTTTGCAGAAAAGAACGCCGAGCCTACCCGATACAATTTAATGCGTGAGGCGATAGATAAAGCGCTTACGATGAGTACAAATCCCAAAGCTTTCACCTATGTTATGAAACAGCTCGGATATGTAATCGACCTAAACCCATATCATAAGTACGCCACTATTCGCTCTGTCAACAGCAATAAAGCGATTCGTTTGTACCGCTTGGGAGAAGCCTATGACCGAGATGCAATCTATGACCGAATGAGAGATACTTTGCGAAACAACTCTCAGGAAGCTTACCGCTTATACTATGAGTTTACCGAAAAAAAGAGCCTCGGTGTAACAATTCAAAAGGCTTATTCAGTTAAAGGCAATTTAAAAACCGTCAAAAAAATCACTGGTCTTAAAGCGTTGTATTTCAGATATTTATATCTGCTGGGCGTGCTGCCTAAAAACAAAAAGCACAAGCCGCTATCGCCCGAAATGCGTGAAGCCTGCCGTTGGCTTGACCGCCACACTGCACAGGTACAGCTCATTTGCGACAATCATTTGAGCGATATTTCCTCTGTGGAATCGTTTATAAAAAACGCAGACTCGGAAATGAAACTCATATCGGATTACCGCAAAATGCTCTACCGAGATATTGATTCTTGCCACGATTCCGACGAAAAAGCGAAGCTTGTTTCCAAGCGAAATGACTGCACAAAGGCGCTGGCTAAACTTCGAAAGGACAAGAAAACAGCGGCAAGGATTATAGAGGATAACCCCAAAATCAAAGAAAATATTCTCATTGAGGAGAATATGCGAAGCCGATATTTCGGACTTAATAAATCAAGAAAGAGAGGATACGAACGATGACAAAACGAAAATCAGATTTTACTTTGCCGACGCTGGATGACCTATTTACAACGCAGGCGGAGCGTGACGATGCAAAGCTTGAGCGTGTAAAGAACATACCTCTTGACGAGCTTCACCCTTTTAAGAATCACCCATTTAAGATATTGAACAACGAAGAAATGGAGCGAATGATTGAAAGTATACGCAAGGTAGGAACGATAACTCCGGCGCTTGCCAGACCTTTGCCTGACGGCGGATACGAGCTTATTTCGGGGCACAGAAGGCTTGCGGCGTGTCAGGTACTCGGAATTGAAACCATGCCGGTAATCGTCCGTGAAATGTCAGACGATGAAGCGGTAATCGCAATGGTGGACGCAAATCTGCAAAGAGAAACAATACTGCCAAGCGAAAAGGCTTTTGCGTATAAGATGAAGCTGGAGGCGATAAAACATCAGGGCGTTACTTCTCGCCAACTTGGCGAGAAGTTGTTGAGCGTAACACAAGTGAGCAAAGACAGCGACGATAGCGAGCGACAAATCCAACGCTATATCCGATTAACTTACTTAATCCCCGAACTGCTTTCAATGGTAGACGATAATAAAATCGCTTTCAACCCTGCGGTAGAAATCTCCTACCTTGACCGTGACGAACAGCTCACTTTGCTTGACGCAATCAATATGAATGACTGCACACCGTCCCACGCACAAAGTATCAGGCTGAAGAAAATGTCACAGGACGGCTTGCTTACCGCCGATGGTGTCTATGCTGTTTTGTCGGAAGAAAAGCCAAATCAAAGGGAACAAATCAAGCTGCCTCGTGATGAGCTTCGCAAATACTTTCCGCAAAATTACAGCGATGAGCAAATCAAACGAGATATTCTGAAAGGCTTGGAGCTTTTGAAACGCCAACGAGAACGCAACAGAGACGCCCGCTAATTCGAACCAAAGTGTATAGCAAGTGACTTTTGCAGAATGGAAAGAACTATGCCGGCAAGCTATAATAGGCTTGTCGGTGTAGGTCCTTCCTGTGATGTACAATGAAAGGAGTTAATAATAATGGTATCAGGACACCTACAAGTTAAAAAGGGTTTTTATTATGTAGTGCTGAGCTACTATAACAACAACGGAAAACGCCGTGTGAAATACTTTTCCACGGGACTGCCCGAAAAGGGCAACAAGCGCAAAGCCGAAGCCGAGCTTGTGCGAATCAGAAGTGAATTTGTACCGCCGCAGGAAGTCGGCGAGCTTGCTTCCGATATGCCGTTTGCAGACTATCTGCTTGAATGGCTGGACATCGTCAAGGTGCGTGTTAAAGCAACCACATTCAGCTCTTACGAGCAAATGGTGAAATCGGTGATTGAACCGTATTTCCGAAAGAAAGCGGTAACGCTTCAGGAATTGGAGGCAAGACACATTCAGCAATTCTATTCCGAAAAGCTGAAAACCGTCAAGCCAAACTCAGTTATTCACTATCACGCCGTTATTCATCAGGCGCTGAAATACGCAATGAAAACCGACCTTGTTACGCAGAATGTAGCAATGAAGGTAGACCGCCCGAAGAAAAACGACTATCAACCTGTATTCCTTGATGCGGAAGAACTGCAACACTTATTTGAAGTTGTCAAAGGGACAAAGCTGGAACTTCCTGTTTTGGTCGCCGCTTTCTACGGATTGCGTCGTGGCGAGGTCTGCGGACTGAAATGGGACGCCATCGACTTTGAGCGTGGCACAATCACTATAAGGCACACGGTCACATCTCTGCAAGTGGACGGAAAAACAAAAATGTACGCACAGGACTCTGCAAAAACAAAATCCAGTATGCGTACACTTCCGCTTGTCGGCAGCTTTGCGGAGTATTTCAAAGAAGTAAAAGCGGCACAAGAGGTCAACAAGAAGGTCTGCGGCAACTGCTACAATTACGAATATGACGGTTATGTCTTTGTGGATGAGCTGGGAAATTTAATGCGACCGGATTATCTGACAAGCTATTTCCCACAGTATATCCAAAAGCACGGCTGTAAAAGAATGCGTTTTCACGATTTAAGACACCCGTATGTCAAGCCCAAGACAAAAAAATTTATAACTTTTTTTGAAGTTTTTGGGCAGCTTCATAGCTGCCCATAGCTGTTTCAA
>ENA-OPRS01000519-OPRS01000519.1-human-gut-metagenome-genome-assembly--contig:-NODE-519-length-23507-cov-3.232176_pt1 | contig 23507 bp, 19 predicted proteins | sample MGYA00241795_ERZ501881 | MGnify/ENA primary metagenome ERZ501881 (study PRJEB25962, sample SAMEA2042440) | human gut metagenome | biome: human gut; feature: human-associated habitat; material: faeces... | reverse complement strand
ACCGGTGCGGAAGACAAAAACGGGTCTGTCACCTTTGCCCAGCTGCTGGAACTTTCCCAGCGGACTGGGTCCGCACTGGCGGGAAAGCTTTTCCCGGGGCAGCCTGTGGCCGTTTTTATGGACAAGAGTATCCCTGCCCTTACGGGGTTTTTGGGCACCGTCTACGGAGGCGGTTTCTACACCCTGATCAACCCCCAGCTTCCCCCGGCTCGGATTTCTCAAATCCACCAAGTGCTTGAGCCATCCTGGGTTCTCACCGACCGGGACCATTGGCAGCAGGCCTTGGAACTGTTTCCCCGGGACTCCTTGCTGCTGGTGGAGGAGCTTTCCCAAGGGGAACCTCACTGGGAAATGCTGAACCGGATTCGTGACCAGAGCATCGACACAGACCCCCTGTACGCCATTTTCACCTCCGGTTCCACAGGGGTTCCCAAAGGGGTGGTGGTCAGTCACCGCTGCGTTCTGGACTTTATTGACACCTTTTCCCACCTGTTTCCCCTGACACCTGAGGACAAGGTGGGCAACCAGGCTCCCTTTGACTTCGACGTGTCCGTCAAGGACATTTACGCCTCTCTGAAAGCAGGGGCTACTCTTTCCATTCTGCCCAAGGAACTTTTCTCCCGGCCCCGGGAATTGGTAGACTGGCTCTGTCACCGGCAGGTAACCGTTCTGATCTGGGCGGTGTCCGCCCTGTGTCTGGTCAGCACCTTCCACGGACTGGACTACCGGCAGCCCCAAACGCTTCGGCGGGTCATGTTCAGCGGAGAGGAAATGCCTCTCAAGCACCTGGAACATTGGCGGTCCCATTTGCCCCAGGCGGAATTTGTCAACCTGTATGGTCCTACGGAGATCACCTGCAACTGCACCTACTACAGGCTGGATCCCCAAAAGGATTACCCCGAAGAAATTCCCATCGGCAAGACCTTTCCCAACCGGCAGGTATTTCTTTTGGACGACCAGGACAGGCCGGTGACGGAACCGGGTCTCTTAGGAGAACTTTGCGTTCGGGGAAGCTCCCTGGCCCTGGGATATTACCGGGCCCCAGAACAGACCGCCGCCCGGTTTGTCCAAAACCCCCTCAACGATCTTTTGCCCGACCGGATCTACCGGACCGGGGATCTGGCCAGCTTCGGGGAGGAGGGAGAACTGTATTTCCGGGGCAGGAAAGATTTTCAGATCAAATATATGGGACACCGGATCGAATTGGAAGAGATCCAACGGGCGGTGGCCAAGCTGCCCGGGGTGGACCGGTGCTGCTGTGTCTTTCATCGGCAGAAGAACAAGCTCTTGGGCTTTTACACGGGAAACCTCTCTCCCCAGGAGATCCGCAAAACCCTCCGGGCCGTTCTGCCTCTGTACATGGTTCCCGGCTCTCTTTGCCAAGTGGACCGGTTCCCTCTGACGAAAAATGGAAAAATTGACCGGGCCAAACTTCTGGGGGAAGAAAATCCCCATCCCCCCACAGGCCCTCAGGATGCCGGAATACCTCGGAATCCAGTATAATGCTCAGTCCTGCCCGGCGGAAAATCGTTTCGCCCCAGGCTGATATTTTTTGAAAAAGGAGTGACCTATATGACGGAGGAACGCCTCCTGGAGATTGTGGAATCCTGTTCCACCCCCTTCTACCTTTTTGACGGGGAAACTTTGCGACGCCGGGTGGAGTACCTCCGGACGTCCCTTCCCCCTTCCGTAAGCCTCTGCTATGCGGTGAAGGCAAATCCCTTCCTGGCCGGAGAGCTTGCCGGGCTGGTAGACCGGCTGGAAATCTGTTCCCCCGGGGAACTGCGGATCTGCCAGCGCCTGGAACTGCCCCGGGAAAAATTTGTGGTTTCCGGGGTCTACAAGGAGCCCGACCTCATGGCCCGGCTCATCGCCCAGCAGGAACCTCCCTGCCTGTACACCGTGGAGTCTTTCAACCAGCTTGCCTTGCTGCATCAGGGAGCGGTAGCGGCTAAAAAACAGATTTCCCTTCTGCTCCGGCTCACCAGCGGCAATCAATTCGGCATGACCGCCGAAGAAATCGAAACCATCCTGGAACGTTACAGCCACGATCCCTTTGTGGAAGTGCGGGGAATCCAGTACTTTTCCGGCACTCAGAAAACCTCCTTAAAACGTCTGAAACGGGAGCTGGACCGGCTGGACGCCCTATTTCAGGATTGGGAGAAACGCCTGGGTTTCCTGCCCGGGGAACTGGAACTGGGCCCCGGGCTGCCCGTGGCCTATTTTCCCGAAGATGATTTCGACGAACCCGCCTTTCTGGAGGAGGTTTCGTCCCTGCTGGAGCACATGGCTTACCATGGTCCCAAAATTCTGGAACTGGGCCGAAGCATCGCCGCTTCCTGCGGCACCTATGTGACCCGAGTGGTAGATGTGAAGTCCAACGCCACCGGCAACTACGCCATTCTGGACGGGGGCATTCACCACCTGGTGTACTACGGCCAATCCATGGGCATGCGCCGCCCTCCTCTGGAGCTGCTGGGTCCTCGGGACTCGGATCAGGTCCAGCTGTGGAACCTGTGCGGTTCCCTGTGTACCATCCACGACCTGCTGGCCAAGCAGGTGCCCCTCCCTTCCCTGAAGCCGGGGGATCTGCTGGCCTTTCACAACGCGGGGGCTTACTCCATGACGGAAGGCATTTCCCTATTTTTGAGCCGGGACCTTCCCCAAGTGGCCCTTCTGGACGCTCAGGGGCAGCTTCACACCCTCCGACGCCCTCTGGAAATCGATCTGCTCAACTCACCTTGTTATTGAAAGGAGCTGCTCCTATGGAACGTTTATTGGAAATTTTGGAAGAGATTCAGCCCGACATCGACTACGCCACCTGCACCGACTTGGTGGACGGCTACCTGCTGGATTCCCTTTCGATCCTGGCCCTGGTGGCGGAATTGGAAGACGCCTTCGATATCACCATTCCCGCCGTGGAAATCACCCCCTCCAACTTCAACTCCGCGGCGCAGATCTGGGCCATGATTCTTCGCCTGGGAGAGGAGGCATAATGGGTGACCATCTCCTCGTATTACTCCCTGGCGTACCTGTTGGTACTGCTGCCCCTTTCCGTGGGGTTTTATGGCATCCTCCCTCAAAGACTCCGCAGAATCGCCCTGCTCGTCTTTAACTATGCCTTTTTCCTGGCAGTCAGCGGAAAACTGATCCTTTTCCTGTTGTTGTCCACCCTTTCCATCCACCATGTGGGACTGTGGTTGTCCGCCCTCCAAAAGGAGGGGGATGCCCGGCGGCTGGAAGTCCCTAAGGAACAGCGCAAAACCTTAAAAGCCCAGTATCTCCGGCGGCAGCGGCTGGTGATGGGATTCGCCGCCCTGTTTCACCTGGGGATCCTTCTGGGACTCAAGTACACCCCCTTCTTCGCGGTCAATGCCAACTCCCTCCTGGGATGGCTGGGACTTCCTTTGGCCCTGCCGGTTCCCTCCTTTGTGCTGCCCATCGGGATCTCCTTCTACACTTTACAGGCCATGGGTTACCTCTTTGACGTGTACCGCCGGGTGATTCCCGGGGACAGGAACCTGCTGCGTCTGGCCTTGTTCATGAGCTTTTTCCCCCAGATCATGGAGGGACCCATCTGCCGGTATTCCCAGACCGCCCAGACTCTGTGGGAGGTCCCCAAGCTCCGCTATGAAAACTTGCTGCTGGGAGGCCAGCGAATCCTCTGGGGCATGGTGAAGAAAATGGTGGTGGCTGACCGGCTGAACCTGCTGATTCAAAATGTCTTCGGCCACTATAACCGCTATGACGGGTTTGTCATTGCTCTGGCGGCGGTAGGGTATACCTTCCAGCTGTACATGGACTTCTCCGGAACTATGGATGTGGTTCTGGGCAGCGGCCAGCTCTTCGGAATCTCCCTGCCGGAAAATTTCCAGCGGCCTTTCTTTTCCAAATCCATCTCCGAATTCTGGAAGCGCTGGCACATCACCCTGGGCGCCTGGTTTAAGGACTACCTTTTCTATCCCCTGTCTCTGTCCAAGCCCCTGAAACATCTGACCAGCTGGGGCCGGAAACGGCTGGGCAACCACTACGGCCCTCTGCTGGGGGGAAGCCTGGTGCTGTTCTGCGTCTGGGTCTGCAACGGCCTCTGGCACGGCGCTGGATGGCAGTACCTGTTCTTTGGGCTGTATCACTTCGCCCTCATTGCCGGAGGCAACGCTCTGGATCCCTTGGCCGCCGCCCTGGCCTCCAAACTCCGCATCTCCCGGCAAAGCCGTCCCTATCGCTGGTTTCAAATCCTGCGCACCTTTTTGCTGGTGTGTCTGGGCGAGTTGTTTTTCCGGGCCGACGGACTCCGAGCGGGACTGGCCATGGCCCGGCGGATCTTCACGGATTTTTCCCTGGATTCCCTGTGGAAGGGCACCCTGTTCACCTATGGAATGGACCTTCCGGATTACGGGATTGTAGGGGTCACCTTGCTGTTGGTGCTCCTGGTGGGCCTTCTCCAGGAAAAGGGGATCCCCCTCCGCCAACGGCTGAGAGAACGCCATGTGGTCATCCGCTTTGCCGCCGCTTACGGATTGATCCTGTTTTTGGTGATCTTCGGGGCCTACGGCATCGGCTATCTCCCGGTAGATCCCATTTACGCTGCCTTTTAAGGAGGGAACGCCTATGGTCATTGTCAAACGTATTTTCACCTGGATCCTCTTCGCCGCGGGGCTTATCCTTCTCCTGGCAGGGGCTTCCCTCCTCTTTGCCCCCAAGGACAACACCAAGGAGTCCGGCATGGAAGAGGTGAAGGCCAACGGGATTCTGGGAGAACAGGAAAATTCCATCGACGTGCTGGTACTGGGGGACAGCGAAGCCTATTCCTCTATCTCTCCCCTGCAGATCTGGCGGGAAACAGGGTATCCCTCCTACCTCTGCGCCACCAGCAACCAGACTCTGGATTACACCTACGCTCTCCTCCAGCGGGCCTTGCAGGATCAATCCCCCAAAGTGGTCCTCCTGGAGACAAACGCCATCTATCGGAAAATCCAGCCCCAAACCGCCGTGATGACCTGGGTCAAACAGCAATTTTCCATTTTCCGGTACCACAACCGGTGGAAAAATCTCACCTGGCGGGATGTGACGGGAGGGGCTTCCTATACCTGGACCGACGAAAACAAGGGGTACCGCTTCAGCAACGCGGTCAACCCCAGCACGGCTCAAAACCACATGGCGCCCACGGAACGCCTGGAGGAAATTCCTGCCCTTAACCGGCACTATGTGGAAAAAATCCAGGCGCTGTGCGAAAGCCATGGAGCCAAATTCCTGTTGATGAGCATGCCCAGCACCGTCAATTGGAACACCGCCAAACACAACGGTATTCACCAGCTTTCCCGGGAGCTGGGGTGTGAGTACGTGGATCTGAATCTGGAAAACGACCGGCTCCACATCGATTGGAATCGGGATACCCGGGACAAAGGCGACCATCTCAACTATTTCGGCGCGGTGAAGGTCACAAGGTTTTTGTCCTCTTACCTCCGGGACACGGGCCTGCTCACCGACCGCAGGAACAACCCCTACTTCTCCTCCTGGAACCGTTCCCTGGAAAAATATGAGACCTTGGTCAGCGCGGTGTAGCCTGCCGCAACCAGAAGCCTGCTCTCAAGAGCGGGCTTTTCCTTTTTGCCCCTTCACGGTTTCGTAACATAATGGTGGGAAAATATGGTATAATAACCGGTATGGAATTTTACGGCAGGTGCCTAGGGGCTGCGCCGTTTTTCAAAGAGAGGAAGGATCCTGTACCCTATGCTGGAATTAAAGCACATCACCAAGGAATACCCTGCCGGAGGACAGCCGGTGGAAGCCCTCAAGGGCATCGATCTGGAGTTTCGGGAAAGCGAATTCGTCTCCATCCTGGGCCCCTCCGGCTGCGGCAAAACCACCCTGCTGAACCTGATCGGCGGGCTGGACCAGTACACCTCCGGGGATTTAATCATCAACGGCCGGTCCACCAAGGACTTTAAGGACCGGGATTGGGATACCTATCGGAACCATTCTGTGGGATTCGTCTTCCAGAGCTACAACCTGATCCCCCACCAGACCGTCCTCCAAAACGTGGAGCTGGCCTTGACCCTTTCCGGCGTTTCCAAGTCGGAGCGCCGCCGGCGGGCCAAGGAAGCCTTGGAGCAAGTGGGCTTGGGCAACCAGCTTCGGAAACGTCCCAGTGAAATGTCCGGCGGACAAATGCAGCGGGTGGCCATCGCCCGGGCCATCGTCAACGATCCGGACATCGTTCTGGCCGATGAACCCACCGGCGCCCTGGATACGGAAACCAGCATCCAGGTCATGGAGATCCTCAAGGAGATCTCCAAGGACCGGCTCATTATCATGGTCACCCACAACCCGGATCTGGCCCAGCAGTATTCCACCCGGATTGTCCAAATGCTGGACGGCACCATCACCGGGGACACTGCCCCTCTCTCTCCCCAGGAACAGCAGGCGGAACGAGAAAAGGACCGGGCCCGGACGGAAGTGGCCCGCCGGGAGAAAAAGCCCTCCATGTCCTTTTTCACCTCTTTTGGCCTGTCCCTGAAAAACTTGTTTACCAAGAAAAGCCGCACAGCCCTCACCTCCTTTGCGGGAAGCATCGGCATCATCGGCATCGCCTTGATCTACGCCGTTTCCCAAGGCACCACCACCTACATTGACGCCCTACAGGAGGAAACCCTTTCCTCCTATCCCCTGACCCTGGAGGCCCAAACTATGGACCTGGGGTCCCTCATGGAGGAATTTATCGCCGCCGCCCACTCCGACAGCGATCACGACCAGAACGCCGTTTACCAAAAGCCCATGGTCTACAACCTGGTCAATGCCCTGAGCGCCACGGAAACCATCCAGAATGACCTGAAATCCTTCAAATCCTACCTGGAGGAGCGCCGGGCGGACCCGGAAGATCCTCTGTCTCAGGCGGTCAGCGGCGTCCAGTACACTTATGACACCCAGCTGCTGGTGTATACGGAATCCGTGGACGGTACCATTCTCCGCTCCGATTCCCAAGAGCTGATGGAAGACCTGCTGCGGGAATACTTCGACATCGATATGTCTTCCATGAACGATTTTCAAAACAGTTACGGGGGCATGGAAGCTTTTTCCTCCCTGTCTCCTGGCGGCAATTCCATGGTCCTATGGCAGGAAATGGTCCCCGGGGACAACGGAGCTCTGATCAGTCCCATGCTGGAAAACCAATACGACGTGGTGTACGGTTCCTGGCCCAACGACTACGATGAAATTGTCCTGGTGCTGGACGAAAACAACGAACTGGACGACATGGCCCTCTACGCATTGGGCCTCAAGCCTCAGGAAGAAATGGACGCCATCATGGAGGCAGCGGTCAACCAGACCGAAGTGGAGTCCGACTCCGGAAAGGAAAGCTGGTCCTATGAGGATATTTGCAGCCGGGAATATAAGACCATCCTCAATTCCGACTGCTACTCCCTGGACCAGGCCACCGGCCTCTATGTGGACCTCCGCCAGACCGACACTGGCCTCCGGTACCTGTACGACAACGGCCTGACCTTAAAGGTCTCGGGGATCATCCGGCCTAAGGAGGACGCTTCCTCCACCATGCTATCCGGCTCTATCGGCTACACCAGCAAATTGACCCAGTACCTTATCCAGCAGGCGGAAGATTCCCCGGCAGTCCAGGCCCAGCTGGAGGACCCCTCCAAGGACATCTTCACCGGACTTCCCTTCCAGGAAACCACCGGCGACATGACGGATTCGGAAAAACAGACGGCCTTTGAAGACTATGTGTCCTCCCTGGATCAGTCGGGCAAGGCGGACACCTATCTGGCCATTCAGAGCATCCCCTCCCAAGAGCAGGTGGATCAGGCTCTGGAACAGTCCGTGGGGTCCATGGACCGGCAGCAGAAAGAGGAAACCCTCCTGAACGCCATGACCGAACAGGCAGGGCTTAGCGCGGCGGACGCCCAGGAGTATCTGGACTCCATGAGCGATCAGGAACTGGAAGACCTGTTCTCCCAGATGGCGGAACAGCAATACCGGGCCCAATACGCCGCTCAGGTCCAGCAGCAGCTTTCCGGTCAGGATCCCGCCGCTCTGGCCGCAGCCCTGGATCAGGCCATGGGCAGCTACACCCCGGAGCAGTGCGCCACCTATTATGATCAGGTGCTCACCTTCTCCGACTCCACCTATGAGGACAATCTGAAGGAGCTGGGATATGTGGATCTGGAGGATCCGGCGTCCATCAACCTGTACGCCTCCTCTTTCGAAAACAAGGACGTGATCGAGCAGGCCATCGCCGATTACAACGCCGGACGGGACGACCTGGAGCAGATTCAGTACACCGATTATATCGGCTTGATCCTCTCCTCGGTGACCTCCATTATCAACGCCATCACCTATGTGCTCATTGCCTTTGTGGCCGTGTCCCTGATCGTCTCCTCCATCATGATTGGGGTGATCACTTTGATCTCCGTTCAGGAGCGCACCAAGGAAATCGGCATTCTCCGGGCCATCGGCGCTTCCAAGGGAAATGTGTCCCGGATGTTCAACGCCGAAACCCTCATCATTGGCTTTACCTCCGGTGCTTTGGGGGTGCTGATCACCTACTTGCTGTGCATCCCCATCAATCAGATTCTCCACCACTTCACCGGCATTGAAACCCTCAACGCCACTCTGCCTCCCCAGGTAGCTCTGGTGCTGATCCTCATCAGCATGGCCCTCACCTTGTTCTCGGGGATCATCCCCTCCCGGAGCGCTGCCAAGAAGGATCCCGTGGTGGCACTGCGCACCGAATAAAAGGCGATTGTCCTGTCAGGATCCGCCAGGAAAAGCCCTTGCCATTTTCCCGGGGACTGTGGTATAATGAATTTCCGAAACGCCGGGGGATTCCCTGGCCACTGAGAGGAGGAGGAAATCGTGGCGGGCAAAGCAAATACCAAGACCATCGCCCAAAACAAAAAAGCCTTCCACGATTACTTCGTGGAGGAAAGCTTCGAAGCCGGAATCGAGCTCAAGGGCACGGAAGTCAAGTCCCTGCGCATGGGCCGGGCCAACTTGAAGGACGCCTGGTGTTCCGTGGTGGGCGGGGAAATGCTGTTAAACGGCTGCCACATCAGCCCTTACGATTTCGGCAACATCTTCAACCCCGATCCCATGCGGGTACGGCGGCTGCTAATGCACAAACGGGAGATCCTGCGGCTCTACGGCATTGTGAAGCAGCAGGGGTACTCCCTGATTCCCCTCTCCCTCTATTTCAAAGATTCCCGGGTCAAGGTCCAGGTGGGCCTGTGCCGGGGCAAAAAACTCTATGACAAGCGGGCCGACATGGCAGAAAAAGCCGCAAAGCGGGATATTGAACGGGCCATGAAGGAACGCAACCGGTGACCGGAAGGTCACCTATCATGGGGATGTAAAGGTTTCGACGGGGAAGGAGAGCCCTGGTAAGCGAGCAGCGGCGCGGAACCGCTTTAAAAGCCGCAAACTTTAAAATTAAACGACAACAATTCTGTTGCTGTTGCTGCTTAATTAAGCAGCCGTTCTGCCCTGGAGTACCGCGGCCGGGAGCGGAGCGTCGATGAGCGGTGAACGTGAACGGGGTGACGCCCTTATCCCCGTCATGACCTAAGGGCTACCGGATCCCCCAGCCTGCTTTTGGGCGTGGGGACGAGGGAATCTTAAAACAAAAGCTACGCTCGTAGAAAGCCCCGGTAATCCTTTTTCGGACGCGGGTTCGATTCCCGCCATCTCCACCACCAGCGTGACGCTGGACCCAAGACGCGCACTTCACTTTTGTGGGGTGCGTTTCTTTTTTGCCCGCGTTCTCAGCCCGGCTTCATTTTTCTTCAGTACCGGCACCAGCGTGACGCTGGACCCAAGACACACACTTCACTTTTGCGAGGCGCATTTCTTTTTTGCCCCGGCCACATTTTCAAGGGAAGTGACGGCGTATTGTCACCGCAAAATGGGTTCTTTTTCCCCGCCGGTTGTGAATTTGCAGGGAGAGAGCTGGGAGTTTTTAAGCTTCCAATCTTGACTTTACCCGCCTGCCGTGCTATATTGATCGGGAAATTTCGTGTAGCAAGAGCAAAGCGTATAATGCCCTTTTGGGGTGTTGTACGCTTTTTTCTTTCTCCGCAGGTTTCATATTTTCTGGAATAGGAGTGTTTTCAAAATGAAAACCGCAAAATTGCAACAAATCGGGTTTGGCTTGATCATGTCCTACGCCATGGCCTTCGGGATGGAAGTCTACAATGTGGCCATCCAACAAAACGTCCATGTGGCAGCAGGTGGATTTAGCTCCTTGACGTACGGGGTTTTGAGGGATGCCCTGCTGGAGGGCCTGTACATGGGGCTGATTGTTTTCGTGATCTCCAACCTGTGGGGCAACCGGCTGGGCGCCCGCTTTGCCGCCCGTCACTGCGACCCTACCTGCGACAACGCCTATCTGTGCCGTCTGTTCCGGCAAGGGGGTACTGTGGCTGTTATGTGCCCTTCCATGAGTCTGATAGCCTCCCTGCTGTTCAGCGTGTGGATGGGCGGCGCCCCCTGGACCCATTTGCCCGTAATCTGGGTGGGAACAGTCCTAAAAAATTTCCCCATGGCATTCTTCTGGAACTTTTTTGCCGCCGCCCCCTTTACCCATTGGATCTGCAGCCATCTGTTTTCCCATGGGGAATCTTCCTAAAAAATTTAAGAGAAATTCGCAAATTCTATTTGTAAAATGGTCTCCCATGTGGTATGATGATGCTGTTCCCCTTTTCGGGGAGGTTCTTTGGCGCTGCCTGACCATTTCGGCCCATTTTAAGTTCCGAATGCAAGGAGCCCCAGAACCCTTCAACTGAAATTCTGACGCCAAAACCAAGAGTTGCGGCGGAAGGCAGGTAGAGAACAGCATTTTTCCGGGGCGGTCCCCGGCCATTCTGCCGTGCCTAAAAGGCGCGGCATTTTGATTCTTCACAGAGAAAATTGGTTCACTACCCGCCTCACCAGGATTTTCTCTCCGTTGGTACACCGGGATCCACAGGCGTTCTCCGGGAAAAGATCCCGAGTCTGGGCTTCGTGCCCAAAGGTCAACCACATAAAATTTCAGACAACAGCTGGAAAACTTTACGCTTTTTTACTTGGTTTAGTCAGGGCACTGCCCTTACTGAATAGATATCACTGACGGGAAAGAATTTCTGACCCACAAGAAAGGATTGATTTTCAATGTACGACCCCAAATCTCTCAAGGCTGAAGAATTTATCGATCACCAGGAAATTCTGGACACCCTGGAGTATGCGGAGCAAAACAAAAACAATGTGGAGGTCATCGACCAGATTCTGGAAAAAGCCAAGCTGCGCAAGGGCCTTTCCCACCGGGAAGCCTCTGTGCTTCTGGCCTGCGACATTCCTGAGAAAATTCAGGAACTCTACAGCCTGGCCGAGCAGATCAAGAAGGACTTTTACGGCAACCGGATTGTGATCTTCGCCCCCCTGTACCTGTCCAACTACTGCGTCAACGGCTGTCTGTACTGTCCCTATCACCAGAAAAACAAACACATTCCCCGGAAAAAGCTGACCCAGGAGGAAGTCAAGCAGGAAGTCATCGCCCTGCAGGATATGGGCCACAAGCGTCTGGCTATCGAGGCGGGGGAAGATCCGGTCAACAACCCCATCGAGTACATTCTGGAATGTATCAACACCATCTACTCCATCAAGCATAAAAACGGCGCTATCCGCCGGGTCAACGTGAACATCGCCGCCACCACCGTGGAAAATTACCGGAAACTGAAAGAGGCCGGCATCGGCACCTATATTCTCTTCCAGGAAACCTACCACAAGGAAAGCTATGAGCATCTCCATCCCACCGGCCCCAAGCACAATTACTGCTACCACACCGAGGCCATGGACCGGGCCATGGAGGGTGGCATCGACGACGTGGGTCTGGGCGTGCTCTTCGGCCTGGAAATGTACAAGTATGAATTTGCCGGTCTGCTCATGCATGCGGAGCATCTGGAAGCCGTTCACGGCGTGGGTCCCCACACCATCAGCGTGCCCCGTGTAAAACACGCCGACGACATCGATCCCGATGAGTTCGACAACGGCATCGACGACGACACCTTCGCCAAGATCTGCGCCTGCATTCGGGTGGCCGTGCCCTATACCGGCATGATCATCTCCACCCGGGAAAATCAGAAGGTTCGGGAAAAAGTGCTGCACCTGGGCGTGTCCCAGATTTCCGGCGGCTCCCGTACCAGCGTAGGCGGCTACACCGAGGCGGACCGTCCTCACGACACCGAACAGTTCGACGTATCCGACAACCGCACCCTGGACGAGGTGGTCCGTTGGCTTATGGAAATGGGCTACATCCCCTCCTTCTGCACCGCCTGCTACCGGGAAGGCCGTACCGGCGACCGGTTTATGGGCCTGTGCAAGAGCGGCCAGATTCAGAACTGCTGCCATCCCAACGCCCTGATGACCCTCAAGGAGTACCTCATGGACTACGCCGCTCCCGAAACCAAGGCCATCGGCGAAAAGCTCATTCAGGCAGAATTGGAAAACATCCCCAAGGAGAAGGTCAAGGAAATCTGCAAAGATCACCTGGAAAAGATCGAACAGGGCATCCGGGACTTCAGATTTTAAAAAAAGTCCCTGCCGGGCGTCCGCTTTCGGCCATATTTCCGGAAAAGAAACTAAAAAATCCCTTGACAAACGAAAAATACAGTGCTATAGTTACAACAATCAATCATTCATGAAACCGGTGACCGGGACGAGTACTTTCCCACACCCCGTTTCCAAAGCGAGCCATGGGCGGTGAAAGCATGGCGGGACGGCGGGAAAGGAATGGACCTGGGAGGGCAAACCGAGCGCAGGGTTTTACCCGGCGTTAGGCGCGACGGAGGCTGACCGTTACAGCAGCTAGCGTATAGAATTGTACGCGATAAGGCGCGTCCCTTTGGGGGACGAATTTAGGTGGCACCGCAGATGCGAAGTTTCACGCACCTGTCCTAATCGATTAGGACAGGTGCGTTTTTCGTTTTCATGAAGGTTGAAATACACTCTCCTCAAGGAAAGGATGGTAACCATGACCGCAATCCCTTACAAAATCTATCTGGACGAATCCGAGCTGCCCAAGGCATGGTACAACCTGCGGGCCGACATGAAAAATAAACCCGCCCCTCTGCTCAATCCCGCTACCCACAAGCCCATGACCTTCGACGAACTGCGCCCGGTTTTCTGCGACGAGCTGATCCGCCAGGAGCTGGACGACACCACCCCCTATTTTGAGATTCCCAAGGAGATTCTGGATTTCTACAAGATGTACCGGCCCTCTCCCCTGGTGCGGGCCTACTTCCTGGAAAAAGCCCTGGACACTCCTGCCAAAATCTATTATAAGTTTGAGGGCAACAACACCTCCGGCTCCCACAAGCTCAACTCCGCCATCGCTCAGGCCTATTATGCCAAACAGCAGGGCCTCCAGGGCGTCACCACCGAAACCGGCGCCGGCCAGTGGGGCACCGCCCTTTCCATGGCCTGTTCCTTCTTCGGCCTGGACTGCAAGGTGTTCATGGTAAAGGTCTCTTACGAGCAGAAGCCCTTCCGGAGAGAGGTCATGCGCACCTACGGCGCTTCCGTGACCCCTTCTCCCTCGGAAACCACCGAAATCGGCAAAAAGATTCTGGAAGCCCACCCCGGCACCTCCGGCTCCCTGGGCTGCGCCATTTCGGAGGCCGTGGAAGTGGCCACCGGCCTGGAAGGTTACCGATATGTGCTGGGCTCGGTCCTCAACCAGGTGCTGCTCCATCAGTCCATTATCGGCCTGGAAACCAAGGCCGCTTTAGACAAATACCAGATTAAGCCCGACATCATCATCGGCTGCGCCGGCGGCGGCTCCAACCTGGGCGGGCTGATCGCCCCCTTTATGGCCGACAAGCTGCGGGGGATACGGAATCCCCGCATCGTGGCGGTGGAACCCGCCTCCTGCCCCTCCCTCACCCGGGGCAAGTACGCCTACGACTTCTGCGACACGGGCATGGTCTGTCCCCTCCAGAAAATGTACACCTTGGGCTCCAACTTCATCCCCTCTGCCAACCATGCCGGCGGCCTGCGGTATCACGGCATGAGCAGCGTGCTGTCCCAGCTCTACGCCGACGGCCTCATGGAAGCCCGTGCGGTGGAGCAGACCTCCGTCTTTGCGGCGGCAGAACTGTTTGCCCGGGTAGAAGGCACTCTGCCCGCCCCCGAATCCAGCCACGCCATCCGAGTGGCCATTGACGAGGCCCTCAAGTGCAAGGAAACCGGCGAAGAGAAGACCATCGTCTTCGGTCTCACCGGCACCGGCTATTTCGACATGACCGCCTACCAAAAGTACAACGACGGCCTCATGTCCGACTACATTCCCACCGATGAAGAACTGGAAGCCAGCTTCCAGCAGCTTCCCAAAATCGACCTGTAACTTTTTTCGCCGGTTCATCCTCCCTCAGCGGGCCTCCCCCTGCTGATCTGTTCACCGGCTTTCTTTCAAACAAACGGGTGTCCGCTCCCGTAAGCGGCCCTGCATATAGAAACGCAAGCATCCAGAAAAAATGCGGATGCCTGCGTTTCTTTTTTGGGGAACCTATGGATCCCCTATTGGTCTTTCCTGGCTTGGGAATACAGAGGCGGTTTCAGTCCATCACCGAGTACACCAGGTTCTCCCAGTGGAGCTTGGTGCCTACGTCCACCCCATCAGGCAGCAGCGCCATAGCGATCATCATGGGCTCTCCGCTGTCGTAGATGTCCGTGCGCCTCAGATAGGCGTAATCCCCCTCAATGCTCTCCACCACATATTCATAAGGTCCCATGGAAAAAGGCCCCCTTTCCGCTTTTTCTCTATCCTACCGGTTCCCCGGAAAAATTGCAAGCCCTGCCGCCCCTTGACAAGGAGATTTTTCCTGGGATAATAAAAGAAAACCGCCTATTTCGCGCAGAAGGGAAGCTAACCTTATGGAAATCGTTCAATTTCAACCTATTCCCCACACCGCTGGCCAGGTGACAGGCTACCTGCACACCCCCATCTGGGAAATGGAAGTCCGCCGGGAAACGTTCCCCGCCGTGGTAGTCTGCCCCGGCGGCGCCTACGCTATGTGCTCCCAGCGGGAGGCAGATCCGGTAGCCCTGGCCTTCTTCGCCCGGGGATATCAGGTGTTTATCCTGACCTACTCTGTGGGGGAACAGGCCAAAGAGTTTCTTCCCCTCCGGGAGCTCTCCGAAACCTTCCGGCTGATTCGGGAACAGGCCGAGAAATACCGGGTGGACCCGGACCGGATTGCCGTGTGCGGCTTTTCCGCGGGAGGTCATTTGGCCGCTTCCCTGGGCACCCTCTGGAACGATCCGGAATTTCTCCGGCACTATGACAACCAGGGCGGGAAAAACCGTCCCAACGCCATGATCCTCTGTTACCCGGTGATCCTGGCCAACCAGTTTGCCCATGAGCAGTCCCTGCGGAACGTGAGCGGTTGTGAGCCCGGTACCCCGGGATACGCCTATTTTTCCCTGGACCAACACGTCTCCCGGGACACCTGCCCCGCCTTCCTGTGGCACACCATGGAAGACGACGCTGTCCCCGTGGAAAACAGTCTGGCCATGGCTGCCGCTCTGCGCCGGGCGAAAGTCCCCTGCGAAGCCCATTTCCTCCCCTTCGGCGGCCACGGCATGTCCGTTTGCACTCAGGAAACCGGTTGTCCGGACGACTACAACGCCCGGTGGATGGATTGGTGCCTGACCTGGCTGGACAAGACCTTCTCCTATCACCTGTAACACCCGGGGGTGTCCCCGCCTTTTTGGGGAATCCCCGCAGCCTTTTCAAGAGGTATTCCATGAACTACGCGCCTGAAGCAGCCGCCGTGCTGGACCTGCTGACCCAATCCCTTCCCGGCCTCCGTCCCTTGGGGGAGGAAGATTTTCCCCAGCTTCTCTCCCTCTATGAGGGAAACAGCTTTTACAACGCCATTGCCCTGGACGGACCTCCCACCTTGGAACAGTGCCGGGAAGATCTTTTCGGCCTGCCCCCAGGCCGCACCCTTGCCCACAAGCTGTTTTTGGGCCTGTTCCGGCAGGAAACCCTTGCCGCCTGTCTGGATCTGGTGGTGGGATACCCAGATAGAGAAACCCTTTATCTGGGGCTTTTGGAACTGGACCAAACCCTCCACCGAAAGGGCCTGGGAACAGAAATTGTCCAGGCCGTCTGGGACGCGGGAAAGCAGACGGGGTTCTCCACCGTCCGTCTGGGCTGTTACCTGGAAAATACTCCGGGCTTTTCCTTCTGGAGCGGAGAGGGATTCCGGGAAGAGGGCCGGGTGGAGCGAAACGGCCGGATTCTCTTGAAAATGCTCCGTCCTCTGTAACCCGTCCCCCTTGCGGCTTTTTCGGAAACCGGGTATAATAGGAACACTTATAACAGAAAGCGAGCGGACATACAATGAAATTAGGTATTGTAATTCAGCAGCCTATTTTCATATCTCGTTATATCTCTATGTAACCCCGCAAACCCGCATGGTTACTGCATTTCTCAAAATCGCAACTCTATAAAGAAGCACATAAATTCATATACTTTAATGCAATTTGGGCGTAGAAATGGGCGTAGATTGAGTAATCGAAATCAGAGTCCAACGCACATTTTATCAGCAGTTGCTACGTTTTACGGTTTCTACGGTTGTTCCCCAAATGGCATTTCAACCCAACACGAAAATTGAAGATAAGTTATTGCAACCGCATGAGCGGCGTTTCTTAAATCCCTTGATGGAAAAAAGGAGCGCCGCTTTTTTCATATCTTGTTATTTGTGTCCATACCATCTTACATTGTCTTTTTTAACCCGGGTGACGTTTGGACACCACGAGTACTATGCAATTGGCGTTAAATATAATTTATTCAGGTTTTTATTGAGAAACATTGTCTGATGATTTATAATTAAAATAATGTCAATTTACAGGAAGGGTGGTGTGGTTGTTCAATGGACAGTATGGAACGTGCTTTTTATGATATGAAGTTTGACCTATTATTTCAGTCCAAAACTGCAAATGAATTTCAACAATTCTTTAGTCAGATAATGAGTGCGCGATATCCGGGTGATTTTGTTGCCACGCGCCCATGGGGACAGCTTGGTGACCAAAAATGTGATGGATATATTTTAAGTAGTGGAACTTTTTATCAAGTGTATGCACCAGAAGAATTAGAGTATAAAGCTACCAAAGAAAAAATGAAAACAGATTTTGATGGTGCGCTCGAAAAGTGGGGAAATAAAATACAGACATGGGTTTTTGTTCATAATTCAAAAGTAGGAGTTCCCCCACACGTTTTACAACAATTAACAACATTTCAAAATGAACATCGCGACATAGTAGTTTCTCATTTGGGAAAGGCCGAACTAAAAACATTGTTGTTTGAAACCAGTGAACGGAACATACGTGATATCTTAGGCTCTGTCCCAAGCTATTCAGACATAAACAATCTATCAATGGAATCAATAAAGAAGACGCTTTTAGGTATATCAACTTCTACGGCACCAGGATCCTCTGATATTAAACCCGTTTCACAGAAAAAGCTTGAAGCCAATGGATTATCAGCGGCAACAAAGCAATTATTTGAATTGGGAATGATAAAAAGTGGTCTTATAGAATCTTTCTTCAAACAATGGTATGATCCTAACCTTGAAGAAAATACAGCGACTGAAATGAATAAAATCTATAAAGCTGCAGTAAATGATGGTCTTTGCCCAGATGATGTTTTTCAACGTATATTTACTACCATAAGTGACTCTGAATACGGAAATCCTACGGTTATGATTTCAAGTCTTACCATTATGGCTTATTTTTTTCAAACTTGTGATATCTTTGAACAACCAAGAGAGGAGGAGACGATATGATATTGCCAACAAAACATCTGCGTAGCGAGTCCTCTCTGATTTATATAGGAGGAATAATTCAAAGTGCTTTAGCTTCCGGATCAATGTCAGTAGATCAATTATGGCGTTCTACTAAAACATTATACTGTACCCGTACTCATAACAACGACATTACATATGATTGGTTTGTACTTGCCCTTTCTCTTTTGTATGAGATTGGCAACATTACATTGATTGATGATAAAATTGTAGGGGGTGCGTCATGATAAAGAGAGTTTTTTCAACGCATCCAAAGTTTAAAGCTCCATCTTTTTATCCGGAAATGAATTTGCTAATAGTAGATAAAACGGAACAATCTACTGTTAAACAAACTCGGAATTCAGCAGGAAAATCCAGTTTAATAGAAATTATCAATTTTGTTTTCGGTTCAGATAGTGATAAAGGGGCTTTTTATAATAAGGAAGTATTTCGAGATGATTTATTCTGTGTCGAACTCGTATATGGTGATACCTCTTTTATTGTTTCAAGAGGAGCCAGTAAAAAAAGCCGTATTTACTTCAATAAACGAATAGATATTGAGTTGAATATCGATGTTGAATTAGAAGAAGATAAAGAACTAAATCTATTTTATTCAAGCGTAAATGATTGGAAAAAGGCATTGGGTAAATACTTCTTCTCAATTCCGACAACAGAAACATCATCTAAGTATAACCCTTCTTTCCGTTCCTTATTTTCATACTTTGTCCGTAGAGATACATCAGGAGGTATGTTAGAGCCCAAGAAAAATGCTCGCCAACAGCAACTATATGATGAGCAAATAAATTTATCGTTTCTACTCGGTTTGGATTGGTCCCTATCAAGCGAGTTTCAAGTAATAAGAGATAAAGAAAAAGCTTTAAAAGAGCTAAAAAAATCCCTAAAGCAAGGCTATTTGGATACCGTTATTGATACGCCTGCAAATTTGCGCTCTCAAATTGCTATACTCGAGGGAAAAATTAGCGAAATGCAAGCAAATCTTCATGCATTTAATTTGTTACCTGAGTATCGACAGTATGAAAGTGAACTTACTAAGATCGGAGCGCAAATCAAATCCTACATTGATAGGAATACTATTGAAAATGAGTTGTTAAATTCATTAGAGCAATCAATCGATGAAGCCAATAGTCCAGGGTATGAATCGCTTCAGCAACTATATCAAGAATCATTACAAGTTTTTCCGGATATAGTCAAAAAAAGATTTGAGGAAGTTCAAGTTTTTCATAATTCCGTTATTAGAAATCGCAAGCTTTATTTACAATCTGAAATCGAAAGAGTGAAAGCAAGCATATCTGATAGGGGTAAAAAATTAGCTGAACTAACTGAACGGCAAACATTTATTATGAATTTGTTGCAGACACATGGAGCCTTGGAGCAATACAATAAACTTAATTCCGATTTGTTAGGTAAGCAGGCTGAATTGGAGGATTTAAAGAAGCGATTAAAAACAGCAACCGATATTGAAGATGCTCAACCTCGTCTCAATATGGAACGGGCTGCGCTAACTTTAAAGATTGGACAAAATATTCAAGAAAACTCTACTTTCATTAACAAAGCCATACAACGATTTGAAAGCATATCGTCTGCCCTATTTGAGCAAACTGGTTTGTTGACTGTAGAGAATACAGCAAACGGCATTTTAATTGATGTTTCAAAGCAAGGTGATAAGAGCAAAGGTATAAAGTCTATGCAAATTTACTGCTTCGATATGACTTTAATTTCTTTACTTAGAGAACAGGGTTCCAACATTGATTTTCTTGTCCATGATAGCCACTTATTTGATTCTGTAGATTCAAGGCAAGTAGCCCATGCACTAATTAAAGGGAAAGAACTTTCCCAAAAATATGGATTCCAATATATCATTACAATGAATTCGGACCAAATTCCATACGATTATTTGCCAAAAGAATTTGATATTGAATCAATGATTGTTCTTCCTCGTTTAACTGATACAAACGATGGTGGATTATTCGGTTTCCGCTTTTAAGTAAAAATATTCTCTATTTAGACCAACTTGTAATAAGTTGGTCTTTTTTATTCAATTCATAATAAAGGAGTGCAGATAATGGACCCATCTAATAATGTTTTTTAAAAAAGGCATTATCAAACAGTCCGGTGAAATCGGCAAGGACAAGATCAACCTTGTTGCCGGAGCAATCACACAGCCATTTGCAGAAATGGTATGGGTAACAACAGGCGGCGACATGGAAACCATTAACCGCCTTACGGACATTTTCGTTTCGATGAACACCCCCGCCGACCGTGGAAAACTCTTGAAGATTATCAAAATGCTGTATGGGCTTATGGGCTTGCAGTTTTCAGAGGAAGCCGAGCCTATGGACGCTGACCCGGAAGTTTTGGAATACTTCATCTTTACCTTTACGGTAGACTTTGGGGAGATCATCAAAGACTATATCGCAGAAATGAAATAGCGGCACACGCGGCGTTTCTTCAATCCCATAACGTGGGAAAAGGAACGCCGCTTTTTTCATGCCTCATGTTACGCGATAGGGGCGAAAAAAGCCTTGATTTACGCGGCTTCCAGAGTGCAAAACGAGCAAGGCAAAGGAAAGATACCTTTCCTCTTAAAATCGTCGTTCTACTGCGTAACAAATCCACAGCAAAGGAGCGATAACACTATGGCAGTTTTCCGAGTGGAACGCAACAAGGGCTACACCGTAATGAGCAACCACCATCTACGCAACAAAGAGCTTTCCCTAAAAGCGAAAGGGCTTTTGTCGCAGATGTTATCCCTGCCGGAAGATTGGGACTACACCCTTGCAGGGCTGTCCCATATCAACCGGGAAAGTATTGACGCGATCCGCACCGCCGTATGGGAGCTGGAAAAAGCCGGATATATCACAAGGCGGCAGGGGCGCGACGCAAAGGGCAAAATGGCAGCGATTGAGTACACCATCTATGAGCAGCCACAGCCCCCGTCATTGGAAAACCCGATGTTGGAAAATCCAACTACGGATAGCCCGATATTGGAAAATCCGACAACGGATAATCCGACGACGGAAAATCCAATGCAATTAAATAAAGATATACAAAGAACTGACTTACCAAAAAAAGATAAATCAAATACGGATTTATCAATTACCCATTCCATTCCTATCCTTTCCCCTAACCCCTCTCCTTTTGAGGACGACGCGGCAGAGCCGCAGGAAAGGAAGCGAAAGGAAACGCAGAGCGCATTTGAGATTTACGAGGAAATCATTAAAGAGAATATCAGCTATGATCTTCTCAAACAGGATATGCCCTACGATTGTGACAGGTTAGACGAAATCGTTACCCTCATTCTTGAAACGGTCTGCACCCGAAGAAAAACAATCCGTATTGCCGGGGACGATTATCCCGCAGAGCTTGTAAAAGCAAAGTTTATGAAGCTGGACAGCGAACATATCCGCTTTGTCCTTGACTGTATGCGGGAGAACACAACGAAAATCCGCAATATCAAGCAGTATTTACGGGCGGTGCTGTTCAATGCCCCGTCCACCATCGACAACTATTACACTTCCCTTGTCGCTCACGATATGGCAAGCGGCGCACTTATACCAAAGAAGCCAAAGTATGGCGACCCCGACTATTATTCCTGCAACGGAAACGAAAGCCTGTAAAACCAAAAGGAGGACGATTTTATGAAACAGGGAGCTTTGATTTTCGATGAACTGACTGACCGTTACGACATTCGCTTTGACCTTGCCGATTACTACGGCGGCTTGCATTGCGGTGACTGCTTGGAGGTATTCACGGGCGGCAAGTGGAAACCTACCCGCATAGAGTACGAGGAGAATTGGTATCTTGTGGGTATTCGCGCCGAAGATTTGAACGGGCTGCGGGTACGGATTTAAGCGGGGCGACGTGAAGAACGGACGCCCTGTTTTTATGCCCAGAAGCGGCGTACCACCCTAATGTTTTTACGATTACCGGGAAAGGAGGACGGTAAATGCAAGATGAAGTAAACGAAAAAGTGGTTGCTTTATCCATTAAGACCTCAAAGCTGACCGCCGAAGTGCTGCAAAAAGCCATGAAAGCGGTTTTAGCCAAAGGCAAGCAGCAACTTTCCAAAGCCCCGCATGGAAAAATCACTATGCGGCAGCTTATGAAACCGGGCGAAAAGGTAACGAATATCGAAATCACAGACGCAAATATTAAAGCCTTTGACCCTATCGCAAAGAAAAACGGGCTTGATTACAACGTCAAGAGGATAGAAAACGGGAAACCGCCTACTTACCTTGTTTCCTTTCGCGGCAAGGATATTGACGTTATGACCGAAGCGTTTCGGGAGTTTTCTGCAAAGAAGCTCTCACGGGAACAAAAGCCCTCTATCCGTAAAGCATTGGCGGCGTTCCGGGAAGCAGCGAAGCAGCTTAACGCAAACCGTCAAAAGACAAAACACAAAGACAGGGGGATTGAGTTATGAAGCCGGAAATTAAGAAACTGCTTATTCTCAACGCCCCGTATCTGATCTTTGTATATCTCTTTGATAAAGTCGGACAGGCGGCGCGGCTTGCCCCCGGCGCAGATATGAGCACAAAGCTCCTGTCTATCGGGGACGGATTTGCCGCCGCTTTTTCAAACGCGCTGCCGAGCTTACACCCCATTGACCTGTTGATTGGGATTGCAGGCGCGGCAATTATCCGGCTTGCCGTTTATGTGAAAGGCAAGAACGCGAAGAAATACCGCAAGGGCATGGAGTATGGTTCTGCCCGATGGGGAAAAGCCGAGGACATTAAGCCATACATTGACCCGGATTTTCAAAACAATGTACTGCTCACACAGACCGAACGGCTGACGATGAACAGCCGCCCGAAGCAGCCGAAATACGCAAGGAATAAAAATATCCTTGTAATCGGTGGTTCGGGCAGCGGCAAGACAAGATTTTTCGTCAAACCCAACCTCATGCAAATGCACAGCAGCTATGTTGTTACCGACCCGAAAGGCACCGTTTTAATTGAGTGCGGGAAGCTCTTGCAGCGCGGCGGGTACAAGATAAAAGTGCTGAATACCATTAACTTCAAGAAGTCCATGCGCTACAACCCTTTTGTGTATATCCGCAGCGAGAAAGACATTTTGAAGCTGGTAAATACCATTATCGCAAACACCAAAGGCGACGGGGAGAAATCCGGCGAGGATTTTTGGGTGAAATCGGAACGGCTCTTTTACTGCGCTCTGATTGGCTATATCTACTACGAAGCCCCGGAAGCGGAAAAAAACTTTACGACGCTGCTTGAAATGATAAATGCGTCAGAAGCCCGCGAGGACGACCCCGAATTTCAAAGCCCGGTTGACCTTATGTTTGAACGGCTGGAAGAAAAAGACCCGGAACATTTTGCGGTGCGCCAGTACAAAAAATTCCTGCTCTCGGCGGGGAAAACACGCAGCTCAATCCTTATTTCTTGTGGCGCGAGATTGGCACCTTTTGACATACGGGAATTGCGCGAGCTGATGGAAACCGACGAAATGGAGCTTGATACCATAGGCGACAGAAAGACCGCACTTTTCGTTATCATTTCTGATACGGACGACACCTTTAACTTTGTTGTATCAATCCTTTACACGCAGCTTTTCAACCTGTTATGCGATAAAGCCGATGATGTGTACGGCGGGCGGCTGCCGGTTCATGTGCGCTGCCTGTTAGACGAGTTTGCGAAC
>ENA-OPRS01000514-OPRS01000514.1-human-gut-metagenome-genome-assembly--contig:-NODE-514-length-23696-cov-3.753437_pt1 | contig 23696 bp, 20 predicted proteins | sample MGYA00241795_ERZ501881 | MGnify/ENA primary metagenome ERZ501881 (study PRJEB25962, sample SAMEA2042440) | human gut metagenome | biome: human gut; feature: human-associated habitat; material: faeces... | reverse complement strand
AGGAAGCGGAGGTTGCCTGATTGACTTTACGCACAGCTATGCGCTTTGGAGATTTTTCAAAAAATATCTCAAAACCACTTGACAGAATGGAGAAAGGAGGATTCGATGATGACTGTAAAAATCAATTCGCAGCAGTCAAGAAAAATAAATGCTTTAATCAGACGGCTATGCTGTAACTGCGTAAACGGTAACTGTTTATTGCTAGATGATGGTGAAGAACATTCCGGCGTTCAGCTTATCAGCAAATACGGTGTTTATTGCAATTATTTCAAAAATGTGGTTTTGTCTGCCAATAAGGAACTGTTTGCAGATGTTATGAAAACTCGTAATGAAAAGCATTGTCAGATTTGTGGGAAAGCCTTTGTTCCGAAATCTAAAAATCAAAGATATTACACCGAATGTGCCAAAGTTCAAAAGCGTAAAAAAGCAGCCGAGCGCCAACGGAAAAAACGAGCGTCTCCGTCACGCTTTTAAGGTGTGGTATAGCGCTTGTTACAAGGATTTTCAAGAGCTAAACACAGCGAGGTCATATCTCAATATCTTAGCACTCAATTTTAAAGTTAATAAGCATGACAAAGTCGAAAGGAGGTTATCGTTTGAATAAATATTTTACTGTATCTGAATCGGAGCAATTTGCATTTTACAAAGTTCCGAAAGTACTTTTTACGGATGAAAAATACAAGACAGTTTCAACCGATGCAAAAATGCTTTATGGACTACTGCTCGACCGAATGTATCTGTCCGTCAAAAACGGATGGGTGGATAAGCAAGGCAGAGTATATCAATTTTTTACGGTGAAGCAGGCACAGGAACTTTTGCATTTCGGACACGAGAAAATCTGCAAGCTGTTTTTGGAACTTGAACAAGCTGATTTAATCAGCCGAAAAAGGCAAGGTCAGGGTAAGGCAAATATCATATACTTAAAGAAATTTAACTGACTTCCGTTTTTCCGATTTCTAAAGTTCCGAGAAACAGAAGGAAGTAATACTTAGAGAGTTAGATATTTACTTACCGAAAAGGATAAATCTATCTCTTTATATTCAGTTATCTCTATACAAAGAAAGGACAGTTTTTATGAAAAGAAATACAAAAAAACAGTTTTGGTTTAACGCCAATGAAGCGAAAAACCTGAAAACTAAAGCTGAAAAAGCATATATCACGGAAGCGGCTCTTGTCCGTATGCTCATTAAAGGTTATGAGCCGAAAGAAAAGCCGGATGACAGATTTTATGCTGCAATGCGTGAGTTATCAGCCATAGGAAATAACATCAATCAGCTTGCCACAAAAGCCAACGCTCTTGGCCTTGTTGATGTGCCTATGTTGAAAAATGAAGTTTTACGCTGGCACAGATTTCAAGCGGATATAGAGGCTCAGTTTTTGCGTCCGAGCGAAAGTAATCTCAAATGGAAATAACGAAAGGAAAATGACTATGAACAATAAAGAAACAATAGAAAATATCAGCACGGAAAATTTAATTCCGTTTAAAAATCATCCGTTTAAATCAAGAAGCGGAAACGAGCAGGAAGAACTGAAAAACAGCATAAGCGCACAAGGCACGATTGAACCGCTTATTGTTCGTCCTTTTTCTTCGGAAGGTAAATACGAAGTAATCAGCGGTCATAGAAGGCTTGAAATATGTAAGGAACTTGGAGTTACGGATGTTCCCGTAATAGCACGAAATATGACCGATGCGGAGGCTGTGATTATGATGGTAGATTCTAATATTCAGCGTGAGAGCTTACTTCCGAGTGAAAAAGCGTTTGCTTACAAAATGAAGCTGGAAGCACAAAAAGCAATAGAAAAACGAGGTGCCCACCTTGGGCACCTGAAAAGTAGAGATATTGTTGCACGGAATTCGGATGACAGTCGTGAGCAGATAAGACGATATATCCGCCTGACATATCTTATCCCCGAGCTTCTCAAAATGGTGGATGAAAAGAAAATTGCGTTTACTCCGGCGGTTGAGCTGTCCTACTTACAGGAAGATGAACAGCAGCTTTTGTATTCCGAAATCGAATATGCGGACGCAACACCGTCATTGTCGCAGGCACAACGGTTACGCAGTGTTTCAAAGCAAGGATTGCTTAACCGAGATGTGATTTCCACTGTAATGAGCGAGGAAAAAGCCAATCAAAAGGAGCAGGTACGCTTTATTGCAGAGGATATTCGCAAATACTTTCCTAATAGCTATACCAACCGTGATATGCAGCAGACAATCATAAAATTGCTTGAAAAATGGCAAAGAAATCGTGACAGAGGTGCACGATAGAAAGGAGCAGCTATGGAACTAAATGATAAAAACATTGAAAAGGCAGAACGTGACCGCTTTATAGATTTAATGGCTCAAATGTATTTGAAATACGGAACAAAGTACAGAACGCTAAAGATGGCAGAGGTTGTGAAACTTTTTCCTGAACATCAATGTGGGAAGAAAGACAATTTTCAGAAAGGGGCTTAATGCCTCTTTCTGCTCACACATTGGAGTTTAGAAGGAAATCAAAATAAAATATAAATGCAATTATGTAAGAAGGAGTGATTTGTGTGCGAAAGAAAAATTGCTATATTTATACTCGTGTTTCAACATCTATGCAGGTGGACGGTTTCAGCCTTGACGCACAAAAAGAAAGGCTTAGAAAATATGCGGATTTTCAGGAATTTACAGTAGCCGGAGAATATTCTGATGAAGGTAAATCCGGTAAAAGCATAGAGGGTCGATTGGAATTTCAAAGAATGTTGAACGACATTGCCGATGGCAGAGATAATGTTGATTATGTACTTGTCTTTAAACTTTCCAGATTCGGAAGAAATGCGGCTGATGTGCTGAATTCATTACAGCAAATGCAGGATTACGGTGTCAATCTTATTTGCGTAGAAGATGGCATTGACAGTTCAAAGGACAGCGGAAAGTTGATGATTTCCGTCTTGTCAGCGGTAGCTGAAATTGAGCGTGAGAATATTTTGGTTCAGACGATGGAAGGAAGAAAGCAAAAAGCACGAGAAGGAAAATGGAATGGCGGTTTTGCACCATACGGTTATGAACTTATTGACGGTGAATTAAAAATTGCCGAAGATGAAGCGGAAATTTATTCGTGTTATATACGACAAATTTATTCACACTACAATGGGTGCAAACGCTGTGGCGAGATATTTGAACCGACAGGGTTATGTGAAAAAGAAGCGACAAAACGGAACGCTCGAAACATTTACGGCGCACTTTATAAAGCTTGTATTGGACAATCCGATTTATTGTGGGAAAATCGCATTTGGCAGACGAAAGACGGAAAAGATACAAGGCAGCCGTAATCAGTACCACGTTGTAAAACAAGACAAATATCCGGTCTATGACGGCATACACGAAGCGATTATCAGCGAAGAAGATTGGCAGTTGGCTCAGGAGAAAAGGAAAAAGACCGGCGTAAAAAGTGAGAAGATATACAGTGTGGAACACCAGCACCTTCTGTCAGGCATTCTGCGATGTCCGGAGTGTGGAGCTGCTTTATACGGGAGCGTCAATCGAAAAAGGAAAAAGGACGGTAGCTTTTACAGAGATTATTGGTATTATGCCTGCAAGCACCGCTTGGAATTGGACGGACATAAATGTACTTACAAAAAGCAGATTCATCAGGATAAAATTAATGACGCAGTAGTGGAAGTCATCAGGCATATTGTGAGAAATTCAAAGTTCGATACGGCAATAAAAGAAAAGCTGGAAAGCAGCGTTGACTTGGAAACATACGAGACAGAAGAAACAGCGGTCAAAGTCCACATAAGGCAACTGACTGCTGCAAAAGACAGATTGGGAAAACAAATAGACCGTTTGGATTATTCGGATAAGCATTATGAAGAAAAATATAATGATATGCAAAATCGTATGGATTCCCTGTATGACGAGATTGCGGAAGCTAACGATTCCTTGGAAACGGTGAAAATGCAAATTCAAGGTATCCGTGAACAGCAGATTACTCAGGAGAGAGTTTATGAATTTCTTGAATTATTTGATATAATCCCATCTTTGACAGTTGGAAAGATAAAAATGGCTACAAACCCAGTAAACATGGGCTCTGTAGCCGTTTTTTATTTCGTAACGATATGTGCTATATTATGATTTTTTTGATTTAATCTGTTTCGTTTCTTTAATGATTGTTCGCATGGAGGCTTTTGTAATGAATTCATAATCCGTTCTAAAGCCGAATGTTTTGTGCAGAGAATCCGTTAATTCTGTTCTTGTGTAGGAAGGAATATAACCACTTGCTGTATTTAGTAGTGTCATTTGCATAGAACGTAATGTCCCAAGTATCTGACTGACCGTATAAGCATCTCCAAGTTTCTTTTCTAATAACCGATAAAGAAGAAGACTGATATAGCAAGTCATGAAATGAGCTTTTATTCGCTCCTCTCTTCGTACATAGACTGGTCTAGCTTCAAATTCGGTTTTCATAATTCTAAAGTTTTCTTCTATTTCCCAACGCTGTTTGTTAATCCGTATGATTTCAGAGACATCACCTTCCAGATTTGTAATAACAGCATAAAAACCATCATACATTTCTTCTTTTTGAATCTGTTCTTCATCGATATTGTATACTTGTTTATTAGCGATTTCCCCATCTGGCGTCACAGAAGTCTTCTTTACAAAACGCATTGGATCATTCTGATTTTTTCCTTTTCGTTTACGCCCAGGTGTGTTGATGATCTTTTCAGCATGTTCGATTTGGCGGTCACGAATTCTTCTTTGGTATGCTTTATATTTTGGAGAATAAGTAACAATCAGAGTTTCATCCATGTTTCCTGTAACCACGGGAACTTCTTTGTAATAAACAGTGTTATAAACTTCTTCATCAGTTTCATCAAGTGTACGCAGATCTATGAATTTTGTGCTACCGACTTTACGAAACTGCGTAGGGTTCAGAGCAATCTCACGATCTTCTTTCTTCATCTTTTTAAGAGAATGAGTGATGATGTATGCCCGGTTTCCAAGACTGTTAAATCTTCTGTTCGCAGCACTTCCAAGTCCGGAATCAGAACAATAGATGAATTCACTGCAGTTAAAGTCCTGGAGAATTTTTGATTCTAAAGGCTTTAAAGTTGTCTGTTCATTTTGATTTCCTGGATAAACATCAAAAGCAAGAGGAATACCATCAGCATCCATAAATAATCCCATAGTTACAATTGGATTCGGACGGTTTTCCTTACTTTTACCATAACGCTTAGAATCGCTTTCCTCTTCAATTTCGAAATAGTAGTTTGTGCAATCGTAATAGAGGATACGATTATTTCTTGGATAAAGGAAATTAGAATTCTTGTAAAGTTCACTTTGAATAAAATCCGATTCTTCTGCAATCACAGAAAGAGAGCGGTAAACATCCTGCAGACTGTATTTAGGTGGCTCTAACAGTGTTTGACAATAGTCATAGCTAGCCAGCTTGCTAGAAGGCGATAGGATTCGTGCATAAACTAAATCAGTCAGGATTGCTTGTAGATTATATTTATATTTGTGGCGTTCTTTGATTGTTCTACAAATCTTATCTATACGAAGTTGTGTACAAAGTTCTTGTAAAAAGAGATACCCAACATTGAAAGAACGGCGTTCATTCATCGGAATGCAAGCAGCTTTTGAAAACTCTACAGAAATCTTTCCAGTAGCTTCTTTATAGAGCTTTGTTTCTTTATCAGCCTGCTCTCTTGCCCATGCCATCATCTTATCTCTGTCACCATCGAATTGTTCTAAAAGTGTGTTATATTTTCCAAGTTTTTTATAAATACGAGATGAGGATTTACCATTTTCCTTGCGAAAAGAATGATAAATATACACATCTTTATTGTTTTCACTACCTGTAAGTGCAATATACATGATTAGAAAAAACTCCTTTTCTTTTATTATAACACACTATTACAAACAAGTACATATAAAAACGGAAAATTTGACATAAAAAAAGCAGGTTTTATAAGGCCTGCAAGGTATTTTTCTAATATTCAACTGTCAAACTCCCGCGTTTGGCTGCTCCGGATATAGAAGAAAAATGTTCGCAACCATCATTTTTCAATGTAATGTGAAAAACGTGGGAGTAACATTTTCTGTGCCGGGGTTACGGCACAGGATGAAAAAGGGATAAAAAAGTATACTTTTTTGTTCCAGGAAAAAAATTAAATATTTTCAATGTTTTTTGCTGAAAAATGATAACTTTTAAAGAAATACTTGAAAATATAGCTCAAGTATGATAGAAAAAAGAAGGACAAAAAAGTATACTCTTCTGTCCTTCGGTATCAGTGTATCTTAGATTGTCATATATTTCAAGATATTTTTTTCTTTACTGTTATGTATGTTACTGTCAAGTAATCGTTGGCAACTTTCTTTTTGATTTATCCTTTTGTTGAAATAGTCCTGTTTCTACACTAATTTCTAATATCCAGCCATGTATAGCAATCGCTTTCTCTCCCCCTGTATCTTTCCGTCCAGTCCGACCACATGACCCATCACCGGATATTCGTATCCTTTTCCTTCTTTCTTCGGCACTTTCGCCGACATCAGGATCTCTCCATATAGTTCTTCTACTTTTTCTTCTTCAAATACTGGGCTTCTCAGACGTTCCGTTACTTCATACAGTTTCCCACTGCATTTCTTCGCCAGAATTTTTGCCAGATGATTCCCACCCCTCCGGCTCCAACTCCTGTGCCCGTGTTTCATCCGCTTTGCAATTACACTCCACACATGGTTCTCCATTGTTCCCATGTTCCGGTATTCCAGCCCTTCTGGTGGTTCCGGCAGGTCAAGTCCCTGCGACTGGTATGGCAGGAGCCCTTCCCGGTTATTCTCGTAATACCGGATCAGTTCTTCCACGTCCTGAATCTCATCATCGTCACTCAGACTGTTCCGGTAAATCTCCAGATACCGGAATACTTCTTCGATCTCTTCTTCCCTCAGAAGTTCTAAAACAGCTTCCCTCGCTGTCCTTTCATGGATCTTTTCTTTTACCGCTTTGTTCCGATGGAACGGGTCTAACTGGAAGCACGTACTCTTATCTTTTACTTTCTTAATCCACGATGCCCCATCTGCATTTAAGATCCTCTGGCTTACTTCATCCAGATTGAACTCCTGTGCGATCACTGCCTCCCGGTATTCCTGGAATTCTTTTGCTTTTGAAAAACCAGCAACTACTACTTTATTTTCCAGGGCATAACGCTCCGGACCGGTTTTTCTCCAGCCATCATAAGCGATCCCTATCTTGATCTCCGCCTTATCCTGCTTTTCCTTTTTTCTGTCTTTGCCCTGCAGTTTGATATAAACTCCATCTGCTTCTTCAAACAGGACAGGAACTTCTTTTTCCCCTTTTACATGACCTTTCTTATATTCTTCTGTCAGCGTTGCTTCTTCATCGTAGACCTTTTCCCCTAACGCCTGGATGACGTTCCATACTCCCATTGCACTGATGGTCTGTCCTGTCATCTCGCTGACTTTCGCGGCACATTCCCTGTAAGACAGCTCCGTGATCCCTTTTACCAGCAATTCTGCCATGTTTGTTGAAATCAGCCCCACATGGTCCAGTTCCAGTGTTTCATCCAAAAGATACACAAAACGTTTGGTGCCATCTTCCTCTATTACCTCATAGACCATTCTCTGATAAGTCACTTCACCATACACGGTTTTTACGGTTGTCTGTCTGGCACCTTTATTCCGGTACTTCTTCTTGTCCCTGTCCTCCATCAGCATCCGGTCATACCGTTCCAGGAATTCTTTTGTGAACTCTCTTCCGATCTGGCAGACCCATGCATAAATATTTTTCTCTAACTCCTTGAATGTTACACCATTTTCCTTTATCATTGAATTCATCATACAGACTCCTTATGTTTTTTCTCGTCAATTAAACAATAAGATAAATCTGTATGATTGGGAAGAGGTTTCGATCTCTTCCCTTTATTTTTGCCAATGATAATTATACTCTAAGTGTCTTATGTCATGATGCCACATCTTCCATGCTGCTCTGGTACTTCACTTTTTTATCACCATCATGATTCCTCAATACATTCCAGTTTACTTACCGAAACTTCGTATGCAACCCGCGTCTCTGTCTCAGTTTCCGAAAGCTTTTTCACGTACTCTCTACTCTGAATCCTTCCAAGTACCCGCACATGTTCCCCTACGTCAAAACTGGAGGCATATCTTGCATTTCTGCCCCAGCAGATACATGGAATATAGTCTGATTTTCCATACGGTCTGTTCACCGCAAGTAAAAGATCTGCGATTTCTCTGCCCAGCGGTGTCTTCCTGTACACCGGGCGTTTACACATATACCCTTCCAGCAGGATATGGTTTGTCTTTGCCCCGTCCGGCTCTTCATCAATAAACTCGATTTCTCTCGCAAATACAGACAGTACCAGCCGGTTCTTCAATTCTTCGTGCCGATTGTAGGATCTGAACTGTCCTGATACCATGATGCACTCTCCACGGCAGTCTTTGGTTACATCGATCAGACGTTCAGAAATCATCACCGGGATTCTGTCGCAGGAATTGCTCAGTCGCTTTACGAGCAGTTCCATCATATAGAATCCTTCTCCGAATACTTCGTGGCTGTATGTAAATTCAGACACCACTTCCCCTATGACCGTCACCTGGTTGTTCTCAATTATCTTATCTGACATGATTTGTAGTTCTCCCTTCTTCTGTTACGTATTTTCAAGTCACTACAAAATATATGACAAAACAGAAAAGAATAGAACGGCGAAAGTATGGAAATCGTTCGACAGAATTCGTCTCCTGCAGGTTCCGCTCTCTGTCCGGATCTGTAAAAACGGGAATCTCCCTGCTTTTTGGAAGATTCCCGTCTGATCTGTTCATTTTCAGTTTTTCTGTTGCATTTGACCGAAGTTTTTACTTCTCTGCCGATTTCTTTCTGATCACGATCACGCCTGCTGCGGCTGCCATCATGCACAGAACTACCATCATTCCTTCCGTACTGTCTCCGGTCGGAACTACCTTACTGCTATCTTTAGCCGGTGTCGTTGTAGTCGTTCCCTTTCCAGGATTTTTATTATCTTTGCCTGTTCCTGAAGTCTTATCATTTTTATCTGTTCCTGGAGTCTTATCATCTTTGCCCGGCGTCGGTGTCGGTTCCGGTGTCGGTTCCGGTGTCGGTGTCGGTTCCGGTTCCGGCATCTCGATCAGCTTCAGATTTGCATATGCCTCTGTCAGGGCTGCCTTCGCTTCTGCTACTGCCTGCTCGCTCTCTGGATCTGTAAGCACTGCTTTCGCATTCTGCAGGGCTGCCACAAATGCATCGTAGGCTGCATCCTTCTCATACTTTTCAAGATCAACCCGATCCATTTCATCAACCAGTTTCTGAAGCTCTGCTGTATCGATCACCGGCTCCGGTACTTCAATCTCATTCCATTTTGCATACAATTCCAGATTTCTGTCCACAACACCTGTCGCAAAATTCCATTGCGTGGTACATGCTTCATCTGTATACCATCCTGCAAATGTATATCCTTCTAATGTCGGTGCTGAAGGCTCTGTCACCTTTGCTCCTTTTTCAACGGTCTGGGCAGCTACAGCACTTCCACCCCAGCTGTTAAATGTAACCGTATAAGTAGTCTTGACTGCTTCTCCCCCTACCAGTTCGTAAATTGCGAACTGATTATTTGCATTTGTAACCGTCTCACCTGAATATCCGCAATATGCCTGCTTGGATTTGGAGTGGTTCAGATACATTGTTCCATTGTAAAATGCCACACAGAAACCGCTGCCATTACTTAATGCTCCTTTTTCTACTGACAGCTTCACTGGCGTATCTGTCAGATTCACATTTCGCTCTGATGCACTTAAAGAAAGATATTTTTTCGCTGCTTTATTATAAAGGGTATACTGTCCGTTCGCATCTTTCTCGATTGTCCAAAGTAACGCACTATACTCCCCTTTTATAACATCACCTGCGTTGCCCAGATCTGCTGTCTGCATTTCTGTTCCTGCAATACATGCGACTCCGCCAACCGGACTGATCTCTGCATTTAAAGCTTTTCCTGAAGAACCAATGATGAGGTAACTCTTTCCTGGTTTCATCTCTGCTGCTCGCTTATATGTCGGAATTTCCGATACAGTAACTTTTGTATCCGCTGTCACTGTCTGCTGCTGTCCCTGTGCATCTTTATACGTAACCAGCAGAGTTACGGTCACTTCACCTTTTCCTTTAAATGTTACAGCCGTCTCTGCAGAATCAGCATCTTCAAGCTCTGCAAGTTCAGGATCAGATACTGACCACTTATAAGAAACTACTTCCGGTATTCCAGATAATGCTCCTTTAAGGATCATTCTTTCATTCTTTCCTGCAGTTGTTACTCCATTTCCATCCGCATCCTGAATTTTTGCTGATGCACCTGCAGTCTGGTCATAACTTACTTCCAGCACCGCCTGTCCAACTGTCGTATTTCCGTCTGTATCTGTCACTGTAACTTTTACGTTCGTACTTCCGGCTTTCTTGCAGAAGACGTCTGCTGTATTTTCTTCTGCAGTCAGATCTGCAATCGCCGGATCTTCTATACTCCACTTATAAGAGGATGCTTTGATATGCTTGACTGTTGCCTTCAATGCAACCTTTTCACCAACTTTACCACTTGCTGCCTCAAGAGTTACACTTGGTACAGCTACCTGATTCAGATCGATCTGAACCGGACTTGCCGTTGCCTGTGTCAGTTCTGTTGCCGGAATCATTGCTGAATCATTATATCTCGTATTATTCTTACCAACAGATCCAATATCAATCAGTCCGTCTTCTGAATATCTGCTTAAAACCAGCTTATCATCATAAATCCGGCATACGGTAGCTGTCAGCTCATCTGCTGCTGTCGCATCATGGAAATATCCGATATATCCGGCATTCATATAAGTAAAATTAAGTTCTTCTTTTGTATAACTGTCAGTTGTACTACCGCTCTTCTTTGTAAGATCCGGGATCAAAATCGTATCTCCAGGCCGTTTGAACACACGTGAACCACCGATATAATTGTCCCATCCTTTAGAATGGTTATGACCATAAAGGTATACAATATCCAAATCTTCTGCGGCTGTATTGATCACATCAAACAAATAGGAAGAATACAGATTATCCCCATTTCCATAAAGAGAACTTGTACGCCCGCTGAAATGCAGTGGCAGATGCACCATAATGAAAATCGGGCGTGTCTCTCCGGCTGTAATACAGCCTTCCAGATAATCACCAAGCTTCTGAGCTGCTTTCTTTACCTGTGCTTCACTTCCTGTACTTCCCTGCATCCATGGGAATCCACCCATTTCTGAAGAATTATAAGTCGTATTGATACAGTACACAATATAATCTTCATATTCATTAGCACCCTCATCAAACGGATAATTTGCCTGATCATGATTTCCCTGGATAAACAGGAACTGATCTGTATCCGTCCAGCGGTTCTGAATGATATTTTTAAATGCCTGAATACCGATCGTCGCATCTGCATCATAATTGTACCGTCCTGTATATGCTGTATAATCTCCTACTGCCAGTACACGGTCAATCTTTGTAACACCATCATCATAGATTGCTTTTGAAATATTCGTCATAACAGAAGTCAGACTTTCCGGCACGTCCGATACGCTCTGATACGGTGATACTTCTGTACCCGTCTGGAAATCAGAGCAGAACAAAAGTGTCGCCTTTGCATCTCCCTCTGACGGATCAGGATCCGGAGTTGGAGTCGGAGTTACACCGGATTTCACTTCATATAATGCATACTGGTTTGTATCCTTTGTCTCATTCTGTGAATAGGTCGATGCATCGTAAGCACAGAATCCATTCTGGCTTTCGGAAAAGTTCAGATACCATGTTCCAAGACGAAAAGCCAGAGCCTTTCCCGCTGCGTGATGATCTGTCAGAACTGCTTCATAATAAGTTGCTTCATCTGTCAGTGTCACAGCTCTGTTCCCTGACTCAAAGTGCATATATTTATTTGAAGCCTTATTGTAAAGTGCAACCGTTCCATTTTCGCCCTCGACTGCTGTCCACAGATTCGTTTCCTGTGCTGTAAGCTGGTTTTCAGCATCTGAAAAATCCAGCCCGGAAACTTCTACTTTATCAAGTACACTGCCTGCTTTGCTGCCACTGTGGGTTGTTGCACCAACCACTGCGTATAGATCATCTTCGCTGCCCGAAGTCTTGCCCGCTGTTCCTCCGACAAGAAGATACTGCTCACCATATACCAGCTCTGATGCCCTCTCTACCGTTACTTCCTATTGCTTTTCTTCCTGTGCCGCCACACTGATTGCCGGCATCATGTCAAATACCATCATAAATACCAGCAATACAGCTAACGCACCCGTCTTCCTTTTCCTCATCTTTTTCCTCCTTTTTCTCGCTTCCGGTCACCATCATCTGCCCGGGCTGGCAGTCAAATTGACAGTTCCGAAATCTCCACAAGATTATATTATTATAATAATAACATGTCTCCATCTTTATTCCAACTGACATTTTGCACAAATTTTACATTTATTCGTTATTTTTAAAATTATTTTTGTTTATTTTGAACAGTTTATTTTATTTGTATTTTTTCTGTTTTTCTTTTTTGATGCATCCCGAACAATCTCTATTTCTATTTCTATCTTGTAAATTTCATTTTTTGTGATAAAATAAGGAAGTTACAGATATGAGTGAATTTTAGACAGATAAAGAAAGAGTGTATAAATTTATGAAGACAAAGCGTGAAGATGTAAGAAATGTTGCAATTATCGCCCATGTTGACCACGGTAAGACAACTCTGGTTGACGAGCTTTTAAAGCAGAGCGGTGTATTCCGTGAAAATCAGGAAGTAGAAGAACGTGTCATGGACTCCAACGATATTGAACGTGAACGTGGAATCACAATTCTTTCCAAAAATACTGCCGTACATTATAATGGGGTTAAGATCAATATCATTGATACTCCTGGTCATGCTGACTTTGGCGGAGAGGTGGAGCGTGTCCTTAAGATGGTAAATGGTGTTGTACTTGTTGTAGATGCCTTTGAGGGTGCTATGCCGCAGACCAAATTCGTATTAAGAAAAGCTCTTGAGCTGAACCTTCCGGTTATTGTATGTATCAACAAAATCGACCGCCCGGAGGCAAGACCTGACGATGTGATTGATGAGGTTCTCGAACTGTTTATTGATCTCGGTGCATCGGATGACCAGTTGGAGTGTCCTTTTGTATACGCTTCTGCAAAAGCCGGGGTTGCTGTCCTCGACCTTTCTGATGAAAAGCAGGATATGAAGCCTTTATTTGAGACGATCCTTGACTATATTCCGGCACCGGAGGGAGATCCTGAAGCTCCGTCCCAGATGCTCATCAGTACCATCGACTACAATGAATATGTTGGACGTATCGGAGTTGGTAAAGTTGAGAACGGTACGATCGCTGTCAACCAGGACATGGTTGTTGTGAATCATCATGATCCTGACAAGCAGCAGCGTGTCAAGATCGGTAAACTTTATGAGTTTGATGGTCTGAACCGTGTGGAAGTAAAAGAAGCTACCATCGGAGCAATCGTTGCCGTATCCGGTATTGCAGATATTTCCATCGGAGATACTCTCTGCTCTCCTGAGAAACCGGAGGCAATTCCTTTCCAGAAGATCTCAGAGCCTACGATCTCCATGCAGTTCATCGTAAATGACAGTCCATTTGCCGGACAGGAAGGAAAGTTCGTAACTTCCCGTCATCTTCGTGACCGTCTTTTCCGTGAGCTTAATACTGATGTCAGCCTCCGTGTAGAAGAGACTGAGAATGCCGACAGCTTCAAAGTTTCCGGTCGTGGAGAGCTTCACCTTTCTGTCCTGATCGAGAATATGCGTCGTGAAGGATATGAGTTCGCAGTAAGTAAAGCAGAAGTTCTCTACCATACAGATGAAAACGGGAAGAAGACAGAACCTATGGAGCTTGCCTATATTGATGTCCCGGATGAATTTACCGGAGTTGTCATTGAAAAACTTGGTCAGCGGAAAGGGGAACTTCGCAACATGGCACCTTCCAACGGAGGTTATACCCGTCTTGAGTTCCTGATTCCTGCACGTGGTCTGATCGGATACCGTGGTGAGTTCATGACTGATACAAAGGGAAATGGTATCATCAATACAAGTTTTGAGGGATATGCTCCATATAAAGGAGATATCCAGTACCGTAAGCAGGGATCTCTGATCGCATTCGAGACCGGTGAGTCTGTAACTTACGGACTTTACAGTGCCCAGGAACGTGGTACTCTCTTTATTGGTGCAGGTGAAAAGGTTTATTCTGGAATGGTCATCGGACAGAATGGTAAGGCAGAAGATATCGAGCTGAATGTCTGCAAGACAAAGCATCTGACCAACACCCGTTCTTCCAGTGCTGATGAGGCACTCCGCCTGACTCCGCCACGTATTTTAAGTCTGGAACAGGCACTTGATTTTATTGATACAGATGAGCTTTTGGAGGTTACTCCTAAGAATCTCCGTATCCGGAAGAAAATCCTGGATTCAAGAATGAGAAAGCGTAGTATGATCAATAAATAATCTGTTCGCACGAGCAGTTGAAACCTCCTTTTATTATAGAAGATATTGTCGCACACTTCCGGTCAATTTTCGGTTTTTTCTGAATTTGACCGGATTTCTTATATACAGAAGCGGAAGTTTATGTTATAATATATCCATAATACAGATAGAACTCACCATTTCTTCTGTATAATTTGAACAAAGGAGTTGAGCAGCATGAATTTTATTATCAGCGGAAAAAATATTGAGGTAACACCGGGATTAAAGGATGCTATCGAACAGAAATTAGGAAAACTTGAAAGGTACTTCACTCCTGAGACAGAAATTAATGTAACTCTCAGCGTTGAAAAGGGACGTCAGAAGATCGAGGTCACAATTCCGGTAAAAGGAAATATCATTCGTTCTGAACAGACCAGTGATAATATGTATGTCTCCATTGATCTTGTGGAAGAGGTCATCGAGCGTCAGCTTCGCAAATATAAGAACAAGCTTGTAGCCCGCAGCCAGGGACATCCTACTTCCTATACATCTACCGGAAACAGCTTCAGAAAAGAATTTTTCGAGACGGAAGATGACGCAGCAGAGGATGACGAAATTCAAATCGTTCGTACAAAGAAATTCGGCATCAAGCCTATGTTCCCTGAGGATGCCTGCATCCAGATGGAATTGCTCGGACATAGTTTCTTCGTATTCTCCAATGCAGAGACTGATGAAGTAAATGTAGTATATAAAAGAAAAGATGGTTCTTTCGGTCTGATCGAGCCTGAATTTTCATAATCCATATGTAGTGTTCCGTTAACTGGAACGGTTAAAAGACCTGCAGTCAGGAGATTTTTCCCGACCGCAGGTCTCTTTTTATGTCAAAATAACCCGGAAAAGTTCCAGTGACATATCCCGTAACATACTCTCTGCATTGCCATGCTCATCGACAGAGTTTTATTACTGCCTTCTCTCTACTCTTCCACCCACTCTGAAAAAATGCGGATACCATCTTCCGTCTGTGCAAACCAGCACTGCACCGTTTCATCCAGAACCACCTGTCCATTTGTTCCTTCCATCAGATCTGCTTTCAGACCTTTCATCTGCTCAACCGGAACTAAAGCCATCAACTCCACTTTATCTGTATATACCGGATCTAACTGGATCACATCCCGGCTTGCAAGCAGATACTGTATTTTCCCCAGATCTGTGTACTCTGCCCGGATCAACAGTTTAATTCCATGGATTCTGGTTATACTTTCACTATGTTCCAGTCCGTCTATGGCCGCAGATGTATAAGCCCTGACCAGTCCACCTGTTCCAAGCAGTGTTCCTCCAAAATATCTCGTCACGATAACAAGTACATCCGTCAGCTTTCTGCCCCGGATCACTTCCAGGATTGGCTTTCCGGCTGTCCCTGCCGGTTCACCGTCATCGCTCATTCTCTCAGCAGCTGGATTTCTTCCAAGAACATATGCCCAGCAGTGATGTCTTGCATCCCAATATTTTTTTCTCGTCTCCTCCAGGATCTGAGCTGCCTGCTCTTCAGATTCTATCGGATAAACTTCTGCTATAAAACGGGATTTTTTTTCCATAATCTCTCCCATCCCGCCTCTGTATACTGTCTGATAACTTTCCACCTGTTGCTCCTTTTCATTTTTCTCATATTTGCTATCTCCTATGATATACATCTGCCCATGAAACTGCAAGATTTTCTTAAGTTTTACTTCTTAAAATATGAACTTTTTATTTTTAGCTTTATTTAAAAAGGTAAGTTTGATATAATCATAGAAGTGAAAAAAGGAGGATTTTATTCGTGAATTATGGAAAATCGAATCTTTCAAGAAGAAAGAAGCGGATTTCTTCTAAAAAGAGAATGAAAAAGAAACGTGTCGGTGTCCGTTTATTTAAGGCATTTGTTCTGTGCATCCTTTTGCTCGGGATCGTCGGTGTTGCCGCAGGTGGTGTGTTTGTCAAGCATGTCATTGATAATACACCGGAAGTTACCGCTAAGGATATCCTTCCTCAGGGGTATACGACATCCATTGTAGATCAGAACGGAACCGTGCTGGAACAGCTTAAAGATTCTGATTCCAACCGTGTATACAAGAAATATGACGAAATTTCCAAGTATATGGGTGATGCTTTTGTTGCCATCGAGGATGAACGTTTCTATAAGCACAACGGAATTGATCTCCAGGGAATCATCCGTGCAGGAGTTGTAGGTGTCACTCACGGCTTTCATTTCACAGAAGGTGCAAGTACTCTGACCCAGCAGCTCATTAAAAATAATGTATTCCCTAACTTTGTCAATGAGACAAATTCTGAACGTTTCGAGCGTAAGATACAGGAACAGTATCTTGCTCTCAAAATTGAAAAGCAGATGTCAAAAAAAGAAATTCTGGAAGCATACATGAATACCATCAATCTCGGTCAGGGATGTCTTGGTGTTCAGACTGCCGCAAAGCGTTATTTCAATAAAGATGCTGCAGATCTTACTCTTTCAGAATGTGCCGTTATTGCAGGAATTACCCAGAGTCCATCCGGGAATGATCCGGTCAAGCACCCGGATGTCAATGCCAGACGTCGTGAAAAAGTACTGAACAATATGAAGAAACTCGGTTTCATCAATCAGACAGAATATGACGAAGCCATGGCAGATAATGTTTACGACCGGATTTTAGAGACGGCATCCAATACGCAGACAAGCAAACCATACAGCTATTTTGTAGATGCCCTGATCAAGCAGATTGTAAAAGATCTGGTAAATAAAAAGGGCTACTCTGAAACGCAGGCTTACAACCTGCTCTACAGTGGCGGACTTACGATCACAGCTACGCAGGACGCTGATATCCAGTCGATCTGCGATGGGGAAGTTGCCAATGTAGACAATTACCTTGCCGGAAGTGAATGGGGACTTGATTACGCACTTACAGTCCATCATACAGACGGTACTTCTGAGAACTACAGTAAAGAACAGCTTGCAGCCTATATTTCCAGTACAACCGGGGATCAGTATCCTCTCGTATTCAGTACGCAGGATGCAGCCCAGAATGCAATCAACAACTATAAGAGTACCCTGAACATTGATGAGGCAGCCGGAGATACTGTAGATGAACGGATCGAGCTTTCACCACAGCCACAGGCTTCTGTCGTTGTGATGGATCAGTATACCGGACAGATCAAAGCTATAGTCGGTGGACGTGGCGAAAAGACTTCCAGTCTTTCCCTGAACCGTGCAACTGATTCTTACAGACAGCCGGGATCCTGTTTCAAGATCCTGGCATCCTATGCACCTGCCCTCAATGAAAATAAGCTGACCCTTGCTACTACGATTGATGATGAACCGTATGAATACAAGAATGGTCAGGAAGTTAAGAACTGGGATAAAAAGTATATCGGTGCAACCAGAGTCCGCTATGGAATCGAGCATTCCATGAACGTACTTGCTGTAAAGACTCTGACGGATTATGTAGGAGAAACTGAGAGTTATGACTATCTTCTCAACTTCGGATTTACAACACTGACCGATGCCGACAAAAATTCCCAGGCAAAAGCACTCGGAGGACTGACTCTCGGTGTCTACAATACAGAACTGACCGCAGCTTACGCAGCGATCGCCAATGGTGGAACTTATATAGAACCTACTCTGTATACCCAGATTCTTGACCATGATGGCAATGTTCTTCTGGATAACACCACTCCTCTGAGCCACGAAGTCATCAAAGACTCCACCGCTTATCTTCTTACCAGTGCAATGGAGGATGTTGTAAATGGTGCAGGAGGAACCGGAGGTTCGGCTCGTCTGAGCAATATGCCTGTTGCTGCAAAGACCGGTACCAGCCAGGAAAGTAATGACCTTTGGATTGCTGCCTATACACCATATTATACAGCTTCCGTATGGGGTGGATATGATGAATCAAAAACCATGAGTAACCTGAGTCAGAGCTGGCATCAGAAATTGTGGAAAAATATCATGGAACGGATTCAGGAAACGAAAAGTCTTGCATATAAAGATTTCGAAATTCCTTCTTCTGTGGTTCAGAAGACGATCTGTACCAGAACCGGACTTCTCGCTACCGGCAGTTGTCCTTCTCTGACAGAGTATTTTGCAAAAGATAATGCTCCAACCCAGAGTTGTTCCGGTCATTATGTTGCACCGGAACCTTCCAATGATGATCCTTCTGTTGAAGATCCTGATAATTCTGATGATCCGAATAACTCTGCAAATGGTGATGATCCTTCCGGAACGAACGGTGATAACAGTGGAACTGTTCCCACTCCGTCTGAACCGGATGTTCAGCCCGCACCGTAATTCGTAATTCTGACAAAAATCAATGAGCCAGAGTTTAGTCGTATAGACATAAACTCCGGCTCATTTCTCATTTATTTGATATCATTATGCATCGGCTATCTGCCCTTAATCTCCCAGAACCATCTTTGCCGCACCGCAAATTCCTGCATCATTTCCCAATGTAGCAAGTGCAAATTTTACATTCTGGCTTGCAAAGAACGCTCTGTCTTTAAACGGCTTTTCAATAAATGGAAGCAGTACATCTCCTGCCTTGGAAACTCCCCCGCCAATTACAAAGATTGCCGGATCAAGCACTGCTGCGATATTTGCAAGTGCATGTCCTAAATACTCGCCCATCTCTGTAGCGATCTCTGTAGCAACTTCATCCCCCTCTTTTACAGCATCAAATACTGCCTTTGCAGAAAGCTCTTCCTTTTTCAGAAGTGTTGATCTTGTCTCTGACTCCAGCTTCTCTGTTGCAAGACGGACAATTCCCGTTGCAGATGCATACTGTTCCAGGCATCCATAACTTCCACATCCACACTGCTTTGTCTCATGGTAATTCACACACATATGACCGATCTCTCCACCGGCTCCGAACTGTCCGACTACGATTTTTCCGCCAACGATCACACCACCGCCGACACCTGTTCCAAGCGTCACCATTACCAGATTCTTGCATCCGGCTCCGCCGCCCTTCCACATTTCACCAAGTGCTGCCACATTCGCATCATTTCCAAATGTGGCTTTCATTCCGGTCAGCTCTTCCAGTTCTTTTTTTGCTTCTTTATATTTCCATCCAAGATTGGCACTTCCATTTACCACACCTTCTGCGGTAACCGGTGCAGGAACTCCGACTCCGATTCCCTTGATATCCTCTTTCGTCAGATGATGCTCTTCCATCTTCCCGCTGATCGCTGCTGCAACATCAGGAAGGATTGCTTTTCCTTCATCTTCTGTCTTTGTCACAATTTCCCATTTATCTCTGATATCACCATTCTCAGCAAATAACCCCATCTTTACTGTCGTACCACCGATATCTACGCCAAAACAATACTTCATCCTTCTTCTCCAATCCTTTTTCAAATTTTTATTCTTTGGAGGATTCTCTGCCCCCTGCTTTCTATCGTCTCTTTTTTGCAAGATTCTCCTGCACACGCTTATAGAGTTCCTGTGCGGCATTATACCCCATCTGCTTCTGCCTGTGGTTTACTGCTGCTGACTCTACGATGATCGCAAGATTTCTTCCCGGACGAATCGGAATATTGTGGCATACTACCTTGTTGCCAAGGAACTCTGTATACTCTTCTTCCAGTCCGAGCCGGTCATACTCTTTCTCTCTGCTCCAGTCTTCCAACGTGATCACCAGATCGATATTCTGCGTCTCTCTGACACTCTGCACACCAAACATCGACTTAACATCTACGATACCGATTCCCCGAAGTTCGATGAAATGTCTTGTAATATCCGGTGCAGAACCCACCAGTGTCTCATCACTGACCTTGCGGATCTCAACTACATCATCTGTCACCAGACGATGACCTCTCTTAATCAGTTCCAAAGCGGCCTCGCTTTTACCGATCCCACTCTCACCCATGATCAGGACGCCTACACCATATACATCCACAAGTACTCCGTGAATTGAAATGCATGGAGCAAGCTTCACATTCAGCCAGCGGATCAGCTCACCCATAAAAGAGGAAGTCTTTTTGCAGGTTCCTAACACAGGAATATCATTCTTTTCCGCGGTCTCTATAAACTCAGATTCCGGCTGAAGATCATTACTGAATACAATACACGGTACCTTATGTGCCAGAAGCTTTTCATAGATTTCATCTTTTCTCTCTCTCGTAAGTGTCTCAAGATAGGCACACTCTACATTTCCAATAATCTGAACACGATTCAGATCAAAATGATCAAAAAAGCCCGTCAGTTGCAAAGCCGGTCTGTTGACATCCGGTACATGAACCTTACGCTCGGTAATATCCACTCCGGGAGTGAGATTTTTCAGATTCATCTTTTCTACAATCTCAGTTAATCTTACACCATCCATAACGTTTCTCCTTCCTTATACTTGCGTACTGGTCTATTATACCATATTAATGTAAAAACTCATAGACCGATTCTGCTGCTTTTTGATTCATTGACGGAATTTTTGCCAGTTCTTCCACGCTCGCATCCCGGATCGCATCCAGGCTTAAAAAGTGCCGCATCAGGGCTTTTCTTCTGGCTGATCCGATCCCCGGAATATCATCCAGCACAGAATGAACCTGTCCTTTCCCACGAAGCTGCCGATGATATTCGATTGCAAACCGATGTGCCTCATCCTGAATCCGCGTTATCAGGCGGAATGCCTCTGAATCCCGGTCAATGGGGATTTCTATATTATTGTAATAGAGTCCTCTCGTCCGGTGATGGTCATCCTTCACCATTCCGCAGACTGCAATATTTAAATGCAGTTCATCCAGCACCTGAAGAGCAATATTAACCTGCCCTCTGCCTCCATCCATCAGGATCAGATCCGGGAAAGCAGTAAAACTGCCAAGCTGAGAATCTTCTCCTTTTTTCCTCAGTTCTTCTTTTTCTTTCAGTCCATGCTGAAATCTTCTTGTAAGGACTTCCCGCATACTCGCATAATCATTCGGCCCTTTTACACTTTTGATCTTAAACTTTCTATAATCATTCTGTTTTGGCTTTCCATTCTCATACACGATCATAGAACCAACCGATTCAAATCCGTTGGTATTGGAAATATCATAGGCCTCCATTCTCACGATCCGTTCCATTCCAAGCAGGGCGGCAATTTCTTTCACTGCACCGATTGTACGACCTTTTTCTCTTTTCAACCGTTCTTTATCCTTGTTCAGTACAAGCTGTGCATTTTCTCCTGCCAGTTCTACTAATTTTTCTTTTGTCCCTTTCTTCGGGATTCTGATCGTGACTTTCTGTCCCCGCTTTGTACTCAGCCATTCCTCCAGTAATGCCTGTTCTTCCAGTTCTTCCTGGAGCATCAGTTCTCCCGGAATAAAAGGAGTACCTGCATAATACTGCTTGATGAAACTGTCCAGTATCTCCGCCTTTGTCTCTCCTTTTGAAATACGCAGATAGAAATGATCCCGTCCGATCAGTCTTCCTCCACGGATAAAAAACACCTGTACAACCGCATCGTCCTCCTGGCACGCTACCGCCAGCACATCCCGGTCCTCTCCGCTTGAATCCGTGATCTTCTGCTTTTGTGCCACCTTTTTAACACTGTTCAGAAGTTCTCTGTATTCGATTGCTTTTTCAAACTCCAGTGCCTCAGACGCTGCCTGCATCTTTTCTTCCAGATCTTTCAGTATTCCGTCAAAATTTCCGTTCAGGAAACGGATCACCTCATCAATGGATTTCCGGTACTCTTCTTTGGAAATATATCCCTGACACGGTGCATCGCACTGGTGAATATGATAATTCAGGCAGGGACGTTCTTTTCCTGTATCTCTCGGAAGATTCCGGTTGCAGCTCCTGACGTGATACAGTTTATGGGTCAGGTCAATCGTATCCCGCACCGCCTGGGAACTCGTATAAGGTCCAAAATATCTTGCCCTGTCTTTCACCATTCTCCTTGCCAGCAGCACCCGTGGAAATGTCTCTCCTGTCGTTACTTTAATAAATGGATACGCTTTGTCATCCATCAGCATCGTATTATACTTGGGTCTGTGTTCTTTGATCAGATTGCATTCCAGAACCAGTGCCTCCAGTTCTGAATCCGTCACAATATATTCAAATCTGCGGATATGCGTCACCATCTGCTGGATCTTGACACTTTTATTATAACTGCTCTGAAAATACTGCCGTACACGATTTTTCAGACTGATCGCTTTTCCCACGTAAATAATATGATCTTTTTCATCATGCATAATATAAACTCCCGGTCTTCCCGGGAGTTTCTTTAATTCTTCCTGAATATTAAAATGATTTTCTTCCATAACTCTTATCGTCTGCTTTATGATCCTTTTTATACTTCTTTCATATTGATCCTGCCGGATTCAGCCTGCTCTTTTCCGTCTTCTCCCTCCACCGGCTCCGGGATTCCTTTTAATTCACGGAAAATCTTCATAAATTCTTTTCCGGTGATCGTTTCTTTTTCAATCAGGAATGCAGCAATCCGATCCAGTGCATCCCGGTTTTCAGACAGAAGACGTTTTGCCTCTTCATAAGAACTCTTAAGCATCCGCATCACTTCTTCATCAATCTGACTTGCAGTTGCCTCACCGCAGTTTAACACCGGTCTTCCATCCAGATAACGGTTCTGTATTGATTCCAGTCCCATCAGTCCGAACCGGTCAGACATTCCATACTGGGTAATCATTGCTCTTGCAATCTTAGTCGCCTGTTCGATATCGTTGGATGCCCCGGTCGTCACTGTATCAAAGACGATCTCTTCAGCGGCACGACCGCCAAGTGCAACTACGATCATCGCTTCCAGCTCTTTCTTCGTATTCAGGAATTTTTCTTCCTCCGGTGTCTGCATAACATACCCCAAGGCCCCCATTGTTCTTGGCACAATGGTGATCTTCTGGACAGGCTCCGTATTTTTCTGAAGTGCTGTGACCAGTGCATGTCCGACCTCATGATAGGAAACAATTCTCCGCTCTTCCGCACTCATGATCCGATCTTTCTTCTCTTTACCGACCAGTACCACTTCCACTGCCTCAAAAAGATCTTTCTGACTGACGACCTGTCTGCCATTCTTTACCGCATTGATCGCAGCCTCATTGATCATATTGGCGAGATCCGATCCTACCGCACCGGATGTCGCCAGTGCGATTTCTTCCAGGTTCACACTTTCATCCATCTTGACATCTTTTGCATGGACTTTTAATACATCCACACGTCCCTTCAGATCCGGCTTATCTACAATAATCCGGCGGTCAAACCGTCCCGG